>ERZ724508.199-NODE-199-length-43082-cov-5.179655_pt1 | contig 43082 bp, 62 predicted proteins | sample MGYA00376041_ERZ724508 | MGnify/ENA primary metagenome ERZ724508 (study PRJEB28724, sample SAMN07190887) | wastewater metagenome | isolation source: effluent of sewage treatment plant in Hong Hong | place: USA: Christiansburg, Virginia | collected 2016-03-01 ...
TGTGGATGCTGGCCAAAAGGATGAACTCCCCAAGCCTGAGGTACCTAAGGAGAAGGTCTTCGTGTTCACCCAAGCTGACGTAAGAAGTTGTGTAAACTAGTATCCCTAGTTTAAGGGTTTCGAGAAGATGAGACGCAGGCATCAATAGGAGCCAGAGTTGTCGGCCAACCAAGAAAAGCTTCAAGAAAGCCGATACGATAATTCGTTGGAGGGAGTTGTGCCTTCGGAAGATCGGGAAGAACAGGAGCTCCCCCAGATTCAAACTTCTCCATCTGCCAGCAAAGTCATCATTCCTCAGGCTATCCACCCTATGGTGCCACCTCCGATGCTTGCACATCAGGAGATGCAACAACAACAACCATCGCTGGACTACCTGTGCTACATGCAGAACATGCATCTGCGCAACCAGCTAGACTACGCCGAGATGCAATACCGTTCACTGATGGCACAGTTCATGAACGGGCAGCTTTGATCACTCGTTAAAATGTTGATTCGACTGACTGGTAGCCTCAGTGAAGTGCCACCGCACTCCGGGGCTTAATATTAGTATGCTGCAGTTGTAGAGCGAAGAGTTGCTTGCCCGTGTAACCTTACCTGCCATTCCTGCGGAGCCTACACAGAGATTATTTACTGAGGTAAACCGTTCGGCCATCCAATATCACTGGCGTGAGCTCACACAGTAATACGTACTCAATGGCATGGACCGCCCCACAAAAAACAGCAAGGTGAGAGAACTGCCAGCCTACGAAAGCGATTTGACATTACTCATGAATGTTCCGAAGCAATTGGAACCCACCCCAGACTTCCTACGGCAAGAATACTTGGAGTGGCTCGCTAGTCGAAGTAGCTAGCACAACACCATACATACTAGCGAACAGATAGAGCAGCTCAAGAATGGCGCTCGTTCTCTACTGAATAATATCTCTGGCCCGATTGATCAAAGTATTGGAAGGTGCGCAATAAACCAAGAACTCAGCCAATCACTTGCAGAAATATTCGGTGAGCAGGACCTTACCCTGACCTATGAAACTGTACAAGATGAATTGTTAGCCAGTCTAAGAAGGAAACTACAGCATCCCATCCCACAGGAGACCCTCCAGCAGAGGTTTGGAGTGTATGATTCGATGTTCCAGCTGGCTGGTCGACTCAGACGCTCGTCCACATACTAAAAAGAGATGCAACGGTTGGGTGGATTAATCGAAGATGTCACCTGTTCATATTCGACCAATGAACACATTGATTACTCTTTGGTTTTACAACGGGAAAGCGCAGAGATCATCCAAGACTTGCTACAGCAATCCAGGATGGCTCTGCTCTATCAAGAGCCTCTCGAGAAGGAAACACCAATGAAGACTTTTGAGGAATATCTATAGGAGAAAGTTGTGCAGAATTTCATTTCGAGTGCTATGATGTGCCAGCTCGAGGAGAAGCAGGAGAAGGAGAGGAGAAGGTTGAAGGACCTCTTATATCGGGATATCAGCTAACAACGTAAGGAGTAGATGCAGCAGGTCGGGAGGATGAGCCAGCAGCCCCGCCCAAATATGCCTGTGTATCAAAAGCAATTCGTCGACAACAACGGATCGTTAGAGCGGCGTCGAGTTCAGCTTGTATTGCCCTCTCAGCAAGCGAACCTTCCCTGTATGACCTTCGACAAGAAAGGTAAACCCGCGACAATAGATTAACGAGAGTAACCTTTATACCTTCCACCACCGGAGTCGAGAAGATTAAGCGACATAAAAAGTGCAGGTGACTTCGAAGACGAAGATCTCTTCCTTCCAATCGAATCTTATGGCCGCCATAAAAAACAAGACTCGAATAGGCTGGTGGCAGTATGTCCAAAATAGCTGCCAAAAGCCCAACAAACCTTTTCTAATGTCCCAAAGCAAGAGCCTATCCGACTCAAACCGAAGTACTCCATTCCTATGATGCAACCGTTGAAACCCTCGCCACAGTACCATCCCAAGAAGCCTTCGCCTGTCTTCAAAGTTGTTAAGCAAATGAGCCATCAAAATCCTAAACTGAATTTTCGGCTTCCACATCAGGAAAAGAGGTCGGAGCAAAGTCCTAAGCAGCTGGAGGACTATAGGCAGAAAAAATAACCAACAAACGAATCGCAAGGCCGCTTCTACCCGTACTCAGTCTCCACTGCAGTGTTTACAGCTGACGACTGTTACATCGTCTACTACTTTACCTCAATTAGCGAAAAGGACCTCTGTTTAACGTTTCTGCTGGATCGTATAAAGACCCAAGTGAATTCCGTCAGGATTTTGGTGACACCGCAGCAGCTCCAGCGAGAGGAAGACAAACTGTTTAAATACGTGGCAGCACTGGCTCTGCTCGGAGCGCAGGTCCGTGTGGAATCCTCCAACCGTACGTGCGAATCCTACAACCGCAAGGAGTTTTGGGTTGCCAGAGCAGTGTCTTCTGCAACCGGCCGCCCACTGTAATCTACGATTCGGCGGTTGCGAGAGGCACGCTGGCCTGACGACTCCGTTGACGCTCGTCGATGAATATCGTATTGATGTATGAACTTTGCTTCCCTCTCAGTCCGAGAAGTAGAAGTAGTCGTGAGCGGCATTATCGTACAGTCGCATGGTGAACGCTCCAACTGCATAACCATATTTTGTTACAGGTATACCAGATGAGCACGGGAAGCCACCAGTTGCGCAGATTCTTGCGATACCAGTGGTTCATGAACCAACGGTCCCAGAAGAAGGTACGGAATCCACCATAGAGGTAGTGGAAGTTGAGGTACTGGTTGCTTGGCGAGCGGGAGTGGGTCACCGTACCACGGTCGTAGCTGAGCTTATCGTGGTAGTTCAGTGGGGTGTCCCTGGTGCCGTAGATCAGTTTTTCGTTGTACTCAGGAAGATGGCGCAGACCGCCTCGGAACATCTGAGTCTCGGTCGAGGTGAAGTCACTTCGTTAGGCGGTGAGCTTACGCAACGTAGTGCAGACCTCCACCCCTGACGTTCTTGAGGAGCTTGGACATATCAACAGGAATATATTATGGTGGGTGGATGCGATGAATTAATAGCCGGACCACTATGGAATAATAATGTTGGAGTCGGTAAGGCTAGCGCTGGAGGATAGTCAGCACGCCGAAGGAAAGTTGCAGGAAGCCAGGGCGATTCGACAGCAGAACATCCACAACTTGGAAAGAGTAGCAAAGGCTGCTGAGCGTCTTCAATCCAAGTTTACAAAGCAAGAGATTGATAGTCATCAGGAAAGGAAGGTGAAGTTAGAGGAGCTGTCGGCTGCTCAATCTCTCGCCGAACTCTTCGGGAGGTTCTGCACGATAATGCAAGCTGATAGTGTAGAGCAATTACGTGAGCTCAATGAGGTGATATATCGGATGACCTGCACTTCGAATGCCCACAAGTAGGAGATTGTTGCTGCCTTGGTGGGCAGGTTGTAACAGTTCAAGAAGGAGTTCGATCGGAATCATCTGAGTGAACTGGAGAGTTGCTTCGAGAGGAACCATCTACCGTTGAAGAAGGAGGTGAGTGTACAAAAGATACTTGAAGGTCCAGATGAAAGACTGTTACGAAACTATGTGGGCGTGGAGACTAAGTTGGCTGAGGCATTCAAGCTTCTGAATAGACCTTATGAATGTGCGATGCTCCGCTGCCTCTTCCGCAAGCCAATGGAAGCCATTCAGTACCACTTCCTCGACCGCGCCTCCGAACTCTACCGGGTACATGAACCCAATTGGATGCTCAACTACATCAAAGACGCAGTCGAAGGCAACGTGAATTTCCTTGTTCGGTAGTTGACACCGAACAAGCAAGAGTGCACCTTCATTATTGCTGAATCGTTCGAGCTGCTGGTGAAGAGGTCTATTGTGGAGAGGTTGAGGCTCGACATGCCATCGTTCGAGCAGTCGGGATAGTTGCTATTTTCATTCGTGGAGAGCATAATTATCTTGGAGCAGAACCTCAACAGCCGCTACGAGCTACTGGCTGAGCGGCAGTAGCAATCACTGCTGGAACTGTTGGTATGCAACTTCGAGAAGGAAAAGCTGTTGGAGAAGCTGATGGGGTTCGAGTAGTCTTGCTTTGAAAGTCGCGTCTTTCGGGTATCTTTCGTTCTATATAGGATTTCGTGCATATAGACTACTCCCGCATCAATCTCAAGAATGTAGAGGCATACAACATCACCCAGAACTTCAATCTGGTGTTTGACAAGCTGTACTGCAAGTATTTGAGCACGAGCAAAGACACCCTCGCAAAGGTCAACTCAGTCTACCAGAGCATCCTCGACAAGATGGTTAGGCACGTCAAGACTGCCTTCGACCGTATCTACAACAACAACAGCGAGAAGTATGCGCATGCCCTATTTAGATTTTAGATACTCGTGGTGTTCAGGAGAATCGAGGATGAACTCAGAGGCAACATGGGCAAATACAGGCAGCACCTATCCTATCTGGAGAGAATACTGCAACTGCTGACCACTGATCTTCAGAAGGCATTTGTGCAGTTCGCTGAAACAACTTTGCAACCCCTGAACAAGAAGATCTCGAAGACCATTATCGACTGTCCTCTGGAGAACGGGAAGTTCAGTAGCACAGAAGTAGACACCCATACCATCAACGCCCTGCAACGAGAGTGGAAGGTAGCCTTGGACCGTCTGAACGAGATCTACTTCTACCGTGACCCTCCACTAACCAGAATGATCTTCATGCTGCTGCAGAAGATGGAGTTTACCAAGTAGGGACTGGCAGCCTTTATCAGCGCATTCTAGCCATTCCTGAAATAAATTTTCACAAGCGAGCAAGCACGCCTAATAAAATCCATGGTGTTCATGGAGAAGAACAAACTGGCAGATGTCACCAGAGACCGCAGCAACATCATCCGCAGCTTCCTCTCGCAGGAGCAAATTGAAATCATCGAACGGTTGGACTACACCTTGTGACAGTGTTTGCTTCAAATTTCAAATGGCTCTATATCGTTGTCGGTTGCTGGGATTACTGACTATCGGCGGTTGCAAATGCTGGTAGCTGCTTGTATGTTTATAATTGAACTTATTAGAACGATGACGGCGGTAAGGAAGCGTCGCTCGGAGGATAGTGGGCTCACGCAATTTAGCGATAATGTCCCTCTGGCCAACGTACAGGAGAAAATTCGGACGTTAGGGCTTGTTGAAACTCGAAGGTACTTGGAGTTGGCCGAGAGCACCCAACCAAACAGCCACCACGATGAGCACTAGCTTGACCTCATCAAGGGTCTATTGGAAGCAAGACTGGGTAAACTCACCACCGAGACAATGTTGGCTGGTTTCGATGAGCAAGCCAGTGAGCGAGCCTGGAGCTTTTAATAGTCCATCGTGACGATGCGCACGAAAAAGAAGTGTTCATTAGCAGGTTTTTCCGAAGGATCATTGAACCTACAGGATCTGGAATAGCTGCTGCTGCGCGAAGATACCTAAATCATCCCAATGAGTCAGGAGCTCACAACCGAGCAATGTGAGACCATCGAATAGCTGGAGAAGGAAATGAGTTACGGCCAACTGTACAATAACATTGAAGAGCTGTTGCTGCCTGACTAATAGCCGCACTACCCACTGGAATAGGACGAAGTGCATTCATACTCTTCAGACGAATCCACATCATTCCTGGAAGATGATTTCTACAACCCCAGGAAGTCGGTGCGGAGCAAGGTGTTCCATAACCTCGTTTGCTTCACGAAACGGGTGGCGTGGAGGGTGGATAGGTGCTGCTGGAGGCAGAAGGAATGATATTCATGACACTATACGTATACAGTACAATCAGCTAGTGAGGCGTAGGTTAGGCGTCGATTATTCAAGTGACTCGTAGAGGCTTCTAGCGAGCCTGTTGTCCCCCACCACAATGATGGGGTTTCGATTTGGAAGGCCGTCCACATCGTCGGATAGAATGAGCTGTATAGCGTTGAATTACTCTCGAAGCTTAACCTGTTTGATGAAGCCAAGTGGGACTGTCCACATACATTTCTTGGATTGAAGAGTGAGGTGGATGAGGTGAGTAGCTGATACCACAATCACTGAAAGTTCCTGGCCTGGCTATTTGACGTATACAACATTGGCCAGACTGATATCCTTGAATCTGCCATTTTGGAACTGCTGGAGGAGTTGCATGAGCTCGGCAGCTGCACTGTCGTATTATTTGTAGTAGTGTTAGCTACCGTAGAACACCATCGGGTAACGTTTTCGTGTTTCGAAGTCTTCAACTTGAAAACTAAATTTTGTGGTGTTTTTGATACCCTCACTGATCTTCAAGGTGAGTTGAAGTAAGCCTGTGATGGGTTTATAAATCAGTCCGGCAGCGGTCTTTAACAACCCGAGAGGCGTCGGTTCATAGTAGAAGGTGGTCAGGCTGCTCAGGGTAGTTCTTAGGCATGTTACAGTCCCGGACTCAACTCCATCAACGAAAGTGTCGATGCGTTCCATATCACCTACAAGGATTCTGACCATCCCATTGATACCGCTCCCAATGGATCCGATTATTCGTGTTAAGAAGCTTTATACCCCTCTACCTGAACTGCTTTAATTGAAGAGGTTGACAACACCCTCATGCAGCGACGAAATGAATGATATCGGGGATATGGAGAGGTTGCTGAGTAATGAGAGCACAATGTCTTTGATCGGGTAGGGAAATGTGTCCCATGGGTAGCTAGTTTGGGCCGGTCTTTCCAGTTCGATAGGCGTTTCAATTGAAAGCTTCTTAGCCTGCACCTGTAGTTGTATGTCGAGTTTGGGTAGTTTGACTCTGGAGATTGAGAACGATGATTGTTGGTTTGATTGTTGAGGGAGGAAACTTTGGAGCAGCAGAAGCACTGAATAGAGTTAGTACACAAAACCTTCTTCGAGCCTCAGAATGATCTTGTCCATCTGCAATTAAAGTTCAAGCCAAACATCCTTCTTGCCGGTGAGAGTGAGATGAAAACTTGTCTTCAGCACCACCGGAAAGTAAACATACAATTTGGTGTTATTGTCCACTTGTACGTCACTGCAGTTGACTGTGAGCTGCTTGTGTTACTACCCTTCACCGACGATGAACTATGCGCGAAGATTGGTATAGGCAGACAGGAGATTGGTTCCACGGCCTCCTGTATTATTGATCAGGCAGATGGCCAGTGGCATTTCCAATCGGTAGTGGCTGTCTGTTGCAGTGTCCAGTGCAGCCTGGGGTATATAATTCCGAAATCGGAATATCTTCTGATTGAAACGGGTCACCACATCGATCTACAGCTTCAACAGTCCCTTGGCAGCTTTGATCTCGAGGACTTCATTCTCAACTCGCTTTTATTTCAGAAATACAACTCGTTCCTTGAAAGTGTTATCGGGTCGACTGGGCTGCAGAGCCACCTCGACCTGGTACAGCTGTTTTGCTGGGTCGTCCCAACTAAAGTAGGTCTGACTTGCTGCCCCCAGTGTCATCTTGAGTGCTGGGATGACGATATTAACCTGGTCGCTTTCGTTAATCAGCAAGAACGGGTAGTCGTTGATATCGGTTAGCACTTTCATCTAGATGTTGCGTTGTTGCTGCACCAGTTTGACTTGGAGTGTCATGAACAGGAGCTTTCGGTAGTTGGAACGATCCCGTAGAATGAAGTGAGTGAGTTCGGGACGTTAGATATTTAATGGGGCACTCCATTACCAGTTGCTGGCGTTGGGCGTTATCCTTATTTACTTTTCATAGTCTTCACTAAACCAGTACAGGTTCTAGCTGCCACCAGCTGGCAGTTTGGTAGTCTCAGTCATTAGCGCATTGGCGTGACGAACTAGCAGCTCCACAGCTGTGCTATTAACTAATCGATACTGACAGCTGAGCGTGTACTTATCGAAGCGGATATCATACAACGATATGGGGTGGTGCTGCAGCAGCATTACGCAATTGACTTTGACAGGCTCACCGTCAATCGACTTCTCCAACCGGAGAATCAATTCCTTGGGTTCCTTACTGAGCTTGATTGGTGGGCAGTACAGGTCAGTCCCCTCCGAGCGAATAATGACAGTCTGCAGTGCCGAGCTAATAACACTGCGGTTCTCGGTATGTAGCTTCTGCCCAGGGATGAGTGTTTTGTTGGAGTAATAAAAAGCTAGCTTTTCGTCAGACTTGTTGAGCATGACTACGGTCGGGAAGATTACGAAGTTTACACTGTTTTACTCGGGTTTTTCGATTCGCTGGATGTTTACAGTAAAGCTACCAGAGAACATGTCCTCCATTATCTTGGGCCCTTCTGCGAACGTCTAGTAGGCTGTCCAGAGCATATTGTCAGCATCCACAAACCACGATACCTCGGTGCGCTGGATCTACTCGAAGAAGGTGTGAGTCACTACCTGCTTCGGATCGAACGGTGGAAAGAAGAGCGAGTAGAACTTCTGAGTGCTTGTGCGGAAGTTGAGATAGAGTGCATGTGGCAACAAACTTGTCAACTTATAAGGGGAGTCGAGGGTAATACGGCGGGATTCCTCCTTCATGACCTCACTAACGTTGAAGGAGTAGTTACCCAATTTAATTCGCTTTACGTTCTCAAAGATGCGAATCGGTTCACTGGTCTCTGCCTCGTAGATGATCCTCACAGTTTCCTCGACATCATCGAAAGGAACTGACTTGACTGCTCCGTTGGGGAAGTAGATTTCAGGAGCAGTCTCCCCAATCTTAATGAAGAGATCCACTCCTGTACTGTTCACGAGCAAAACTGGTGACACTAGTGACACGTACCTGATGTTCTTCGAAATGTCAACTCTCACGACCTTGACCAGATATGTCGGCTTTTTCCTTGTTGTAACAACTATCCTCGTAACGTCCTCCGATTTGAGATTGATGTGACGTAGGTGTGTTCTGCTCAGAGGTATCTCAACTTACAGGTAGATATCCGTTGTGGTCGTCTCGATCAGCATTTGCTGCTCAGCTTCCAACTGTCTGATTTTTAGTTCGTGGCGGGAGTCATTTTCAATGAAGAACCTCTAGCCGCTGCAGGTGCACTCAATGGGATAGCCAGTGTTGTTAACGACAACGCAAGCGTTCATGGAATCACTCAGCCAGTCACTCTGCTCGAAGCTTCGGAATTCCAACTCCATGTCGTTGATGGTCTTCAAGAGAGTTTAGACAAAGTTTGTGGACACATCCACCGTGGTGTATTCCTCCGCAACAAGTGGGCTGACCACTAACGAAGTGCGCGGTTTGTCGGTGAGGAACTGTTGATAGCTCACTCGAAGTTACGTGGACTCTAGTACAGGCTCCCATACAGATATCTTGAGGTTGAAGTATCGAGCGAACAGCCTTATCTCTGTTTCAAGGACCAAGGAGTCGGCTTTCGTGACTTCTAGGTCCTTGAGAGTTTCAATATTGAAGTACAAAATCGGGAAGTAGCGGTTAGCAGTGTCGTTGATCAGCAAAATCTCGAACGACCGCGATTTGATGCCCACTTTGAGCTTGGGTTTAGGCTGGCTGAGTGGCTCCGGAAGCTCCTCCGGCTTACCCTCCGTAGCCAACTTAGCAATCTTGTCTTGGAGTATATTAGCCAGCATCACGAGCATCTTGATGTCCTTCAACGAGAACTTCATGATGATTCGACTGAGGCTGAGCAGCACAGATGTCTCGGTCAGCGACTCATTGATGCGACATTGCATGCCAAAGTTACCAACGAATGTCCTTCTCTTGATGCTGCTGAACTGCTCGTTGCTGATGTCGCTGATCTTGCAGAAGAACAGCTCCATGTCTTCGACACTGATTATCTTTTCGTTTGAGGAGTTGTTGGTATAAATCGCTGAAAACGAACAGTTTAGCATTTTCTCCGAGTTAGGTACCACGCAAGAAATGAGGTTGCGAGTCAGCACTATCGATCGACTGTTCTGAATAGTACGCAAGTCGGTCAGAGAGGGAAGTTTTTACCGAAACTTCTCTTTGAGGTAGACCTTGGCTGGGGATTATATTGCAGGCAGCTTAACCCACTGCTTCAGGAAGAGGATGAAGTCTGTCTGGAACACCATGACATTATCCGTGAGGCTGATACGGGTTGCCGTTTCAGTCTTCGATTACGTCGCTTTAAAGCTGAGACACACGTACGGTGGGAGTTCTTTCTTGGGAATTTCAAAAATGCAGCTGCTGTGGTAAGCGGATATCGATAGGTTGCGGCGGCTTGTAGACATCTTCAAGTTGCGTCGTCTGCTAATAATCTGACGATACTCACCATCCACAAAGAACTTGGCTTATATGCTTGCCACATTAATCTCTGTCTGACTTTCCTGATTTAGTTGCTTCCGAAAGGCGTATCTGAGGAACTCGATGTCAAATTCAACCATTGACTGCTCCTCATGGAGCAGGGTCAAATTGATGTTTTCAAAGTCGAGCTGAATTGTCAGGCCACTGGGCTCGGCTGGAATGTAATCGTGAACCATGAGAAAGTCCAAGCCATCTTCATGGAGGATGTTGAGTTTGGCCACCCGAGCTATCTCCAAGGCTCCCGCTTGACTCAACGTGAAGTACAAGGGCGCCACGAACATCTTGACAGCGGCGCTGGTGTCCAATTGGAGTGGCTAGTCGGTGATGAATCTGTACTCTGCCTCCTTGAAGAACATATCGAGACTGAGGTTAATATTGAACGGCTGGTCTGAAATGGGTTTAGAATTCTGTAGCAGTTGCAGCGTCACCTCCTCGAAGACGATCTTGTAACGCTCGCATAATACCGACTTAACAGAACCAGTGATGACCCTCTCGTCTGAATAGAAGAACTCGTTGCTGATGTTGATGCATGATAGGGTGAAGTGAATACCCGCTCCATGCACACTCAAGATCGTCAGTTCCGGTTATTCTATTATGACGTTGAGGTATAACTCTCGAGGGCTGCTCAGCAGCTTCTTGATCCTCTATTTACCAATTGCCTGCAACATTCGGTTTGAAATCGTTTCTTCCTTTTTCCTGATGAATTCACGGTAGTCTGTCGGACGTCTACGTCTATCTGTTTATTGGTGGTACTCGTCGAATATTTCTGGGTTCGTCAATACGCCCTTGAGTTGTACCTGGAGGTAGTCGATGATGCGCATCACCGGCTCATGCATATACACCAGCTTGGCCTTAGTAATGCGTACTATTAGGGTCTCGTATTGGCTGTCCTTGAGTTTTTTGGAGCCGTCCTGGAGACTGGTCATTCTGAACCAGACAATTTCTTAGGATCTCTGCACTCCAGCGCTTCCCCATACCATTCGAGGAATGATACCTGCTTTGTTGTTACTTTCCTCGTAGACTGTGTTGGGGTAGTTCGTCAGATCAGTAATGCTCATATCACCGATACTGCCTTCAATCACCGATTCATAGTAATAGCTGCTCAGCTTGGCTGCCATTCTGTCGAGTGCCATACGTGCCAACGGCTGGTTGGTCTTCTTGTTGATGAGCAGCACCGACACCCCTTCAATCTCAATGCTTGTTGAGGATAACAGCCTTTCTTGACTCATCTTCTGCATAGTTTGCTCATCGAACATTTGCTCAGGCGGTGCATAGTCCTGCTCCTGCTGGAAGAAGCTAAACATACGGATGACCAGAACGGGATCGTAGTTGAGTTCAATTGAATTCAATCGTAATCTGTTCAAGCTGCCCTCCTTTTGGGAGTCTGGGTGTTGTTCACTCATACTTATCAGCTCGCAGCTAAAGAGGTCCGAAGAGCTGGCACTCCTGCTGAGGAATTTGAAGTCTCCTGAGTTAATAGAAATGTTCGCAATTGAAGCTTATGTCTTAGTTGTTAACGATGATTGCCAGTGCTTTGCTGAAATGGCGTCCACTTCGACCTTGAGCCAGTCTTGGCTGTCGGTCGAGACGAGCACGAGCTGTACACTGCCGATAACTAGTCTTACTTCGAATGGTTTGTCATCGGTGCCAGACTTGTTTACCTCCTATTCCTCTTGGAACTGTACGCTTGCGATCTTCTGCAGGTCGGTCAACCAAGTGTTCATCACGCCTGCATCCTCAAATGCCACGAGAAAGTTGTTTCCTCTCAAATCTCCAATTACGATTGAATTTGAACGATTTGCGTCGGTCCCAATCAGCACCTTTCGAATACGCACCATCGCCAATGGATATTCCTTTTTCTCCCAGAAGTAAAGATACCCCTCGGCAATGGTGGCCATCACTTTCTTCCAGTTCTTCTCTTTGAGAAACACCAAGGCCTTTCGGCTGGACCTTTCCATAATCTCGGATTTGTTGGTGTGCTTGCGGATGACAGTCAGCAACGAGATCAACGAAAGATAGTGAACGCGGTCAAGCTTGACCTTCAACTCTTCGACCTCTGCATGGGCCCTCATCTATTCTGAATCGAAGGCCACTTTAACACAGAAACTTGGCACACACTCGAATATGTTTGAATCTGTCAGGCAACTTGCTTTCATATTGGCAACTCGAATAAGTGCGGGACCGTCTTTCTTGTTGAGAGTAAACTGACCCAGCTCTAGAACCCACCGCTTTCGACTTTCAAGCAAAATTACCGTGGGAGTGTCTATTATCACATCAAGCTCCACTGCCGTTTTCCTCTGGATATTCTTGCCAACCTACACTCCCAGTTCCTCGACCTTATCTATTGCTCTATTGCGGAGGTTGGTCTTTACGGTCACTTGAGTAAATTCTCTGAGTTGGTCGATGGTGCGCATATCGTACACCAAGCTGACTGGGGATACTCTGACAAAGAGTGACTCTTTCCCTTGCAGCTGATGGATGTACTCGGCCTTGAGAAACTCAGTGTTTTTCTCCTTCCATAGAATATCTTTGAAGTCCTTCCCTTGTGATTTGATATCATTAATCTCAAATGTGTATTTCTGCTCCTACTACGATATGAGGACTACTGTGCGTATGCGTTGCAGGCTAAGAGAGAAGATAGTTCGCTGGGCATCATCGACTATGAACAGTGAGAGGCTGTTAAAAGTAACCCCACAGCTCAGATACACGTACTTCGGCGGAAGTGGTGCCTCTTCATTGTTTGGTCTTGCTATGTTCTCCATATACTGCTCAATTTCCTTCATATCTGCCTCCTCGAGCAGCATGTTTCCCTTGCGACTTCTCATTTGGGTTATGATGCGATTGCGATACTGCAATTTGATTTCCGATTCGGCAATAGACTTCACCTGCTACTGTTTCAGCGAAAGTAACAACTGCTCAAACTACTGACGTTAGGCTTTGCTGAGATCGCTGCTCTCCGTTTCGTATCTCACGTAATACTTCTTGAATAACTATTTGAAACGGGAAGCTTGCTCAGGGCGGCCACCCACTACACTCCTTTACGAATACTCAGACTTGAATTCCATGAACGAGATCAGCTGCTGTACCACTGTCTTGGACAACTTCACTCTCATGTCTCCCAGGTTAAAGTTGAGTTAGTACTGTGGTCCGCTGAGATCTTTATTTGAGCGTTGCTTGAGCAAGCTGCGGCTATTGATCATCAGCAGATAGTTAGGCGAGGCCTGGGCTGCCCCACCTTTGTAAATCTCTTTTTCCAGGAATTCTACCATCTCCTTTTGGTCGTTTCTGTCGTGAAGGAACACTGTTTATGTCTCCTTCCAATATAGACCTAAATTCTTTAGCTCAACGGTTTTCAGCAACGCCAATTTGCTGTTCTCTGTACTGGTACGATCGAAGAAGGAACGCTTGCCTTACTCGTTGGTAGTGCAGACCTAAATCGATTGTAGGGTGAGTCCGAAGCTATATCCGCGGTTCAGGTTGTCTTCGTAGCGGACGTGGATGTTCCGTACTGAGAACTGCAGGTTATCGAGCACACGGATGTACACATTGTCCAGATAACCTTTTTTGTCTGTTGTGTTGGCCGCTGTGGTCTTTTCATTTTCGATCAGTCGGTTCAAGTAGCCACCAATGAAGCTATTCAGGTCTGCAACCAATCTTTCTACGTCCTTAAGACCTTTCTTTTCCCATTGCTGACGAGGCTTCGCTACGACAAGCACCAGCATGGAATCAAGTTCTATGACCACGGGGTTGCTGCTGATACTCTTCCAGGGCACCTGCACCGTCATCTTTTGTATGCAGCTGAACAGTATTTCGTACGGTAGCCCTGCCATTTCAAACAGTTCCTTGCGGAGACTTACATTTTCGATCACCAAGCGACCGGACCATATACCAAGGTGGAGGTTAGAGGAATCCAGTCCATCCAGGAACTTGCCGAAGATGCGCTTTAATATCTTTTATAGGAGCGCCTCGAACATTAATTATGGCTAACCTCTGCCACTGCCGATGTTATGGGGAAAGCTATAACTATTCCAAAGATCGCCCAATGTGCAACTCTGACGAGGATGATATGCAACGATGTAGATCAGGGACGAGAGAAAAACCGTTTTCTGAAGAACTGCCATAGTTAAAGATTTTACCTCGAGGAAGCCAGGGGGAAATGTAATGGGTAAGTGAGGCATCGGCTACCCCGTCGATTCCGATAGCATAACGAGACGCTGGGTTAACCATTAGCTTACAGCTAAATTTTCCCGCTAGGTCTTACTTCCTCCATTGTGCTTCTTTTGGATATGAAGATTTATGGCAAGCTATGATGCATAGGCTTTTCCACAATGCTCATAAGGACAATTGTGGTCGAATTTAAGCTCCCGAATGGTTCGCCGCTTCCTCTTTGAATCTTTCCTCTTGGCTATCGGAATGCCCTAACGAAGACTCCGTTTAAGGAGGTCCACTTCTTGCCTAAGTTACTGGTTTTCTTCTCGTAGAATAGAGCACTGGACATTGATTCTGCCACACAAGAACCGAATCTGTTGATGGGTTACAGGAATGGTTTGTTGGGAAAGTCCAACTGCGACTCCACTGGCGAGGTAGCAGGGGACTGGTATGAAGTAGCTCATCACAACTTTCTCAAATATTATACAATCAACATAATTGAATGTGGCATGAATATCACTACTGGGAGATTCGGCTCATTGGTAGCGTACTATAACTTCATAGGAATGAGCGAGCAGCCGGTCGCTATAGACGAAGATGTAAGCCTGGAATTCAGAGTCATTTAGCTGTGGAGGCACTTAAAACCTGACTGTTCGAAGGGCATGCGGTTCCAGGACTACTTTGTCCGGGAGGTTCAACTTTTTATTTGTACATTTCAGTCGAAATTCACATTCGCGGTCCTGGGGATTTTCCAGCTGCATTTCATCGCGAACGAATGTATATGGCGGCACGTTGTGAACCAGCTCCTACATGTCTTCCAGAGGTGTAACATCTAGCATCAGGATAGATGAGTCCAAGAGCTCGTTACTGTCGTGGTCCACCGCACTAATGATTATTGATAGCTTTCCTGGTGCTTCTGGGAATACGAACAGTCCGTGACTCGATTCTGTATTGCTCACACTTACTATCGGCAGACGGTACTACACAAGGTTAGGATGGGAGCTCTCTAGCCTCACTATCCTTAGCTTATCGCTGCTGCGCAGTCGCAATGAGTATGCGAAGCTCTCCCCGAGCCTGATAGCCTTATGGATACCCTGATAGAGATGCAGCAACACCTTGCATATTGTTAATGCCTCCAGCCTCGACTTGTCTTGATAGACAACGAGCAAAAATTAACGTCTGCCAGCTTCAGTGCAGTTTATGGAGACCACTAGCCTGTTTTTGAACCATTTGCAGCTGGAGCCATGCAACACTGCCACAAAATGATTCTGGGAATAGAGTGTGGACAGCTCTTCTTCGAGTTCTATTTCGACAATAGATTCAATCAGCCTGTAGAATACCAGCACTCTATTGATGTCAGGACTGCTGGGCTCAATCAACAGCTTCTTCTCAGCGCAGTGGATGGTGTTGCGCAATAGCGATAGATTGATGGTATGGGATTCGATGTTCTTCTCGCTTCCAGGCATTCTGTATGTCAGGTACTTCAGCACTAATTTCACGCTCTGGCCATTTTTTAGGTAGAATTCGTTCTTGTAATCCACTTCCACAAAGTTCTCCGCTGTGATCGACAGAAACTTGCACGCTTCTTCAAATTATCTTTTGCCCTTGACGAGTGTCAGTTCTTCGACGGAGATGATTGGTGAGTCTGCATCGTCAATAACCAGCTTGTAGTCGTTGTTGAGTGATCCCTCATTATTGGTATACTACCAAACTGTAAACGAAGGCTGACAGGGGCGGATTCGCATTGTCGAGGCCTCGTCAAACGTGGCTTTTTAGGCTGTTTTTCTAGCTAGACGTTTGACGTTGCTAGAATAATACTGGCTGGTACTCTTCTTTGTATTTTCTTATCAGGTCCAACTCGGCTTATTCGGTCGTGTTGATGAGGCCTCCTCGACCTTGAGCCACTTTATACGCATTAATTCGTGACTCCAGTCGACTATGTTCGGGTAGCTGCATAGCAACCAGACTAGATGGAAGTGGCTTATCGCTCACCATCCTGTTCTTGTTGAGCTGCATTAGTGTTGTTGAACCTGTTGCAAGTGGGAAGTGCCATCGAAGCAAAACCCCCCTCTGACTTCATTTCCCGAGATATCATAGAGGTCCACCCGAAGACGGATTGGTTTGCCAATTTGCACCAAATTCCTGAGGGTGCACTTTCCCTGTGCATAGATAATGTCACTTTCAGCGTCGACCACCACGAGCATCATAGAGTTGTTGAGGACTCTCTAAACTGTCTTGTTGTCAGTGAACTCCAGATCAACAGTCATCGACTACCGCGAGTGCAGACTCCCTCCCATGGTAAAATCCTTTCGAGTCAATGTGCAAGGAACACCGAAGCGTATCTACTCAGAAAGCTCGAGGCACCTGGTCTGGTATTCCCTATCAAGTATGAAGACTCGAACAGTAAGCAACCTGGGTACAAAATGATAGTTGGAGCTACCTGCTTGCTTGACTCTCTTGAAGTATGGCATGAATGATTCGATCTGGAGCGTGCAGACCAATCTGTTACCTGCCAGCTTGTCTTTGAGAGCATCCTCAATTAGATGTTCAGTATCTGGTTTGATCATTTGATTTGGACCGCTTGCAGTAAGCTTGGGACGGTACAACTCTATGTTACACTTACTGTACTGTGGCTTAGCAGCCTTTGAATTCTTCTTTGCTTTTGCACAAGCTCTCGGTTTTCAAGGTGTACATCATCCAGGCTGTTCTGCTTTTCGGAGCGAAAAAATGTCTTCCACTCTGAGGTCTTATTCAAGGCGTCGGCTACACTCCTCAACAAGTCAGGCACTACGGTTGTCTCTCGAATGCTGGCATTATCCCTGAGATGCCGATAACTTGCAAAGCCGGCATGCCTTATTCTACAGTTCAGCTTCACCGGAATCGTGCATTGGAAATTAGTGACTTCCTCGAAAGGTGAAGTCATGCTGGAGACCGATATCTGGCTGACATCGCGGTGCAATTAGAAAGGAATGACGAACCAGCATAGAGGAATAACAACTGGAGTCGGTTTAAGCAGCTTACTTGTGGGTTGATCGGGAATCCACCGGCAGGAAAGCAGTCCCAGAAGTACAGCGGACTTGATATTACACACACTAACTTCGAAGACTGAGCCGGTATCGACAATCCACTCATGCCCTTCGTCGGGTTTGAGTTGTATGTTTGCCGGTTCGCCCACCATAGTCCAAGTATTATGATAGCCCACTTTCAATATGAACTCTGGCTGTTGCTCGATGTTGGAAGAACCCACCGACTTTGATGCAAATCGCTGGATCGCCTCCTTCCCGATCTTTACGAGTTGTGGTGCTTAGATCTTTACCATATCCACCTGCAGGTTTGTCATAGTCTCTAGTTCAACTGCTTTCTTTTCGTTTGAGATCTTGCCACCCCTGCAGCATGGAACCTTCGCGTTAGTATCCACGATTGTCAATGGGGGGACGACCAAACGAAGATTATTGAATCCCTTGGAACCCACCTCAACAGTGTGGTAGCAGGTTCCAATAGCAACAGGTTTTACCTTGGTATCGAGGGGCCATCCCCGCATCAACGGTTCACCGCTTTCTGCAAGCCGTTCATTGTAAGGACTGATTTCGCAATATCCCAGCCTTACCTTGCCAATCTATTCATCTTTATTAGCGAGACTTCCTACCTATAAGCTGGAACTCCACGAACAGCGCCAGCTCGCGGTATCGGTGGCAGTGGTAGTACAACAGTAATGGCTCCCTCAGTAAAAATGTATGGTTTTTGTAAGTACAGGCTATCCGTTGACTTTGGTATGGTGCCGCTACCAATCTTGTCCTTTCCTCACAAAAGTTCGCAAAGACTTCGATTTAGTACTCGCCATCGACAAGCTGGTTGAGTTCCGACTTGCTGTAGAGCAGGTAGGACAACCCGAGCCTGTAGCAGGCATGTTTGGTGTTGTACATTTCTTTGAGATTGCTGGTGTCCACTTGGAAGTAGTTGCTGCGACACTGCTTGTACCACTCGGCAAGTGCTTCGTAAGAGGCATCGCTATGCGACGTGGTGTTCGGTTGGGTAGGCGATCCCTCTCTCGGAAGCAGTTCACGCTGCCTCAGCATACAATTTAAAAGTAAATTAAAGGAAGTAAGAGTCATCAGGACGTTTGCTGCTTCGTGCAGGCGAGGAAGTAGTCTGGGAACTTCTACCGAAGTTGGCTGAGCTTGTGACACGAAGCAAAATCGGTCTTCTAAGCTGAACTCAGGTATGCCTCGCGGTGGAGAGTGCTAAACAACGACAATTCTATGTACCTCTTCTTTTATTCTTTCTTCAGTTCGCATTCGGCCATTGTCCTTCGAATGTACTCCCTATCCACCAGTTTATCCAGCTTCTTCTAGTTGGAATCGTCTTTCCCAAGTTAGTCTATGTAGTCCTGGCTAGCGTAGTGTATCACCCGAAATTTAGGAGTAGCCCGACGAACGCTATATTACTCGCTGCGTTAGAAACTGAAGTCGGGCTTGAGCTTGAACAGGGTTGGTATGATCATTAGCACCAAGACTAACATCATTAGCAGCTCAAAGCAGCTAAATGTCTCGGATCGGATTTTTTACTGAGCTTGCCATGCCCTTTCCTTTTTCAGCGCTTTTTAAAGGAAGGGGGTAAATACTTCCTCAAAATCAAACTCAACCTCACGTCTACGCCTTCGCCTTCGCTATTCATTGGCTTGTGCCTGCTATCTTTCACGATTTTACCGGTCGTAGTTGGCTCTTCTGTCCCTATCCAGAAGCGTGTAGTAGGCTGTGGTGATCTTCATGAAAACCTCCCTAGCACCAACTTCCCTGTTCTTATCTGGGTGGAACTTTACCGCAAGCAAATGATAGGCTTCCTTGAGTTCTTGTTCCCCACAATCGCGGGAGACCCCCATCAGCTCGTAGTAGTCGTTGATGTGCAAAATCCTTTCGATTTCTTCCTGCATCGTTCGTCGTGTTCAGAAAAAATTAAGTATATTATCAGACGCCAAAAGATAGACAGAAAAAGCTCAATCAGCGTTATCTTAATCTTCGAACTCGTTCCGGTCCTCCAAATCAACGAGCTGAGGAGTAGGCTCAACTTTGAGACGGGTCAGAGCCAGTGCGTATTCCTTGCGGCCTGACTGGCAGTATAGAAGACGAATGACCTCAATCAGTAGTTTTTTGGACTCCTCAAACCTATGGCTAAGAGATTTGGTCTTGAGCAACACTATGTAGATCTATTCGGACTCGCTAATTTTATAGCACGACGCTAAGCAAGGTCCTGCAGCTGGTGTGATACCTGTTTTCACTCCGCAGAAGCCTTAGCTTTCGAGTAGCCTGTTGGTGTTTTGCCAGACTACCTCGCGTTCATTTGCAAACATCTTGTTGGGTATGATGCACTTGTATTCCCGACAGTTGACCACCCGCCGGAAATCTCCTCTTTTCATTGCGAATAGACTGAGCTTGGCTTGGTCGCGTGAACATGAAAAACTTCGTTTGTTCATCAACCCATGCACATTAGCGAACTTTGTGTTGTCCATACCCAAAGCCTTTGCTAGCAAGTTCATGTGGTAAATGAACAAGCCAACTGGAGAGCGTACTTTTGTTGGAGGGTAGATTGTCATGCGTTGCTTGGAGCTACTGGTCGTAGAGCCACTTGATTTCTTGCTGCAGTAGTTGCGTATCGCATTGCCTCCCCATTAGGCGAGAGCCAGTGCAGCATCATTTCCGCTCGGCAACATCAGCCCATATATGATGTCTGCAAGCCTAACGTGATCGGCGTAGAGCAGTCCAGCAGTTGTCCCCATCAATTTTGAAGCTTTTTCGTTTACCTTGACATAGGTTCCCGTAGTATCTATCCGAAGTTTTTCAGTCAGGAGAAGCACCAATAAGCACGTCATCGTCTTGGTAAGTGATGCTATCTCCATCCTGGAGTCTGCCTGATGCTCAAACAGCAGCCTTGAGCAACCGTTGTGAACCTGGACCATCGAAAAGGCTTGCCCGGCTATGGAGTCTTTTGCTTAGAATTAGTCGAAGAGAGGCGATGTAAGATCTATCACTTCGGGATCTTTGAGAAAACAGATGGTCTATTCCATTTCGTCAGTTTCGTCAGCGATCGGAAAGTACTATAGCTTCGTTTGGCTATCGAGCTTTATCGTTTAGGGGATACGAGTTCGCAATATCCTTTTAGGATTTCCCACCGATTGGTACTTCTGCTTATTAAAGGCCTTCGGAGATGATTCAGGGCTATGAGAAGAGTACTTTTAAGGGGAGACTATTCTCCTTTCCTCGTTCCTCTCTTTCTCCACATTCCCGTATCTCTCGTGATCCCTTTATCGCTTCTGTCTGAACCTACTAATTTGGCTGACGATATTGGGACGGTACTTGTCCAGTTTGCAGTAGGAAGCGTCGCTAAGACTAGCCGTTTTCTTTTCCTCCCAGTTGACTGCTTCAGCATGGATCATAAGCTCATCGTTAATACTGTTCTTCGCGTTCGCGAATTGGAATATCTTTCGCCAGTGTCCAGAAACGACTGTGCTGGCTGTCCCAGGAATCTCTAATTTGATTTGCTTGTTCAGGGAATAAGCGCCGAGCCGACGGGTGCGAATCACCAAAGCTTCGGGTGTTTTATTTACTCTTTTCTCTTCCGGCTGGAAATCGCGGCCTTGGCTGAACTTGTAAGCAATCAGCCGGTTTTTCTTTGCCTGTAGTCGAGCATGATGGGAGTAGATGAATGCTGTACTAGTGTCGCGGCCGTTCTGAAACATCCGCTCCAGACAGACATCCTTCCCCAGCTTCGATTCGTCTGACTGTTTGGCAGCGTTGATGATTATGTTGGAGGAAGGTAGGTTTGTAGTCGACCGCACGTACTCCTAGAAGCTGAGCTGCTCGTTGCTACCCCAGAATGTACTGTGCATCAATAAATTTCCAGCAGTAATAAACCAGCAATACACTCCACCCAGAATATAGCGTAAGACGATCGGCACCGGAAGGGTTGGTTTTGTGATATCCTGCCGGTGCAGCACGACAACTACGATTGGCGTTATAAATTAAACATAAATCGATTCGATGTTGAAAGCAAAGCGTGCGGAAAGAAGGAGAAAACTAGCAAGATACATGAACAAGGTGGTACGAAAACGCACGCATGAGCCGTAGCTGTACGAGGATATTCTCGTCAAGGAGGAACAACCTGTGGAAGCTCCCACACCAAAGATTGAGAATGAGCATGTGGAGGAGACAGCAGCCTGGGCTGATCCAGACGATGAAGGAATTGTCGATCTCAACTCACACAACATGTTCAAGAAGCTCAAAAAGGGCGATGACAAGGTTACACAGAAAGAATTCAGGCATCGGCTCAAGACCTACCAGTCTGAAAGGTATGCCGGAGGGTTGAGCTCTTGGGCTCAGGAAGGAACAACCCATGAAGAGAGGGACTACGAGGACATTCTACACGAAGACATCATTGAGAGCATTCCAATAAGAAAAGCAGTAGCCATGGAATATTTGGGGAAATCCAAGAAGCCGCATGGTTCGGTTGTCACTGGCATCCAATGGCGCAACAAGGTATTGTTTTCCACTGGACTGGACAAAACAATAAGGGCCTGGACGTTTGATGAGAAGGCACCCGATTTCAGTCGATCTCTGACCCTTCTAAAAACGGTCTATACGCAAGATCTCCCCCTCACCTCCTGCAATCGCATCGACGAACGGTTGTACATGGGTACCTTGAGGAAGAACTACGTGGTCTTCGATACTGAAAAAAGCGCAACGACGCTCATGGCTAATCCATACCTCTCGGAACACAAGAACTTTTCGATGTTGCGTGCTGAGAGCGATTGTGTAGGTATCTTTTCTAAGAACTCGCTGTCTATCCTCAACAGGAATAACCAGTTCATAGGCTAGCTTAAGGCAAATTAAGAACTTGTCGACATTTGTTTTTCCGGTAACGAGGTTTACGGAGTCACAAAAGAAGCAATCTATCTGTGGGACCTGCGCAAGCTTCGGATCAAGCAGATCGTGAGGCAGGGACTTGGGAATACATCCTTACGGGTATGCGAAGATAACGGTTTGTTGGCAGTTGGGACTCGCTCTGGCGTTACCTACCTTCATTCAAAGACCGATCTGATTGGAGGGGTGGTACGCTAGATCGATAACTTGGTAACTTCCATTAGTGGGATCTGTGTGTCCAACGATGGTAATTTATTGGTACCGTTTTCAAGATGGAAGCGTAATGCTTGTAGGTTGTTCGACGTAAGGGACATGAGTGTACTGAACAGTTGGCCGGGACTACACACTAAACTGAACTATCCGACTGCTGCAGCCTTCAGCCGTTCAACAGAATACCTTGCCGTGGGTTCAGCAAACGGTCAAGTTGGAGTCTACAGCCTGCAGGCACCCTCCCAAAACTTCGAGTGATGCTACCCAGAGAAGATATATTGCTTGGCTAATTACGCCCATTCAGCGTGGTCTCAAAATTAGAAAACATTCACCCGAGCGGAAAGAATATCATGGAAAAGGTTCATTTCATGTGGAGTTCATGAGCCTCAGCTTGAGACTGAAGTGTTCCAGGCTGGTTGGGAGGTTGTAAAGGGGCTCCAAAAGCGACGGCATCACATACTCCTCTTAATCGTTGGTAGTTGCCGTTATGGGGCTATCCGTTTCCTTCAGCTGATCCTGCGAGCTTGAAGTGGGGTCAGAACGGAATACCCGAGGAACGTAATCTCGACGTGGCCTTGTATTGCCGTCTTTGGTTAGTAGCCGTGGAAGAACACAGTCACTGTAATTTTCTGCGAGGTGCTCGAGTATCTTCTGGAAGCTCAAGCATTTCTTCTCCATCTTCTGGTGGTGGCTTCGGCATTGGTCTGCAGTCCGAGTTCCCAGGTAACGACTCATCACCTTGAAGATCTTCTCCGATCTGCGCAGGTTCTTCCTTTAAAAGTTGGTGTGGTGATCTTGAAGGAACAAAAAGTATTTTCGGTTCTCGTCTTCGTCCCAGTGGCCTGAACGCTGGCTTGAAGTACCCTCTCCATGGTGCCTCCGAGTCTTTTTCGCTGAGCTACGCTGTTATTTGGGTGGCGTGCTGATCTCTATGGATGATACATCCTCAGAATCTGAAGCATCGAAGTGACTCTCGTCCATGGCCACCTTTCCGCACTATCCGATGATACGGTGCTCCTTACTGGTCGACTCGGTTGACAACATGATACGTGTTAATCTTATTGATTATAACTCGGGATAGCCAACCGACGATTTATACCGATGCCTTCACTGAACTATCAGGCAACGTCATCTCACGATCGGTCATTGATAGTTAGAGAAGTGGTTTAGCTCAGTGTGAGATGCGTAGTATTCAGCGATGTATCCTCAAGCCTCAAACCCCGAAGACTTTTCGAAGTGGGATTGGGAGGGAGATGACTTTAGAGGGACAACATCCATTCTCAAGTTAACTTCCAACGAAATGGTTGCTTTTGAATTGTGTTTACCGGTGACTGTGAATCAGTTGAAACGACTGAGATTTAGAAAAGTACGATGACTGGGTGCTATCAAGCCCATCGAAAAATGATCAGTTGATTTGTAAGGATGATACTTTCCTGAGGAGGATGAGAGCCGCATCTCATGCCAGCTGGATATATTGTCGATAAGGCACTGTTTGCGCTGTCAATGTGGGGTGTTGGATTAAAAGCGATGGTACCGTTGCTGACATCCGACGATAGGTTGTTTCCCTTGGTTAGATCGCATGCAGAGCTGCCGTCAGGAAATTAATTAGTGATATTTTCAGAGCATGCATTGCCACCAAACCACTTCCATCGCTTGAACTTTGTCGGTGCTCAAAGGGCAGTCTTCACGCTAACCCTACCCCATTAAAAATGCTTCATAGGCGATGTGTCGCAATCGACTCCGAAATATGCTTTCGTCATAACCAGACCACACAATTGGGCATTCTTCGGGTGTGTTGGCGGTATCAACCGGCGCCAAATGTTACGTCCTGCCTCCAACAACACCATTGATAATTAGAATTGATCTCTTGGGTTGTTATTAACAGGGGCCGCTGTAATTGCCCATAGAGGAGACCGTTGTGAGGTCGGAACGGGTCCTTTATGAATCCTTTTCAATCGGAGCTAGGACCGGCGAAGTAGATATGTTGTAGTTAACTATTCGTTTGAAAGTGAACACGTCAAAGCCATGTGGCATCTTTTCGTTTGTTATCATTGTTCAAGGCTTCCAGCAGTCCTGGATGTAGTCTGCGGCGAGCTAAGATAACAGGTTGAAGTACGATTATGAGCGCTAACCTACAACGTTCATTGTCCAGATCCGTGAGCCTTAGGTAATCGTCTAAGAGGTTGATGTTGGTCCACAGGCGGGTTATAGGCCACCTTAGCAGTTCGATTACAACGGCAGGAAACAGACAAGCACGTACTTCCTACCGACTACGACCACTCGCGTATTTATTGACGACTCTCTCAACTTCGTTGAGATAACAGCTCATAACTTGAAGCTTACCCCAGGGATCCACATCATCGTTGAGGTTCAACAACCGAACATTCACTTCTTCCAGCCGAAAGTCCCTTAGAAGCCCTTGGTTTGCATTCAACAATTACCGGCAGGAATCTAGATCGGTTCGTTGGAGGATTTGTGAGCGATGTTGTTACCAGTTCCGATCTGCAGCTTCATGCCTTCTGAGGTACACCTACCAGAGGCCGACTTGTCGAAATACCTAAGATTCTACTGATTTTTCGCACCAAGTTCCGTGCGATTCCAGTAGCTGGAACTTTTTGGCGAGGAGCGAGCTGAGGTAGATCGCCTCGGCCAGTGATTCAATCGGATCCTTTACCCTTGAAGTAGAACTCAGTCGCGATTTGAAGCTGGCCATCAACTGTTTCTCTTTTGAGACCAACAGGCATAGCTATATCCCTGACCGATAGTCCAAAATCCCTTCGGCAAAGAGGAAATGTCTGAAAGCTTTCGTTGTCTACTCAAACTGCTTGTTGCCCTAGAGTAGTGATGAGAGTTACTCCTTCCACAAGAGTGAGTTGAATGCAGGAGGTTGGTACTAAGCAACGGAATTTCAGCACAAGGGTATCTTGACTGGTCACGCAACCCATGAGTAGTTTTGCCAAACCACTAATCGCCTTCTTTCGGAGAACTAAAATATTGTCGCGACGGCTAGCCACCTCCAAGGCTCTGAGTAGCGCACTAAAGACTACCTTTGCTTGCCAAATTTGGCGATCGCTCTGAAGTAATGCTTCTCGCAATGGAGGTTTCGAATTTCGAACGTGTTCTATCGTTGGGCAGTCGGAGCGAGAATGTGCTTAGGAGGTAACGACCGACCTTGATGGTTGTGTTTTGCGCTGTGGCATGGCCTTCGAGAATTCTGTACAGGTTGGGGGACAATGGTGTGGCTGTCCATCCCCTGTCCTGTGGGGATAATGGAGTTCTGCTTCCAATCGTCTTCCGTAACTACACGGCTGGTGGTTCTAATGATCTCCAGTTCCTGTTCGTAGAGCTGCGTTGAATATCCAAGAATGATGTCGCTCATCCTGGATTTCAATGAAGGATGGCACTCACTTTCGGTGGGTTGTTCAAGATTTCGCACGATGCTTGGAGTCGACTCAGTATCCGCTTAAGAGAATGGGTTCGGTTCCTTTGCGTGCTCTTTATGAACTTCCCCATTGCTTTCTATTTCCACAGCTGTACTCATATGGAATAGTAACTTTAGATATCAAGTGATTGCTCTGTATGTCATTGATTGGGCTTCCTATATTACACACTCGAATACAATTAGAGTTAAGAAAATGGAGGGTTAGCCTTAAAAGCTGGAGAGGGAATTCGAAGAACTGTACAAGCTGCTTAGCAACAACGAGCAGTTACTGAGTGAAGTGGGCAAGAAAGAGCTTGTAGCATTCGTCGGACCGATGGCATCAGGCAAATCAACGATCATTAGTCACTTGCTCGGTGTTCCCCTCGAATCTGTCAGGTTAGATGGAAGCAGATTTATCCGGGAGAGCAACTCCAATGAACCGAGACCCCACCCGCAGATCGGCCACAACAACATGAAGAGCTGTACAGAAATGCCTGAGCCGTTCTTAGAAGAGGAGCTAAATATCTACTTATGCGATACCCCCGGTTTGGAACCAGTTCGTCCTGAATTGAAGTTGCTAACTGACGTGTTTCTGCAAAAAGCACAAAAGATTCGAGCAATAGTGGTCGTGATAACAATGGGATGTCTGTGCGAGAACAGAGGAGCGCAATTCAAGGACCTCATAAAGGATATATGTAAGACATTCGATCTGCAACAGATTCGTAGTAGGTTGATCTTCATGTACAACAAAATAGATGAGTAAGACTAATTGAAAGACATCTTCGACAAGCTGTGCAAGATGGAGTCCGAAGCACATGACCTGCTGGGGCAGAGCTTGGACATTAACCAGGAGCACATGCGAATGTTCGAGCTCATCTTCGGCAAGAACGGTTACGATGAGTTAAACGATTTCGCTTGTTTCCAAAAGTCTAACATACTGGTGCATAAAAAGGAACTAACGGAGCAGAAAAGTGGCTTCCGTACACGCTTGTTCGACATCATCAAGGAGAAAGGGAACGATGAGAAGGTTGTGAAGATCAACATCGACTCAAGGAGGATAGCACTCGCTAACTTTCTGAACCGTAGGCTGATCTGCAAGCAGCTGGATGTCCGGGACTGCCAATATAACCTAGAGCTTTACAAGCAGGCAGTCATTATTAAAAGGTGTCTCGAGGACTCAAGTGAGAGCCAGCCACTGGAAAATATCATCAACAACGCAGTGCTGACATCAAATAAGGAGCTTGAGATGGGCATCCGAACCATAGAGGGGCATCTGAAAGACTTGGAAGAAGAGGAGACGTTGGTCAAAGAAATTATTGTTACAAATGGGTTGCCAAATAGCAAGGGAAGTTATGAGTTCACATTGAAGATGCAGCCTACCCAGAAGCTTGTCTTCGAGTGTTACGGTGGAAAATTCACTCACACTATCGACACCTCATCAAACACGTGCAATGGGGTGTTCGAACCCAATAAACGTGAGTTTTAAGCAACAATCAAAATACTCGACGGATAAAAGTACAGATCTCAAAGCATCATAGCACACATGAAGCAGAAGTTGGAGTAAGCCTACAGGCTTCGGAAGGTTCTCATGGAAAAGGGTTCTGAGGAATTGAAGGAGCTGCTGAACGACAAAAGTCGACGAAGCGACATCCGTGCAAGACACACCAAGGAGTACATCGAAAGTATCCTCAACAGCTACAAGAAGATGATCGAGCAGATGCACACCCCGGAGGACCTCTAACGCTACTTCAGGGAGTTCTTTGTTGTGAGCTACATTAATGTCGTCAAAGGCAACCAAATCGACCCCAAGAAGATCGAAAAGTTCAAGAAGCACAGCTACTTCTACACATAATCTTCGCAAGAGGCATTGTTGCGATGCTGCGTGCACCGACATTTAATTGAAAGAATCCGGTAACTTTCGTGCGGCCATTTCATCGAGTAGGGATGCTGGGAGACACTCTCCAAAAACGACCGAGTGAGGTGCGGGATATGCCAGAAATAGCAGGGCAGTCTCCCCGAACCAACCCGAAAAGCAGAAGTACAAGAAATCCGGAATAACTTCAACAAGCATTTCGGGTTTTGAGATATTCCGTCGGCCTATTTGACTTAACTTTTTGATATGTTTTAATCCGATGCTTGTGAACTCGCAGACCAAATAGTTTAACTCATTGTGATGTTAATCGAATGCGAGCTAGACCTTACTGCTGTTAGGCCTGCATTTCTCTTCCAAGGCAGCAGTAGCCGATAACTGCTAGAACGGCGGTGGCGGGTAACACTCTTACAGCCTAGTCCAGAGACAGTAGAGAGGCAGCTGAGACCAAGAGACGCCCTGACCATTTTAGGCCGCAAGGATATAATAATAAAATGAATGAAACACTAAAGCATGAAGAGCTGAAGGCCAAAAACCCCTTTGCTCGGTTTCAAAATGCGCTGGCTTGGCAACTGGAAGCAGGCTCCTTCCGGCTGCAAGCTGCTGAAAGGCAACCGATCGAGTGGGGGGGCCGGGAAGTTCGGTTTGATTCCGAATTCGAGGTGTTGTAGGAACGAATAGACTACCTAGACAATTCGGAACCAACTGCGGACTCACTGGGGTCTGAAGAAGAAGAGATTCGAGACGTTCCCGAATAAATCTTTTCATGCAGAACGAAGCGAGTAGCCAATGCCGTCAAGGAGCCGATAAGCAATAATCAGCCGAAGCCGATTCTGTACAGCAAGCTTCGAGAGGTAGATCCTGACGTATAGCTGCTCTACGACGTCGACGAAGACATCGTCTTTTACTGATTATGCGTACACTCTCGAGGTGTAACTTCAACTGGTGGTGACATCTACCGTGTCAAGCATACCGTTACTACCTTATAATTTTGTTGGGATGGGTGGCAGTCAAACCAAATAATCAACTACGCCGAAGAAGCAACCGAACAAGCAGTAGCTTGAAGATGAAAAGCTGGTACAGACAGCAATCAAATTTCTGGGAAGTCCATAAGTAGCCGGCATCAGCAACGAAACCAAGACTTCATTCCTGCGCAACAATGGTTTGACTCCAGAACAAATCACCAAGGCATTTACCCGTTTCGAAGAGCAAAAGAAGAGCAAGCAGGTGGGCGGCAGACCAGCATACGAAGGAGCTGCAAGCAATAACCCGGCCGATACGACGAAACCTTTGAAGGATAAACAATGACTCGCTTCTCCTAATCCATCGCCGTAGCTGCTGGTTCCTTCTTATGAGAACTCGATTTTCACACAAGCCTTTCTCCATTAGCATTGCAGCAGAATTTTGCTTATATCGATATTTAATCGATACTGGATGCGCCGAGTTTGGAGGCTCACAACCCGGTGGTTCTCGACACTCAATAAGCAATCATTCTAAGCACTCAGCAACACTCTTCAGAAGGAACCTAGGTTTGAAGTGCTAAAGCCACACTTGAATGCAGACAATGCAACAGCACTCTATCATCTTGTGGTGCGATCAAAACTCAACCCACAGGACAGGCAGAAAGCCCTAATGTAGCTCGATCGTGTCGCGAGGCTCTAAACTGAATTGTAGCTCAATATTGCCGCCAACATTAAGAAGCAGCTATCCTTGGGATTCTTGCAGACGAAAGACTTAACACGGGCTCGAGAATACGGGGAGGATGCCCTAAAAGTATTAAGAATGATGGCAGAACCACACCCAGTCTAAATTGCAACATTTCTACAGGAGCTCGGTGAGGTGTACTTCGCCAGCGAACGGAGAAGCGATAAGGGGCACAAACTCTCCAGTGAAGCTATTCAGCTTTTTGAAGAAGCACTAAAACTCGAGCCGGATAACAAGACGGTATTGGTGAACATCGCCTACAGTTACACAAGGATATGTTGGCACCATATCTTCGCTAATGACTTTCTCAAAGCTCGACAATTTTGTGCGAAGGCCGGAGAGGCTTGGGATAAGATCCCGGAGAAGAACTTCAAAACATATGCGTTCTTCGTTCAAGGGAAGTGCTTACTGCTGTATCGTCTGAAACAGCGCGACGAGGCTTCAACGGCAGCTCGGGAGATCCTACAGCACGACCTCGATCTGACGAACAAATGCTGGTTCCTGACTCTTCTAATAAAGAATGGTGATAAGGATAGCTAAGCGCAGTTGGCAAGCACTTTGGGTGAGCTCGAGAAGAAGCTGTCTCCCGAACACTTCAAAAACTACAAGCAAATGCTGGATGCGATGTTCACCGAGCGCCCTTCCAGCGGAACCGGCTGATATTCTAAAATTTAAATGTAGTAGCTTAGGGGCAATCAGCTCCTTCACGAAGTCTTATTCGCAGATCGCAGCAACCAGTTCCAGATCAGCGAGTATAGCCGGCTGGAGGAGTTTGAGCGACGTACTCGAAGCCACCTGAGTCAGCGGCTTACAGAGGAAGATCAAGAACTATCGCTGGCGATTGGACTCCGGTCGGAGATGCTTGTGACAGTACAGCTTGGGCTAGCTGAAGCACTTCTCAATTGAGCTCGTCCAGGATAGTCCCTTCGGAGATCTACTACAATTTCTGCTGGCAGAATCGGCATGTCTACATGACCTACAGCAATACAAGAAAATGCTAAACTCTAGCTTTAAGGCAGCAACGGAACGGAATGGGAGCTGCATTGTAGAGGCCATTGCCTTCAGTCGTGGGTTCAAACTGACCTTTCTGCTTAAGCATCAGCACCTTTCATCCTACATGCAGCAGCAGGGACTCAAACTGTAACGATCACGAACAGGCTTTGAAAGCAGCATAAATAACCTCATGCGAACTCTACTGAAAAGGGTGCAGGTGTGGGGTTACCCACCCAACAGTATACCACCAGCTGGGCATGTCACACAACTTATGAACATTTCGCATCTCATGAAGAAGACATCCAGGGAAGATGAGGCCGCAGAAGCCGATGTTCTTTTAGGGCTATCACTGATTAGTGCTCGAAGATTTACTCAGGCCGTCGAACTCTTGAAGAAGGTGAGTCTGGGATTTCTGACTCGGTATGAAGCTGCACGCACTTCCGAGGCCCTTTCAGTTGCGTACAGCCATAGCCGAAAAGACCAGACTTTGACCGAGAGCAACAGAAGCAGACCAGTTGACGTCGACATCTTTTCGTTTGGATGGGGGAATGGGGCCTCCTTGCTGAGTAACAACAAAAAGAACCTATTACGTGCCGCCAAGATAGAATTGCTCATTGCAGATGCTACCAGCCACCCATCCATGGTGCACGATCGCATTTTGGCATACCACAAGGCAGCGGCTTACTTCACAGGCAACACTACAATCGACCCAAAGTTGAAGCATTATGATCTCTACACAGCCCTGCTGGTAACCAACCAACCACTCATGTGCTTCCTTATCAAGTCCATGTATGACAGGTTCGAGCCAGTCAAGGTCGCTGCGATCAAGGCTTTGGAGTTTGTGCTCGAATCATTAGGATGTTCGATAGGCAGCTATCTGCCACAGCTGATTAAATCAATCATCAGCACATACCCCGGACATGAAGGACAGACCAACCTGCACTACAACCCACTGAGCTGTCGGCTAGGAATAAGCATGGAAGAAGAGCAGGCAAGGTCAGCACCCGGTTACAGCAGCAAGCTTGTCATGGATCATCACCACCACTTATTGGAAAGTATTCTTAACTTGGTGCCTGCATTGAGTCGGAACATATGCCGATTGCTATTCCAAGAAGTGGTCTTGCCGAATATCTTTCTCATCGAACTGAGCAACGAGGTCCGTTCGTACGTACTACGCATCGCTGAGAAGGTTATTGGAATGTGCCTTGGAGACCTCGACATCCAACCTTCCTTCATCAGCAGTATGCTTGGTGCTTGCGAAGGGAAGGGCCCACTTTTTCCCAAGGACCGTAACAACTCGGCTGTTTTGTTTCACTTTCAGCGTTGCTGGGATACCACCAAAACAAAATACCTCTGCAGTGTCAAAGGCACAAAACTTTGTCGGTTGACAGAATGGCTTAATGATACCCTTGTGCTGTTCTGCGAACATGAACTTGCCAATGTCAACGTTACCAGCCTTGACCAAATCCTATAGATTGTCAAGCTGCTCTACCAAAAAGACATGCCGCCGAACTGCTCCTATCCTATCCAACCGTTGCTTTACTTTGTCAACTTCGCTTTAAATCAGACCACTCTGCCTTTTGATAGGTTGCTGAGCTGCCTTATTGCAGTGCTCAAGGCTTTTGTAAAGCAAGACTAGGATTCAGACCTTGTGGACGACATCATCGGCAAAATCGTCGCAAAGACATCGTTTGATAGTCTCAATTTAAAGGAGCTGGCATTGTTGGTGGAGGTGCTGAGGTTATGTCGTCGAGCTGATGATGCGTGGCTGGAAAGGTTCTTGGAGAGTGTTCCCCATTCAACTCACGATGAAACTTTCGTGGTGTTGGATGAGCTATTCACTCGATGCGATGGCTGGATCAAACCACCACTGTTGAACAAGGTTGTGAACACTCTGCTGGACCAGTACACAGTCAAGGGGAAGGCACACAAGAAAACAAAGGAGCTTCTGACTGAACTCCTTCTGAAGCAGAACGGCACCTAAATGTTCTTGGAGATCTGCTTGGTCTGCAACACCGAGCCGACGACAGAAAATCGCGAGATCAACAAGTTCAAGGTTCGGCAGTTCGATTCAAAGCTTTATGCCAAGAGCTGTGAACTATTTTCAGAGAAACTTTCGTTTGCTGCTGAACTGATCCGACAAGTTCCGTTTGGACAGTTGCATAGAATGCTGGAGAGTGGCTTCATTGTGAGACTGGGAAGGGCATTGATAAACCTATCGGAAAGCAAGAATTCAAAAAATAGGGTGGAATCAACTTGTATCGTCCGGTTTTTGTTGGACGCATATGCTCAGGGCCGATAGCGGGTCGGTGATTAACAGCTTCAAATCAACCAATATGACTTGCTGCTGGCTCGTTGTCTACTGCCGATCCTCCGAGTGCACCTCCAACAGTTCAAGGAAGCGAGAGTTCAACTCAACTGCTTGCTCATGGTTACCAAGGTGTTCTAGCATATACTGCCTGCTGACAAACGATTCTTAAGGTCCTACAAGGGATTTCAGTCGAATTTATCGGTCTAAGCAGACCTTGAGTCGATAGACCTATCAAAGGACATTTCTTTAAAGACTAACGACCCAGCATATCTCAATCTGCGAGTCCGATAAATCATTAAACTATGGGCAGCCTTGGTTGGATATCTTGGCTCGCCTTGGGGATTCGTTCGAGAGACCTGCTGTCAGCTATTCGAAGACTTCGCTAGAGTCGATATGTGCAGATACAAGAGTTGTTATGCAGAAAAGATGCATTAACTGCTCCAACCAATCCTCGCCAACCTCATGTCTTCGGCGGAGCACTGTGATCGCATCTATGGTCTCCGAATATACGCATCGGCAGTGGGCATGACTTTCCAATACCAGGACAGCAGTTGCGTTTCTCTATTCCGAGCCAGGAGCATTCCCCTCAAGGAACAGTTCATCAAGATAGAAGAACTGGAAAGCGATTGGTGTGAGGCTGTGAGCCAGAAGGCTTCAGCAATAATTCAGCTGGGGATCTGCAAGGAAATGCGAACGACTATCCGCCGGCGAAACAACTCCCAGAAACGCAGCATTAACAACATCATTTCAAGCTCATTCTTTAGCTTCCAGCTACCAGAGGAGGGTGATTTCGAAATGCGGGAAGAATCTGAGACCTTCGGTAACCTGTCTGCCAACATCGAGCATTTCCTCAAAGAGACCGAGGCCATTGCAGAATGTTCTGAAATTTGTTCTGAAGATAAGTCGAACGAATAATTTGCAAGGGATCCTAGCTTCCTGAACCTGCCTGATGACATACTAGTCTATTGGTTGGAGAAGGAGGCATTCGCAACTATCGACCAACACCTCGAACAGTTCCGGAGCAAGTGTTGTTTCTACCCTTCGAATTGGCACAGTAGTTCACCGGCTGTAGAAGACGCTCTCCCACAATAGCATTTTGATCAACCAGAGAACGATCCAACAACAATGAAAATCGAAGAGATTAAGGATGAAGAACTGGACTTTGAGAGTTTAGGGATCATATAGGTAGACGATGAGGAGTGGACTGACTATGAGCATTAAGTCAAGATGGTTCAGAAGCTTCCAGTAAAGAGGAAGTATAAACTGAGTCCGAATCTTGCGAGTCCTAACACGATAAATCCCGGCAAGATTGATGCCATGGGTCACGAGACCAAAGAGGAGGTCTAAAAACCCTACACAAAGCCTAAACAGCAAGAGTAACATCACTTCCGGCAGGAACCTGAGTTGCACAGGAAAGAAGACTAAAAGATCGAGGAAGATTCCTCTGAGAATGAACTAATTCCTACCGACAATGCCGAAAGTGAGTAAGAACTGTAGGAGAAGGAAGAGCAGAACAGTGACTAGGTGCTTCCGCCAAAGAAGCCTCGGATAGTCTCAAAGAAGCAAATACTATATGAACAACCGCCGAAGGAAGAACCCAAGAAATCAAAGCAGGTCGCCCCCGGACAACGCAAAAAACCCTCCAGTGCCAACCCTGCCCGTAATAAAAAATCTGGAAAGAAGCCGTGATCAAAATAGTTTGGTCTACTCATCGCCATTATCCACGTACTATTCCTATATCTTCAATGGGTAGCCGATATTTGGGAAGGTCCGGAGATAGTTTTTTATCTCTTCGATCCGTTCGTGCCCATCGTAGCTCACCAGTGGGGAGATCTCCACTTCATCATGCTCATGAGTGTTGTTGATGCACAGCTGCCTCTTGAAGAAGGCGGAGAGGGCTGCTTCAGCGTTGCCATTCAATTGGATATCTAAGAAGCCATCTTGGGTAATTCCAACGAAGCTAATGCGGTCCCCGACTAAGAGATCTCCCTGCCCACGGACAAACAACAGTGCATTTGGCCGGTTATCAAAGATATAGCGATGAGTGATGGGATCGAAGTAAGAGAATTTGACCTCTTGACACTCCATGCTGCATAATTGGCATATTTACTTCTTGGAGACTGCCGCTTTTAGCTGACCGAAGAGTTTGTTTTGGAGGTAATCTAGTCGGAACAAGGTGCTTTTTGCGAAGGTCAGACCACGAAGAAAAGGATTTAGTGGCCCTGCTGGTCTCACTATAATCTTCTGGTGATTGCTTGACACTAGGTATCGAGCCCTATCTTGCTGGTCGATAGTTCGATGTGTATCGACCACTTTGGAAACAGCATCTGAGCCACTCTTTTCAAGATATCCCAAAAGCAAAGGCTCGCATGGTCTCTCCAGCAGGTCATAGAGATTGGCAATATGAACATATTCGACTTCATGCTCTCTCAATTATTCAAAGACTCCAATGTTCTTGAGACTGAATAAGATGTCCCCTTGCCCATCCCAAAACCCAAAGGACAATTAATCCTTGAATAGTACAAGACCAGCCTCGCTTAGGATGGGAATTGACGGTTTCTGAATATACTACTCATTACGTACTCCTTCAGGATGATCGTGCAGTGATTAAAGTGGTGCTGTTGTAACCACTCCTGGACACTGTGCATGAAACGGTGGTCTACCACCAGCAATACTGTGATCTTCGCCTGACGGCGGCATAAATTCACGACCTTTTCAAGACAAAGCTGCAACGCGCACTTTTTACTTTCCATGCGTAGCTCCTTCAGAAATCTCAGTTCTTTCCCTGGCTCGCTTCCCATCCCAAAACACTCCAAACACAGAAGCAGGGCAACTTTCCCAGTCTCTAGCAGGTGCATTCCCAGTGTGCCGAGCTACTATTTGTCCAGTGCCTCACGATCAATGACTTCCCCCGAAAAGCGTTCGTATTGATGTCGAACCTCCCTGTTCTTAATGGCGTTGAAGTACAACTGTATCGCTTTTAATTGGTACCGTGTCGATCTGTTCGAAATCGAGTTACTTCAGCTGTTTGATGAATTCCTTCTTCTGTTCACCATAGAGCCTTCGCAGGCACTCCACGATGTGGAGCTGGTTGAGGCTCAGTAGCATATCCACCAAGTAGCTATCTTCGAATTTGATCTTTCTTGCTACAGTATCCACATGTCGTTACTCTCCATATAGTACTTCGAGAGGTCTCGCAGACGGTCTAGCGATAGTTTGAGTCGGCTATCGCGGCGCTGGTACAGCTCAATCTGCTCCTAAAGGCTTGTGTCGGTAGGTGCCAACTGGCATAATTCATTCCCCATATTGCGATGCAAATCAAATCTTAGGAACTCCAGAGTCTACGGCACTGGAGTACTCTCCCAACTTGCCCTTATACTTCTTGTCGTAGTTATTGATGAATTCCAAAGCCAGCGAGGACAAAGCTTATTGATATTCGATTTTGGAAGCCCAACCTCGTTCAGGGTACATCAAGTCTTCTGGGATGCCAGGTACACTGTTTGGAATTTGCATGTTAAAGTACTGCAGATTGCGCGTTTCCACATTGTCCAGCTGTCCTTCATGGATGGCATGAACGATAAGGTCGGAATGCTGCATGGAGATGCGCTTACCCACTCCGTACTGTCCTCCAGTCCATCTAAATAAGCCACAAAATACCCTGTATTGATTAACCAGACCTTGACCTTATGCTGGCGGATCTTTTCATAGAACATTTTAGCGTAGATGACTGGATCGAGTGGCAGGAAGATCTCGCCAAAGCACGCTGAGAAGGTCGATTCTGGTGATTTGGATGTCAAATCAGTTCCACCGATCTTTGCAGTATAGCCAGAGAGGAACTGGAACAATGCTTGCTCATTGTTGAGAATGGATACTGGAGGCAGTACTCCCTTGGTATCGCAAGTGAGGAAGATAATGTTGCTGGGATGATCACCAACAGCAGGAATCTTAGCATTTGGGAGGAAATTAAGTGGGAAGGATCCACGGGTGTTCTGGGTAATGCTCGAATCGCTGTAGTTAATTTCTCTGCTATCTGGGTAGAAGTTGATGTTCTCGACAATAGCTCCGAATTTCATTGCGTTATAGATCTCTGGTTCATCTTTCTGTGTTAGATTGATGGTCTTGGCATAGCAGCCACCCTCAATTCCGAAAATTCCTTCGGGACCCCAGCATAGCTCGTCATCGCCGATAATTTTGAAGTTCTTGTTCAAGGCCAAGGCAGTCTTTCCGGTACCGCTGAGCCCGCACATGATGCCATAGCCGTTTTTGGCCTGGTATGCTGATGCGTGTAGTGTGAGGATGCCCTTCTTCGGGAAGAAGTAATGCATAATCTTGAAAATAGACTTTTTCATTTCGCCTGCGAACTGAGTTCCAAGAATGACCATCTTTTTTTCGCTGAGACTGAGTGCACAGACTGTGGAATCAGTAAGGCCCTCGATATTCTTCGACACACTCATCTATCCAGCATTGAAGATATGGATGTCTGCGCCTTTGGCAAAATCCTCAGCGAGTTCTTGCTCAGTCGGCACGATGAGCATATTCCGCATGAATAGCGCGTGATAGGAGCGCGTGCAGAAGACTCTGATCTTCAACCGATGATCCTTATTCCAACCAGCATAACCATCAACAACGATGCAGCGGTTGTGGTGGTTGATGAAACTCACAGCGAATTTTTCCAACAATCTGAAGGAGTCGGTTTTCAAGGGAATGTTGTTTTTGCTGAGCCAATTTACATCTCGTTCAGTCATCGCATCCTTGACCAAACGGCTGTTGTGGGGTTCACGACCAGTCTTCAACCCCGAAGAGGCGCACAAAGCGCCGTTGCTGGCAACATAGGTCTGCCTGGTAAGAGGATCGGCTGGAGGTTCCTTCAGCAAGGCAATTTCGTAAAGCTCTGGCACACTTGGGTTGTGCGTCAACTTTCTATTGTAGATCCCAAGCGCTTTGATATTCTTGGAGTGGATGTCACCCTAGGTGGCAAACCTTCTGAGGAGTCGAGTGATCATCACCAACTTCCAGGAAATGCTGAAATGATATATAAATAGCAACAAAGCACATTCCCTGCCCCCAATCAATGTACAGTTATATTTTAGTACCAATGGGATGATTGGAGGTGGATGGGGCCAAGTTTATTTATCCATTTTATTGTCGATTGTGGCATGAGCAGTGAAGAGCAAACAATAGCCAAGTCGCCCACCCGTTCAACGACGAGATCTGTGGTCGTAAGACCCTCTGCAATGACAATGCAGCGCTAGCTGGAGTAGTCCACTAAAGCTTTGGAGATCGAAAAGAGGAGGCATCTCGAACTCGAGGAGGAACATTGCAAGACTCAGAAGTTGTTTGAGGACGAGAAGTAACAGCTGAACGTGCTGCTGCGAACTACCAACTCTAACAGCGTGGCTAGCCTCCCAATAAAAGCGACGAATATGCTGCACAGCTCTAATAAGTTGCACTCTGAAAATGAAGCAGTGCTGGCTAAGATCCGCCAGTTGCGAGATGAGATCACCGTCCTGAGAAGAGAACGGCAAAAGCATGTGAATCTATCGGAGAAGCTGAACACTGATCTGAAGAGCCTGTAGTCTATGGTTCAGCTCACGGATTCTCGGATCGATGGTGTGCGACAGTCCAATGACTTCGTGAAGGCGTAGATATTGAGTTACCGTAATCGCACCATCAACGACATCAAGGACTTTAAGCAGAGTTTTGGTAATCTCAGCCAAAACTACTTCAGCGAAAGAAAACTCATGGAGAACAATCTGAAGAAGTCCCGAAGTAACGAAACAGGAGATATTCAAACCAATGCTCTACCCCTGCTGAAGGAACGACTGAGGAGACTGATAAATCGAAACAGGGACAAGATTAAGATTGTTAGTGACTATAAGAGGGCCTGTGCTGAAGTTGCCAAGATGTTCGAACTGATGTGCGAGTACAAGGGGAAGGATGATATCAGTTTCATCGCCAAGTAGTTCGTTGAGAAGGAGAACACCATCTATAAGCTAGAGGAGTATATCGATCAGCTGGATACCCGCCTAAAGATGGCACAATCCAAGAGAGACGGTTTGACGGGCGAAGCAAACCAAATCGAACGAGAACTTGGAAAGGTCAATAGCAAGCTAACAGTAAAACGAAACAAAAAATAAACAGTGGAGTCGCTCAAACGTAGCATCTCGAATATCGACAAGGACATTGGCAACATCGAAAGGAGGTTCGAAGCATTGGCGCCAATCTTTCAGCGTGCTATTCTCAAACTCCGGGAAAGCCATTTTAATGTTTAAAGGGACAACCCGGAGGAAGTTCGAATCAGCTTCTCGCTACTTCGGGGAAACCTTCTCAATGTGCTTGGTGAAATGTAAAAATACATCGTGTTGGTGAAACCACCGGAAGTTATTGGCCCTGTCCACAGTCCGCTCAAGGCTGCTCATGACGATGATGAATTTGAACACGAAAAATAGAAGCTTGAGAAACTGCACCAGCCGTCCCCGCAGGACGATACCGACAATCCAAGGAATGAACTGCTTAACTACAGCCGGTTGAGAGAAATCGCGGCCGAAATTATAGGTAGAAGGAGCATTCTGCCATAAACCCGCAAACGCTGATTGATATTGTCCGTTCAGTATTACTATGGAAAGGATCACTCACTCGAGCATCCTCAGTTCAGACAGTTTCCAGTCCTCGAAGCTCGAGTCAGGCAGGTAGCGACGGATCACGAAGGGAATTTGCTTTTCGCTGAGCTCCTTTTCGGCGATGTAGAGTGGATCCCAGTGGCTAAGGTCCTCTGAATTAGCAATGCTTTACTGTCGTCAGCGTTTAGATACAGTGGCGAGTTTTTAGAAATTTGGGTGGCTCTCACTCCAATAACCCTCGCTTTTTCGTATTTGGTCAGGAAGGGCGGTGTAATGCGAATGGTGTTGGGCGTGTCGAACACGGGGTCTGTGATGATGTCTGCAACTCTATCTCTATTTTATTCATCGTCGAGGCGTATGTCGGACCCGTCCTCATCTGATTCGCCTGATTCCTCTTCATCGTTATCCTCCTCGTCTAAGGAGTTGCCCAGGCTCTCTTCGAACACCTCCTCGTTGTCTTCCATGTCTTCGTTGTCGTCGGCACCACGTCCCTCGTCACCTTCACCGTAGTTGTCGTCGCTCATCCTCCCAAAAATTAATACTGTTGAATCGGAGATTCTATATGGCATAAGCTCATCATATGCTCTTAACATCAATGGTGCTTCTCTTCTGTACTGGGTTTGCGCTCGCTCACATCACCATCGTACTCATCGTAGTAGACCGAACCTGCCTTAATCATAAAAGGTACTCGTAAAGACGTACTGCGTGGCGATTATCGACCCGAGGATTACTGCGGGGGCTAAAACACTCTTCTTGACGATCTATGCCACCAGCTGAGGTCCTAAGTGAGCACGTGCACCTACCGAAGAAGGAATTCTTGTAGTCCCAAAAGATGCGTCTCCACAACTTCATAAAATATTGATTATGAGCTGATGTACTGCAACTTCGCTCATTATTTTATATCTCAAAGCCAAGGTGCGGATGCTGAACAGCACTCTTATCAGCCTGGCTGTGATGTTGGCTGCGACTGGTGGTGGCGGTTACACCTATTCTGACAGCTGTCTAGAGTACGTGAGAGAATTAGCAAATGAGACTGCACTGGCTGAAGTGTTATTCAAGTATCTAGCAGTCTCTGGACACGGCTTTAACCAACTGGGACTCTACCACGACTGCTTGAACTTGCCCAACAGCAGCTACTACCTCTCGTTTCTTACTTACCAACACCAGCCGCTTCCTCTTTTCATCGGATTCTGTAAGAAGAAGCTAATTCAGGCTTTACCAACCAATGCACGACAACTGATATCAACCAGCTTGTGAACATCTTCGACCTCCCTTACGGGTTCGCCAATTTGTCTGAGCCACACAAATGGAAACCTCCAGTAGATACTCTGACTTATGTCACTATTGCACTGCTTGGGCTGTTGGCTTTGCTTTGCATCGTCGGCACTGTCGTGACTATGATCTTCAAAAATCGAAAGGAGAAACAAAAGATTGTTCGATTGCTCAAACATTTTTCATTACATAAGAGCCTATCGAATCTCAAGACAAAGTCAAGCGAGCTTAAGTACCTAAACGGCATCCGAGCCATCAGCTTCTTCAGTGTGGTCTTCGGTAAGAAGTAACATAATGCAGGCCATGAACTCTTCTTGCGCTACAACTTCAGCGAGAACTACATGACCATGCTGTTTCAGCTTGGCAAGGCCTACCTGGTGTACATCTACTCCTATGTGTTCTGTGTCGATGTCTTTTTCTTTCTCGGAGGCTTCCTCGTTGGACTGCTCTTCCTCAAAGTGTTTCTCAAGAGGCCATAGTGGATGATGTTCCCAAAGGCATTCATCCAACTGGTACTTCGGTTCTGGCCAGTCTACATCATCACAATCTTGCTGTATTGGAAAATCGCGCCATTACTTGGCGATGGCCCACTCTACTATACTTTGGGGGACTATGTCAAAACTTGCTCGGATTCGTACTGGTCTGACTTGCTTTTCTTCACTAACTTCCGGAGTACAATATACTGCACAGGGTGGACTTGGTATGTTAACGTCGATATGCAAATGTTTGTGGTAAGTCTGGCGATTCTCGCAGTCTACGTTCAAAGATGGAGGTATTCTAAGTTGCTTGCTAGGTTTTTAGGCCTTTCTATCATAGTAGGAACTGTTGTTTACGTCTTCATCGAGTGTCAGGTCCATCACTACAGGACATTTACTGGAGCGGGTGATGACCCAAACACTGTTGCTGACTACCAAACCAAGATCTATTTAAGACCCTGGTCAAGAGCAGCTCCCTACATGTTAGGCTTACTAGCCGGTATCTTTTACTACAATCTCCAAGAAGCAATACGGAGAGGGAATGATGTTTGGATCGATAAAATTTACCGGTGGAGACTGGCTCGGATTATCAGCACTGTCGCCGGTATATTGGTGCTGGTATTGTACATCTACGCACCGTATCACCTGCTCAACGGAAAGAACGAGTGGACTCAACTCGAGCATAGTCTGTATTTGTCTACTGGCCACATCGGCTTCGCCTTCGGAGTGTTCTTAATGCTCATGCCAATCTTCCTGGGATATTCAAACCCCATTCAAACTTTCCTGGAGATCTAACTCCTGCAACTTGTTGCCAAACTATCCTTCTCCTCGTACATGATTCATTTCATCGTGTTGATTAGGCTGGCCTGCAACATCTCAAGCAACCAATATACGAATTCTTGGAGGGTGTTTCTGTGCGGGTGCAGTGACGTCGTGGTGGTGCTTGTCTGCGGCTTCTTGGTATTCGTGACTGTTGAGAGCCCATTCGCATCGCTATTGGACTCAGCATTCGGCAAGCGCAAGCACGTACCAAAACATAGTCTCCTCGAGGACAAGATATGACATTAATGAAGAATAATTCAACTACTTCTTGTTGAGTACGAGACAAAAATCCTTGCAGTTGGTTACTATTATGTCCTGGACATTGATATATGATAATAAACGGTTTCTGGTTGGGATCATTCGAGTTTAACGTCGTGGTTCAGAGCCTACTTCACACCTTTACGGCATTTCTCGGACCGTTTATCAATGTCTCAATTATTCAATGTTCCTACTAACCCACAGCTCATCCAATTTCCTTAATTGGTTGGCTATACGCACAGCAGCCCATTCGACCATACCCGTGGCGTCTATATCACTTGCAACATCTACTGGTCCCAAGTATCTTGAGTCTAGGCAATCGACCAAAGGTAGCACTGCCCTTCAGAATCTATTCGTTGTTCCAAATAATCAGCTTTTCCATTTGGTTGAGGTGACGACCAAGGGCAGCAGCACCTTCCCATCCCATCTGGACAAAGTCAAACAACAATTATCGTAGGTTGGGCAGGTTTCGAGAGACGACGACTCCCCCCTCGTCACTATAATGATTGACACCTATCTTCAGAAAATTGATACATGCGCTGAGAAACGTCAACGGTAGTCTTTTGCTTAGAAAATCTAGCCCCTTGACAGTAATCTTTGTGAAACCTATCTTCACCAAGCCTTTACTTACTCGGAGAGTACTCAGTTTTGTCAGACCCGCAAGCGCTTCAGCTCCTTCATCAGTAATTTGGTTTCTTTCTTTGTGGAATCAAACCGTTACAGATGTTGAGATCCACCAGTTCGCGCAGTTGGCCAATTGCTCTGGCAGCGATATCACCCAACCCTTGAGAATCTTCCTCAGCCACTAAATACCAAGATATAGTTTGGTCAGCCCGGGTAAATTTTGAACCAGCAG
>ERZ724508.201-NODE-201-length-42614-cov-6.316666_pt1 | contig 42614 bp, 68 predicted proteins | sample MGYA00376041_ERZ724508 | MGnify/ENA primary metagenome ERZ724508 (study PRJEB28724, sample SAMN07190887) | wastewater metagenome | isolation source: effluent of sewage treatment plant in Hong Hong | place: USA: Christiansburg, Virginia | collected 2016-03-01 ...
CTAACAAAGCAACCAGCAGCAGGATGAAAAGAGTACAGAACCAGCAAGGGCATCCACACACCCTCGATCTTCTCTAACGTTCGATATCGTCGACTGGCAAGGGTGCGACGATACCAGTTGACGGAATCATAACTACGTTCGACTGGCGTATTGGTAGCGGATTGATGAATGCACTTCCTTGCATTCTGGAACTTCGGATTTGAGACTGGCGGATTTCCTCAGCGATTTGGTTAAGATTTCTGCTGCCATAGTGTACTTCCGTCGTAGTCATCAAAGGAAGGGGTTGAGAAAAACCAGATTGAAACTGGTTTGAAAGAGTGTTCACAGGTGGTGGCATGTTCTGTGGCGGAAACATATTCTGTGAAGTCATGTGGGCATGCATCATACCTAAAAGCATTGAACCAGTTGGACCACTTTGCGGCTGTGGCTGATACTGCAAATTTGGTGATGACTGTTGTGGAAAGCCTCCTTGAAATTGCATTTGGTTTGGAGATAGGCTTTGATTTCCATGCAAGTGCTGGGTTACGATACTAGTTTCGAGGCTGCCGGGCTGTGAAGGAGGTGGGTTATTACTATTCGGATTACCAGCCATCATTGCCATCGTGTTCAGAATATTGTGCCCGAATTCTGCACTTGGTGGCAATGGTGGCGGTGCATCCTGCCCACCAAAATGCTGATTATCATAGTGGCCCTGATGTGCACTATTGAATCTTTGCGGCTCGGCTTGGTTCCACTAACTATTGAATCCCTGCTGTGGTGCATTCATCGAGGAATTCATGTACGGCTGTCCACCCGGCTGAAATGCCATTTGTGCTCAGATTAAATAATGAACAAAAGTGTTTGAAATGGGCGAGACTTCAGGGGCTACCAATGCGGACCACACGTTTGCTACTGAGTCTACCAAACATCAGCTGTTGAGAGATTGTAGCAGTTTCTTGTCGAACTCGACTTCCAGATCGTAGAGTTGGCGTTGTAGGTCATTGAGGGTCTCCCGCACAACTTCGTTAGTCTTGTCAGTGGTGGTCTGCACCTTCACTTCCACCTTATCGAAGAGTGGATGCGGCATGCGGTAGCCTGCAAACCTCACATCCTTGCGCTTTAGCAAGAATATTCTGAGAAGATCTCCGAGAGTATGATCCTAGAGATGCAGGATGTACGTAACACCGTGTTGCATCTTAGGCACCGGCACGATTTCCACCGGCTTGTAGTTGTCGCCCTTGAGTTCGAAGAAAGCGTGCTTGAACTTTTCTCTAAAGTCTTCAGTGGTCATCAATTATTATGGCTTGACTGCCAGAAAGTCTGTTGGCGCCGATGAAGCAATATTAATTTAGATGTTGCGGACGTCTCTCAAGAGAAGCTCAAACGTTTACACCATGATGCATCGTCAGCTCAACGATACCGCTGAGACCATGTCGGTTAATCGATCCTTCGAGGGCGAGTCGCTTAATCCTCTGAATACCTTCGCAGGCCGGGAATATCAGCTATTGGATGCAGCATTGCGCCCCCACCTCGAAGAGGAGACAAAGTTCAAAACAAAGCACGTGCCGATGTGCTTAGTGAACAGTCCATTATCCATCTTCGAACAACGTCACCCTACAACCACCTCGCTCATTGTTTCAGACCAATCGCTCCCTGCAGAAGTGGATAAAATTATGAAGAACAACTCCCCCATGAACATGAATCGAATGGGGCATGGCGGGTCGCTGTGCTGGATGATCAATGGTGCTGAGCTTATCCTATGGTCGACAGATGACGAAACTGTTCAGTTCCGGCAGAACTTCGACAAAGTTATCTTGGCTATTGCCTTCGGAAGACTCGACGGGGCGACAGCTCCCAACGGGACTAGTATGTAGATCTTCGCTATAGCCTTTGAGCATGTCATAGCTCTCTACAACTACTCATCGATCGGAATGTTGGAGGATCTGAACATCAACATCAGCACCAACAACGAGCTGGTGAACTGTGTGTTGGTGTAGCCATAAGGAGTGTACTTCGGAGGAAGCGAGGGTACTATGAAGCTAGTAAGATGCAATTCAAATCGCTGGTACAGTCAGGACTCTGAACCATTTGCATGGCTAAAATGCCCGCTCCTTGTGGATATGTTTATGGAGCGACTGATCATTCAATCTTTCACTTCTGCTACCCGCTCCGTGCTGTTTACACTCGTGTAAAAGCAATATAACGATCACTGGCTGAGCCGTAAACTTCTCTGGAAGAATGAACTGCCAACCGAAATGGAGATCTGTTCTTACATCGTCACCGAAGGGACCATCAAGTTATTCAACAAGGTTCAGGAGCACAAGCTGATAGCCAAGTTGCGTGAAGACTATACTTCCTTGAAGGGAGTTCCTATCGATCAGCTTCGCATCCAGGGGATCTATCAAGCCGAAGCAAATAGTATTGGGGTGTGTCTGGCTGGTGGTATCTATTTGGAAATTACAAACCCCATCACTCTCTAGCTCAGTCGACCGATTCTCTATCTAAACCCACCTCCGACTATCAAGCTTTATGACAATATTCAGGGTCGGGCATGCGAGAATATCGCGGGGAATATGATGCAGGTTCCAATCGTTCCTCGGGCAGGCTATGTTACTCAGTCTCTTGGACTTGATAACATCACGGTCTTTCGAGAGCCAACACAGCTTGCTTTCATCTCGAACGAAAACATTGATATTTCTGTATGGCTGCCAAACAAACCAGGAAACCCCGATGAGCAGAGGGAACCTGGCTCGATCTTTCTGGAGCAACCGAACCATAAGGGAAGGCAGGTATCCGCCAACGGACAACTGATTGAACTGGAGCAGCAATTGTTCGGTATGAAAATCTCAAACAACTTCAAGAAAAGCATATTTGCACCGGTCAGACAGTGGCTCTATGTTGAGCACCAGTCTGTCAAAGTGATCAAGAAACTGAGATTGCTAGATCTGACCATGGTGCTCCTAAAAGTTCATTACTAAATCGCATCGAAGGAAAACCTGAAAACCCCGCAGCTAATAGCCTTAGACCAATCCTTGGGACATTTCATTGGTACGTATGGTCTCATTAACTTCTGTGAGTGCTTGCTGGAAATTGTGTTGAACCGCCTGATAAAAGTGACGATCCCAGATATTGATTACCACAATACCTTGATGGCAAGTATGGGAATTCCTCTGAACCAACAGAAGGCTCCTCCTCTAAAAGGATTTAAGACCATTGAGAACACACCAGATATCAAAATGTTTGCTGAAAAGTTGTTAGCTCGTCTGTCTCGCGAGGTTAAGAAGCCGAAGCCGATCAATAGCATGTACTATAGCAACCTCATGGAGAAAGTTCAGGACGATGCTGAGTGTGTAACTGCGGACACCCTCTGGCACGTCCTCCTCAAGTACTACCATACACTCTTCGAGGAGGTTCGCAACAAACCTATCTACTACTTCGGTCGCGAACGAAGATTCTGCTGTTTCATCAGAGAAAAAATGGAAATGCTCAGACGGTTCCTGCTCAAGAAGTACGAGGAATTGGAGAGCTTCAATCTTGATTAGGTGTCCAGACCCGAATTGCTGAGGAAGGGTTTCGAATCGATGCTTAATTCGGTGGCTATAGATCAACAACCCAAACCACTGATAAACTTTGATGAGGAGCTCCGCTTTGGACAAGAATCCACGAAAACTCTCATCTTCTACATGATCTCCACCCTCAAGAAGATCCAGACACTCATGGAGATCTTTGAGAAGTTCAATATCCAAGGAAGCATAGTCACGATTAAACTCTGCCTCACGAATACACAGGTAGCCCAAACAGTCAGAGATCTCATTCTCGGTTACTACAAACTCGGAGATCCCTATATTGAATCGCTCTTGACGGCTATCCCAGAGGTGTTAAGTTTCCCCCACATCATCTTCCACACATGGGAACAGAAGACAGATGCTGAACAAATGAAGATAGATCTGAGAGAAGCCATCTGCTCTCTCAACATCGATCAGCTCAACAAGGTTGTTACTCGCCTTCGGACCGCAGAGAATGGTCTCCAAAGGATAACAGACCTACTGATCCACAGACTTGAAAAGATTGACGAGGAGTTGCTGTTCGCGAAGCCAAGAGAGCTATCGCCTGTAATTCGAGACAGTATCACCAGTTCTATAAGCAACCTCGAGGTCGAGACAAAGGAAACGAGGCGGCAAGAGACGTTGGAATGCCTCAACAGCTTCATTCCGAGCTTCATCGCACAAGTCAAAAAATCAGCGAACACAGAAGAGATCCAATCACTGGCCTCAATGCTTCGAAAATTCAGGAAGTATGTGGATAGAGCAAAGTACATTGAGAGAACTCGTATCTACCCCGAGAACGAGAGGACAGCGGTAGCCATCGTTGGTAAGGTGGATTCCATGTTCACCAAGCTTTTATAGAGATAGGATCTCTTTATTCCAGGAATTCAGAAGTACTACAAGAGAGAGGAGAATGTAGGTCGGGACGATAACTACGACAATTTTATTGGTAGAGCGGCAATTGCTCGCCGCATCGCACCTGTCCTGATACCTTTGTGACATGTATGAGTGTGAAGTGCTATCAACATACGTTTGTTTGTTTTCTTCCCACCACAGCACCGCAACGTGTGCATATGTGGATCTTATCCTTGCAGGAATTGAAACAGAGGCAGCATAGTCCAGCGCCCGCGAATGGGAACAAAAGCACGCACCACAGCCAGGTGGCAGTGCCAGATTCGAAGATCATGTTCGTCATGCCTACGAAGCTGCACTTGGGACAGCAAATTTTGGTGGGATAATCTGATGAGCTTGCATCCTGCGGAAGATTGTTAGCCTCAAGGTTGCGTTCGATAGCGATGCCTCGTATAATGATAAGTCGTACTGGGTTCTTGCTTGCTGAAGGACGGTTCAATCATTGCAGGCATCTTTATCGTGGTAGCTGATCCGGCGTTCATTCTGTCAAACAGTTTACGAATAATAATAGCGTTCAAACATCATGTCAGATTCCTGGGTGTACTTCCGAGGTCGTCGTGGTATTCGTGATAATGGTTCCAGGAGCAACGAAGTGGGGAGCTCCGGTGATGTGGGTTACCGTAGCGGTCGGATGGACAACCACAGGCTCTTGGTAAACCACTGTTACGGGTTCCTGATAGACGACTGGTTGGTTGTACAGAGTATGAACCGGTTGAGTGTAAACAGTTTGGTGAGGCAGTTGGGGAACAACGTTTTAGACAAATACCGTCGAGGTCGGAGGTTGAATGTGGTGATGGCTCACAGGCAGACCAACGTGGGTCTCGACCGAATGGGTTGTGCTGATTTTTGTGATTGATCCATCTGGATTAACCCTTTCCTCATAGGTGGTCTAAGCAGGAGGGTTACTTTGGCTAGACTGGTGCCGTTCGATGAAGCGATAGACATCAATGAGACCGCTAACACCAAAGTTCACTTTGCAATCGAGCTAGTCCTCGACGACCTGCACCATAATGAGCTGGTTGCAGAGCAAGTGAGGGCATCCAGCCTGAGCCAACTCCTCCAGGTAAAGAGGGATCCTGTCAATGTGAAGTGCACCAACACCTTGCGGATCGTGGCGAGCAGCCACCTGAATCGCAGCTTGTTCAAGTAGTTGTTGGTTGAACATTTGATATTACAGCGATCTATTTTATTGGAATTTATAGTTGGGATGAGTCAGAGGGGGTTGCTTCCACGTTGCAGCTCCTTCGTCAGTTTTGCTTTGAGATTAGCAAAGAAAGTATAAGGAATCGCACAGTTGATGTACTCTTGCTTTAAATCCAACAGCTCCATCCTTGCTATTGTAGGTGTACAAGCCAGCTTAATTCTTTGGCGACCCGAATCCAAAATCTGTGCTGTTGCAGCGGAGTGGATCTATGGAAATGCTCGACCAAACACGAAAGACCCGTTTCGGGGTCGTTTTTACCTCGTGATGGTCGGTGGATGCTCCTCAGACACAAATACCAACTCTGCTTAGCTGCTTCGTTCGTTTCGAGATAGAGAGTTGCTTGGTCATCACGCACAGCAAGATATGGCTTCAAAAAAACATAAGTTTCACGCCCATTCGAAGAAAAGAGGAGATTCGCCACAATGAAGGTTGGACAGAAGCAAAACGGCACTTTCAACACTTGATACCAAAGGAATTGCGATTGATTTCGACGAGAAACATCATACTTCTCAGTAATATCTGGGTCCGTAGGTGTTCTGGGGATAATGGTGCTTGTGGGGAATAATTCCAGGCTTCTGGTAGACGGGAGCAGATCCCAAAACGGCGGTAACTGGAGGTGTCATCTGAGTTTGCTGGATCATGACAGGTTGCTCGTAGACGTTGGTAACGCTGGGCTGTCCGTAGACCTGAGGTACACCTTGGATGAAGCCTCCCTGAACTCCATAAGGAGCACCATAGGGGGCTCCATATTGAGCTCCATAAGGAACTCCAACGCCATAACCTTGCTGTCCTGGATAGTAGCTCATTTGATAAATCAATATAAATTTCGAAGCCCGATGTAAGGATTTAAAGGGTGTTCGTTAAAGTTTATCGCCAAAGAGAATCCATCAACGAGCAATTTGGATTATTCACCTGAATTCCACACAGCAAAGCCAGAATATTCAAAGCGCACTGCCAGCATCGATTACAACCTAACCATTAACGTACTCTTCGATAAGGTGCAACGGTACTAGCCAAACACGAATCGCCTATTGGTAATAATTCCTTTCATGAAGAATCTTTGCGTCTTGGCCATACTTGTTGCTGTTGTAACCAGCACTCCTCTCTGGTCTACTGATAAGGCCTGGCAGTGGTACAACAACCAAACTTGGGGAGCCGGCGTCAACTTCATTCCGTCGACTGCCGATAATGAACTGGAAATGTGGCAGCCTGATACCTTCGACATCAAGACTATCGAACGAGAACTTACGTTTGCCCAGTTAACAGGCTTCAGCCTATTACGAGTATTCCTTCACATTAGAGCCTACCTCGATGATCCTTCAGGTTTCCTCGACCGAATGTTTACATTCCTGACAATCGCAGCGAAGCACGGGCATCGAACAGTGTTCGTCCTGTTTGACGATTGTTGGAGAGAATCCTATCAGTCTGGCAAGCAACCCGAACCTATTCCAGGCGTCCACAACTCACAATGGCTTCAGTGCCCTGGCACTGTCAAATACACTGACGCTGAGTTCAAGAGCTATACCCAAGAAATCTTAAAGACCTTTGGAACTGACTCTCGAGTCATTGTTTGGGACCTTTACAACGAGGTTGGCAATTCTGGCCACGCAAATAACTCCTATCCGTTGATGAAAAAGGTGTTTGATTGGGCTCGAGAAATCGACATCATACAGCCCATTACCTCGGGCCATTGGAATGGAGCGACTTAGTTCGCGTCCATCAATGCTTACATTCTGAGCAATAGTGATGTCAACACCTTCCACGCCTACTGCGATGTAACCTGTACGGAAAACGCTATTAAGAACATTAAAGGTAGTTATTGCACTAACATAGCCCATAACCGTCCGACGGTCTGTACTTAATATATGGCGAGGGATACTGGATCCAAGTTTATCACCCATCTGCCAGTCTTCAAGCAGGAAAAGGTATGGGCAATCTCGTGGGGGTTGGTGTTCGGGCGGACCCAAACTTATTATCCTTGGTGGTCAAAGCCAGGAGACCCAGTTCCAAAGGTCTGGTTCCACGACGTGTTCCACGCCAACGGCACATCCTTCGATCAGCAGGAAACCGACTTCATTCACCAAATAACTGTGGGATCGTCGCCAGATGAGGCTGCTAACACGCCAAGTATCCGCTCCCTTGCCAAGAGGCTGATTAAAAGGAGCAAGTGATCCCATACCCAGCGATAGTAATACTATGGGTTTTAGAGAGTAATAATTCCAGGGGTAATTCGATCAAATGCTTTTTAAAAATTCAGACTCAGCTCTAACGTATCACAAATCTGCGAAATGAAGAACTCTGGAATGCTGGCAGTGCTGCTCATCATCATGCTGCTCAACAGGCAAGTTGCAGCTGGGCCAGCTGCATGTGCAGCATGCTTCGCAACCGTTGCCGGGGTCAGTGCCTCAACATTTGGAGCTGCTACCACATGCTTTAGCTCCATACTTCCCCATCTAGTGTGTGGATGCCTCCTCAGCCTCGGAGTGGGTATCACAGGATATTCACTCTATGTGTGCCTTCCAATATGCTTTGCTCCAACCCCCTGAAGTGATCATAATCGTCCATGTAAATTTCGAAATACTATCATTCTGCATGGTGTCTTGCGGGAGGAACTCCAGGGGTTTTGAGGTACTGGTAGAGTTGATAGCTCGTGGCTGCAGTTCCTCCGATTGCAAGTGCAATGAGAGAGCCACTGCAGGCGTAGGCTGCGACAGTTCCAACCGGATGCGCGAGGAGATACTTGAGGGATAGTGCGTTGATGAAGACAGCAAAGCTGGTGCCAAGTCCCGTCCAAGCAACAGCTGGTACTCGGTCAAGCCGAAAGAACTCCATTGATATTAAACTCGGCCGAACAGCCAACCTTTTAAGCTTTAACAACTCGAATTAATGATGGAATTCCTTGATAATACTATCAATGATGGCGGATCTGATAGTTATGGAATCGCTCTGGATGGTGCTTCTGCTCATTGATGAGGTCGTCACGCATCTTGAACTTCTGCTGCTTGCCGGTGACAGTTGTGGGGAAGCCAGCCACGAACTTCACAAACTTTGGGATCTTGTAGTGCGCAATCTTGTTCTTGCAAAAGGCCAGCACATCGTTTGGCTGCATGTCACTGCCCTCGCTCAGCTTTATCAGAGCAACGGCCTCCTCACCGTACTTTGGGTCGGGGATACCAACAACTTGCACATCGTGCACTCCAGGCATCTTTCTCAAGTACTCCTCGATCTCCTTTGGGTATATGTTCTCGCCTCCTCGAATAATCATATCCTTCACTCTACCCACAATAGTGCAGTAACCGTGTTCATCGAGTACGCCAATATCTCCAGTTTTCATCCACCCGTCGACTATGGATTTCTTTGTAGCTTCTTCATCACCCCAATAGCCAATCATCACAGTCTCGCCTCTGACCAGCACTTCTCCGGGATGTCCAACTGGTACAGTTTCACCCTTTTCATCGACTACCTTGGCTTACAACCTAGGATGAATCCTACCTACAGTCTGAGTCTTCTGAATGATAGAGTCAGAAGGGTGGGTCTGGAACGAGACTGGGGCTGTCTCTGTCATTCCATAACAGATGGTGATATCCTTAATGTTCAGCTCTTTGATGACTCGGTTCATGAGGATTTAAGGACATAATGATCCTGCCATAATGCCTGTCCTAAGACTGCTTACATCGTAATCGTATTTATTCTCATTATACACCTTGAGATACTCCAGGAACATCGTAGGAACGCCATACAGACTTGTGCATTTGTATTTCGTCACTGCCTGCAACGCTTTTTTGGGATCAAATCCCTCGCAAACAAGAACAGAGGTAGCCCCTCGCACCATTCCCGTAAGTGTGCCCATCACCATCCCGAAACAGTGGTAAAGCGGCACTGGCAAGCAAATAACATCCTTATCGGTATAGAGGTTGTTCGTGCCGATTTCATAGGCGTTGTTGATGATGTTGATGTGGCTGAGTGTGCATGCCTTGGGTAAACCGGTAGTGCCAGAGGTATATTGAATATTTGCTGCATCTTAAGGCTTTGATTGTGGGAGCTACCGGCCTAAGGGAGCGTATAAATCGTCAAAGTTATGGAAGCCAGGGACCTTATCTTGTCCAAACTTGTATACCCTCTGCAGCGAGGGCAGCTTCGAACTTTTGATTTATCCTTTGGTTTCAGCGATATCAGGAACAAGTTCTCTGATGATGCCAAGGTAATCAGAAGACTTGAATTTGGAGGAAGTAATGAGCACCTTACATGCTACTTTGTTGAGAGTATATGCCAGCTCCTCCGTCTGGTAGGCTGGGTTAATATTTACAAGAATGAGATCGGCGAGGGCCGATGCTAACTGCACGAGGTACCACTAGTAGCGGTTGTAGGAGTAGATGGCTATTCGGTCCTTTGGTTTGAGGCCGATTTCAATGAAGCCGGTGGCCAGCTCGCTGGCTCGCTTGTAGATTTGTTCATAGGTAAACGATATGTTTTGGTCGAAGCTATGCAGCGCATAGTTGCTGGGATACTTTTCGGTGACCTCCCGTAGCACCTGGCCAACGCTCTTCTACACTGTCTTGTGAGCGTGACTGCCCTTGACATAACTTGTTGTCATATGCTTTCGCGAGCCACTTCTGTAAAGAGTTCTGAGAAGTGATAACATTTATTGCTGGATAAGATAGATCGGGCGTTTACGAATGGAGTTGGCCCGAGTAATACCAAGGTTATGATCGACGAAGAATGTCACTTACTGGATGACATCTACAATCGACTGTCCCGTGGGGAAGACGTCTGGAAGAATCGTGATGCGAGGAGCACAGCAGTAGATTTGATGGTGTGGTTCAACGGTAAGGCCACTACCTTTGAAGGCTTTCCCTTCGCGGAGTGGTTCCCTGTGATTGAGTAATTCAAATGTTTACATCAGGAACATTAGCGAACGTCTAGGAAGTGGGCAGCCCGTGAGTCCTGAAATCAACCAGAAGTCGGTTGTAGCTATCTTCCAGACGAAACCATTTGAAGTGAGAATGGCCTTGCTAAACTACATTTCAAATCGCTTTAGCTAGGGCCTGTAGATCAGTGAGGAAGTGTACGAAACACTACTGGGCCAGGTCACCCACTCCTAATCCGAGTAGGTAGCGCATTGAGCAACTCAGTTCTCGAAGCTTATTGTGAAGCTGGTGGAATAAATAACCCTGCGGCATCCTACTTACATACCAAAACAACTTTGCTTGCATGCAAACTGCAACTACTTCTCCGAAGAGCTGCTGCAGAGGCTCAACAAGGCAAGAGACTAGGAATTCATCGACTGCATGAACCTCATCAATAAGATCTACGAAAAGGTGGATGAATTCTTCTACACCAACGATCTTCGAGTGCTCATGGACATCCTCATTCGCAACCTTGAAGATCCACCATCCGAGGAGGCAGCCGAACTATGCCTCAAGTGCATGCTGCTGCTTAGCTGTTCGACCAGCTTCCCAGCTTTGCGGGACTACCGTAAACAGTCGTGTCTCCAGATAGTCAAGCAGGTTGCAGAACTGATACCCCAACTCGCCTAGCGTTGCGAGGAACTCAAATAGGCCTACGAACCCAAAAACTGACGAATGCATCTGCACAACATCATCAGTCAAGTTGTATGTCAGATAGGCTAAAGTTGGAGATTGCCTCGACACTGTACGTGGAGAGCCGGAGGTGAGATAGCTTGTTCTCCCATACCCATTCACATAAATCGTGGATCGCTATTGTTACAAGCTTCTGGTCGAGAGTGGGAGCAGTCGCGGGGATGAACCTCAACACGAAGTACTCAGCGATTAGCGGAAGGTATTCGCAGGTGTGAGTTTCGCAGTACTCGAGCCCGCTGGTGTCTTCGATCGGATCTCCTGTATAAATTCCTACGCTAACCCAACTCATTACTCGTGACCTTTTGGTAGCACCGCTCCATTTGTTTATGGTGGCGGTTAAGGCAAGTCCGTAACAGTACGAGAATCTCCTCAAGTTTGAAGAAGAATTGTTCGTTGACAATGTCGGTCATGTTGTAGAGGTAGATGGAGAGTATGCGGTCGATGGGCAGGTCTGGTGTAATCTACTTGAGATGTTGCTTCTTGATCAGCTCCAGCTGCTACAGGAACTTGGGATAGCGAATACACTCCGGCAAGATGGTACCGCGTACTTGCTATTCGTACTGCTCGAAGATGATCAGTTTGTCCGGTTTGATCATGTCCTTTAGCACTCTCGGCACTTCGTTCTTGGTTGGGTTCTCTTCGATTGAATGGATAGATTCCTCTTTGCGTTCCTGAGTTAGCAAGTATGTACCCGACGAGGCCGACCTCTTCGGCTGGGACCGTTGCTGTTCATTCGGAAGGTGCCCTCAGGCGGTTTCCCCTCGTGCTTTTGTTTGATGTGGGTGTATAACGCTGGGTACGAGAGATACATCTTCCCGCAACCACATATGTGATCACGCCCTTCTTTGTCTTTCCGTGACCTCCGACTTCGCTACTTCTCCACGACCTCTTTGTCTGAATTGCTTGAAGCCAAGTACTTTCGTTTTCAGTCTTCAGCTTCCAATTAGTGAGCATTCCGTAGTTGTGCATGTTGCTGTGTTTCTTTCGTTCGTGCTCATCATAGATTTTGGTGAGGGAGAGGAACTTGTCTTAACTCGGACGTCGGTAGGCTGCACCCTCCATGGAAGTTTCCATATCCACGTTCTGTAAACGCGGCTCTTTCGAAATCAAACTTTCAGCCATGAGCTATTTTGAACATTATTAATAACTTGCAGAAGCCTTTCCAGCTTCTATCATGTCTCTAGAGAGTCGTCGTTATAGTCGCTAGGTTTCTCTGGCAGTTCATCGCCTTCCTCTGGTTCCAGTGGCGACTGCTTCTTGTAGATGCTCTCCCCTCGTTGGATGTTTAGATCGTCAAACTCACTCAGATTTGGCGGGCGTGAGAGTTCCAGCTCGGCTTCGTTATAACCATCTTTCTTGAAAAGAATAGAACCATCGATTTCGTTTGAACCTTTCATGCTTTCTCCTATTTGCATATCGTGGAAGACCCGTCTGTTCTGAAGGCTTTGAGAGAGGCACAGACTGCCTTCTCTTTCTATCAGCATGGTCTCAAAACAATTGATTCGCTCGACAACAGCCTCGGTATGCATCTCGTTCTGCCTAAGTTGCCCTGTGAGCTAGTTAAGTGCATTACACACTGTATTGTACTCCTTGCGCTCGCGTTTTTCATGACTTTCGATTCGGAAGGTCATTGATTGTTTGAAGTCCAGCAAAGTATTAAGGTTATTCTGCTTGCATTCGTCAACACGCTGAGTCAGCATGCCCAACCTATTATGGTGGATATTCAGTCGGTCAAGAGTCTCCTTCATCTCCTGCTCCAGTAGCGTAATTCTTTCGTTCCACTCCTGTAAACCGTTGCTAACTCCCACCGGAGCTGATTCTACGATTCCTGAAATCTTGATATCCGCCAAACTTCCGCCTTCGGAGTTGCCGCATGTTTCCTTATTCTCATGCTTTGTATTGAGTTATCTCAACAAGGAACCTTCTGTCTCACTCAACCGATGAACTTCGTCTTTTACCTCCATAAACGAGCGGCCAGTGAGTGCAACCTACTCGACCACTGCATCCATTCTCGTTCTCAACCTTTGCTACAGGTCGCGAATGTTTCTTTCGAGCTATTCGTACTTTGACATTTGCATTTCCCTCATAATTTCGTTGGAAGCGCGATCACGCTCTGCTCTCTGTTGGCTACTCTTCGACACCATCTCCGACAGCTTCTCCATATTGCTATGAGATAGTTACCTGAAGTGCTCCATCAAGAGGTCAGTGACTTCCTCAAGGCGTTTGTCCAACTCGATGCGGCTCACCATATCGAGACTTTGAGATTTATTTGCTGTAGAGAGATCCTCAAGCGAGGCCTTTCTAAGTTTGGCCCTTTCAATGAGCTCTAATTCCTTTTCGTAGATCCTTGCTTGCATCCGGTGGTGAGTAAGGTCGTGGCTCGCATCGATTTCAAAGGGACGGTAGAGTCTCCTGGGCAGGTATTCTCTGGGCTTGTAACGTTCAGGAGTTCTGTATTTATCGTACTTATCGCCAAACAGCAACTCGTCGGAGGGAAACATAATTATGCAATAATGTATCAGTCGAAGGTCCCATTTAATTGGTCGTCGATGATCTTCAGCAACCCGGAACTGAGGTTCTGTTGGACAGACCTGCGATCGAACTATTCCAACAGCGGCAGATACAATTCCTTGTTGGTCGTGTTCCCAACCAGATGGATGGTTAGCGACTGGAAGGAGTCGCAGCAGCTGAACCTCTAAGCCAGAGCAAGCAAGGTATCGATCTTGATCTTGTCCTCGAAGACTTCCACGAGGAAGCCGAGGGTAATGTTCGTCGATTCACCCATTATACAGCTAAGTATCTACAGCACGTTATCGATCGTAGAGAACTTGAACTCTTCTATCAGAAGTTGTGTCAGCAGTCTTTCGAACATCGTTGTTCGAAGTTATTCGCGCGTCTCGACAATCTTAACGAGCAGGCACCCACAAGGTCCTTCATGTACTCTTGCCATAATTAACTCCAAGAGCTCATCATCGTCATCGAAGATGTCCATATCCCAGTCCAGCAGTGCCTCCATCAAATATTCAATCTAGTCGTTGAATACGCCACTCAGTAAAGACCGTTTGAAGATCCAAACACCGATTTACAGCAGACCGTTTGCGAGGGACTCATCAGGCTCGGTTGGTATAGTTTGGCAGGCGCACAGGTATCTCATCCCAAAATTGACAATAGAGTCAAGAACTTCCTTATCCTCCATCTCATTTTCCAAGATAAGAAGCTGGAAAAGATGGTTGATCTCGGGAATGAACTAGGAATCAGAGAGCATCCTGATCAGCTACCCAGCTTATCTGTGAAGCAGCATATTGCCAAGACACCAGATTGCGTCGGCCTTACCCTTTCGGCTGAGTTGGTCAAAAAGATTGAGGATGGGTCGACAGAAGTCTCTAACTTCGTCTAGGTATGCCCCATAGTTGTCAGCACCAGTCAGCACTGATTGGGTCTGAATGGACCTAAGATCTACCTGTAGCGCCAACTCCACGAGAGATGATGATTCGCTCTTTGCAATCAATTGGTTGAGTGTCGCGTAAAGCAGTGACTAGTTGATAGCCGCGATGTCTTTCTGCTTCAGGTCGCAGACCACGAGCAAGTTAGCAAGTTCATTGAGTCGCTGGTAGGTTTACTTCGACTAAGCATCTGCATCATAGGCCTCCAGAAATGGTTAGACATAGGCCATGAGTTGGTGGTGCAGGATAGCATCCCGTCTCACGGCCATGTTCTTTTTGTGGTAGGCCTTGCGGATCTTTGTCTCCAGCCTGTCTCGCCTCTCCATCAGCTGCGATTGCATCGTGCCAATATTGGCGGGACCTTCAAACATGCAAATAAATAATAGTAGTGAATGCATCAGTCGGACAGGTGATCGATCCGGATTATTGGCTGTTTATTGAGCTTTCCAATGAAATTAAATAGATAACGGTACGAAGCATGGACGGCATGATTTCTTCCGACAAAATCATGCAGAAGCTCAAGGAAATCAAACGGACTTTCGCTGAGAATCCTGGTGAGGTGGAGCCACCTCCGTACCTTCGCTCTTCCGAAGTCCAGTCGCGCGAGAATGAAAAGCTGAAGAAGTATCTGCCTGACTCTGTGATAAAGCCAAGCATTGAACGCTTTGAAGTGTAATCGGATGTGAGGTACGACAGGCCGTCACTCAGAGGCAACGATCGCCATCCGATCACCTTCCGAAAGACTTTGTAGGACAAACTGGACTCTCTGTTCAACTAATAAAAACATCTGCTGAGGAAGCGATACGAAATGAATATGGTACCAGAGTGTGTGAAGCAGAATACCGAAGAGTACGAACGCAGCTTGAGGGAGCTGGAGAGCAAATACAATCAACCGAGTGCATTTCAAATTAATGAACACGCAGAGTCAAATGTACGCAACCACGGCGAACAAGTCAGATCGATGGAGCGGAAGATCCGATAGCTTGTAAGCTTTGACTGATTTTTAGGAAGGACGATTCAGAGAAAGCAAGGGTGCCTAAAACGATAAAAACGAGCAAAACCATGAAAGACGGTAGGAACCACCGAAAAGAGTGGTAAGACAGCCTTAAATTTGGCGGAAAGAGATGGCAGAACTAAAAGAAGACCTGTCTGCCTTAAAGAAGGCAAATATGAAGCTTCGTAATAGGATGCAGAAACGAGACTCTTCCAGCGATATCGCGAAGATTACCGAGCACCATGCATAAGTCGAGAAGACGTTAATGACTGAGCTGGACAAGATGCGGAAGTAGCTAGCCACGATAAAGTCACAAACACCTTCGAAAGAGGTATGCGCAGCGCGAACTGCCTCTCGACAGCGAATAAACTCAGAAAAAGAGTCCCGCGAGCGAAAGGACCATAACGATGGCCTGCTGTAACTCTACTCGCAGATCGACGAACTGAAGTACAAGCTGACCCGCTAGACCAAGTAGAAGCATCTGCTACAGTAGCGGAATAGTTGGTTGGAGCAGCAACTGAAATTAGCATTGGATCGGCTGAAATGAGCGTGATTTTATTTTTTCAAATGAACTTCCTCCGGCAGTCGCTCAAGCGAAGCAAAGAGGACATTGCTGAAACCAACAAATTTCTCAATAGCAAGCCGCAAGTTCGCAACAATTTGGGCACGAGCAACTGGAAGCGAGAGGATCCAGAGACCTATCGAGTCGACACCCAGTTGCTAGCGATACCAAAGGAGGTGCTAGTCAAGGAAGGCAACTCCAAAGGTTGCTCGCCGCTGATATCGCGCAGCTATTAGTATCCTGAACTCATTGACGAGGACAGGGACGACAGTATTCGCTACAGGCACGCAGGGTATGCCGAGGGAATCTGTTGGATGTTCTGCAACAAAACTCTTAACCTCTGGACTCGCAGTAAGTTTGACTATGGAAGCAGGCAGGAACTGCCTATGGATGATCGATGGACGCTGACCTTCAAGGAAGACATAGTGTGTGTGCAGATAGGCAAAGCCAATGGAATGCTGCATCTCGGAAGGAAAGTGAAGAAACTATTGACTGTTGCTCTCCTTGGAGAGATGCAGTTCTTCTGCTTCGATGGCCGCAAGATTGAAGATCTGGGTATCTCGCTGGTCATGGATGAGCAAGTCCATGAAATTGCTTTCACTTCGCAAGGCAATATCATTCGAGCAGGGAGCAACGGATACGCACAGATGCTTGTTTGCAACTCATAAACGAGGGAATTCGAAGGTCGGGTTGGCGTCAACTTCTGGACACGAGTGAGGAGTCTGACGAAACTACGACCGAAATCCACTGTACTTCAAATTCTAATCGACGACGAGAAGAAGGTCGTGTACTGTCTCGTTAGTGACGAGATACACTCCAGCTGGCTCATCCGAAAGCTTTTCCAAGTGAAGAATGGTAAGACGACTCGAGTGGTGGTCTATGACTTTACGGGATAGCAGATTCAGCTGCGAAACGAGTTTTCCCAGGAACGACTCAAGGATAAGCTGCTCACTAGCAACCTCGCAGGGTGTGGAGAGCCCCAAGAAACCTATATCTTTCGGGAGGTGTAGATCCTGAGCATGTTCCTTCCCAAAAGGGGACTGTTAGGGTTAGTTCTTAAAAGTGGTATATTCTTGACCCTCAAGAACACCAGCGCACTGGAATTCGAGGCAGTAGCTGCCTACTCAACTGCAGTCTCGCCCTCAGTGCTCTTCGAAATACTTCCTCTCAGGACCGTACCACCTTACGAGATCCAGCAGTCTCTTGGGTTGGATAACCTAAACATCTTGGGTGGGAAAATCGCTTATCTCGGAGGCAGCAGTGTTGATATTCTGTAGCGTCCCATTCCGCTGGAAGGACAGCTAGTTGAAGTTACTAACAAGGAAGAATGGATCAGACACTCACCACTCGAGATGCATCGAGAATGGTTTTACTTCCACGGCGGAGGTATTGAGTACATCCACCGATACACACTCTGCGATAAACTATTCATTCTGCTGGAAATACAACTCTCCAGGACAAGCGCCTCCCTCGAGCAAAAACTGTATGTCCTTTACAACTAAATCTGCGAAGTTGTCGGTGTGGTGGAGTTCTGCTGTAACCTCATCTAGATCTGCTGCAACGCTCGTCTTTTAGTCAATGTCAGCCACGAGCTCTACGAGTCGACTGCCAGGAAGCTACAGGAAACAGAATCGAGCAGTCCGTCAAAGGTGAAGGAGAACTCGGAAAGATAAATTTTTCAACCCCGCGACAAAATTTTTATCCAAAGCAGCCCTTACATACGTGATGCTGCTAAGCAGTTGCTTCGACGCTTTGAGTATATACCGGTCAGGGGAATTAGCTCTGAACCTCAAAACATCTATACCGAGTGTCTGGGAGTCAGTCGCCCACCAAGTTCAGACTCCCTCTGGTACAGCATCCTGCTCTACTTCAACTTCATGTATGAACCCATCCGCAATAAAAACGTCAACTTCTTCAAAGAGGAACCCCCAGAGCTGCTGGAGTTCCTTGGCAAGCTGGATACCTTCTCTTCATTTCTCCTCGAAAAGGAAAAGGACCTCATGACTACTCGGGGCTATGACATACCGATAAAGAAGAAGAACTCTCCTCAATAGTATGAAGTGGATCCAATGGAAATCGAGAATGTTTACACCCAGTAGTCGCGACCGAAGATACGGCCGCAAATTATGCCCGGCACCAACGATTATCCAGTCAATAGCACTGCCCTTCTCATAGGCAGAATGACGCAGATGGTCGAAAGGACCTATCTGCTGGTTGCAGTGCTCTCCAAATTGGCCTTCCTTAATATTCCGGAGGAGTTCGAGCCAACTCTCCACCAATACCTCACTACAAAGCAAGCACAAGCTCTCCTTCGCAATCGCATTTTCCGGTCAATATCCCTCGACGACCCGCTCATTCTCAGAATCCAACGTTTGCTCCCTCAGGTCATCACCAAGGAAGATGTTGCTTTCGAACAGTGGATGCTCAATTTCAACAGAGTAACACCAAACTTTGCGGAAATCGTGAAGATTCTCGATCTCGATCGCCTGGAGCAAGTAAGAGCAGAATACTTCAATACGAACAATTACCGAGAGTTCTACGAGCTGCTGCTACGGCGGCTGAAGCATCTCTAGGATGAGTGTAAGATCCTGGAAGCTTCACTTCACCAACTTAACAGCAGCGGCTCTTACCAGCGTTTCAGCAACGACCGCCAAATGCAGGTCGAACAGGTATAGGAATACATTAGGCTCAATAACGAATCGTATAGCAAGCAATTACAATATTTGCTGAAGGACGTAGTAAATACCATCGAAGGCATCCACCAGTACAAAGACCCACAGGACATCCTCAAGCTGGACCATATACTTTCTGCAGTGTACAAGTCTAACCAACTCGATGCCCTGCAGCAATGCCTCAAACTACTCGATGCGCAGATGATGGTGGCTCAGGCCCGCTACTTACGTACTCACGATCTGCTTGCTCCCGAATCGCTTCAGGCGATCCAACACACCGGTTGGAAGTGATCAGCTTTGGCCAGCATAGATACTTTATAAAAGCAGGGGCTGTCGGCATCGATCAGTTGATGCCTCAAATGAGGGGGCAGCTGGCTCAGAATCAAGTATGGATTTTCAACAATTTCTTCTTTCAAACTAGCTACCCTTTGACATTTGCCCAAGCGTGGGCAGCTACGATTACGGCAATGACGCCGAGCACGAACTTAAGTCTGCTGCTTCGGCATCTATGAAGTTTGAAGAGTTCCGCATCTGTGAGGAAGACCTGTTTGTGGAGGAAGCGCCATAGGTGCTCACAATACCTGGCGTGCGCAAGACTCAGCACAAGGCTAAACCCAGACAGAAGAACCCTCGCTACAACAAGAACATCTGTGGTTATGTTCTCAAGAAGGCAGTGAGGGAGTTCGTTGGGGAACGCTACTCGACGCAAGTTGAGGAGTTCTGTAAGGACAGCTCATGCAGTTTGGCTGAGGCGAAAGCTTACTACCTACAAAAGGTTGAAGCCATCTGCGGTGTGTCCCATTTGAAGATGCTGGCGGTTCCTAACAGTCGGCAGGAGGTTGGCATCAAGCGTGCCTTCCTCAACTTTTTGTAGTGGTTCTTGAGGGAACGTTATCTTCGACACTTAATCGAGGACGGCCGAATGAGCGATAAGCAGGCCTACATCGAATTCAAGAATCGATTCTTCCCCGGAGCGATCGGTGGGTGCAGAGCCCAACTCGAACAGTTTGAGCGAGAATGGCTACAGGAGGATAGCCTATGGGCCTGCCTTGATACTTTTCACTCCTCTATTTCATATTGACTTCGATGATCCAGTACAACGGCTTCAATCCAGATCGCCGGCGCATGTTTGTGAACAACCGTAAGTAGTAGTTCATGCAGCACGCAACAACCTCAACAGTTCGGTTTCGTTCGTTTGGGCTGACTCACTACATGAGGAAGGCAGTCCCCGACAGTATCTTGAGCGTCGCAAGCAGTACGAACATCAACTAATCAACCATTAGTATAACGAGAGGATCGATCGCAGACTTCAGGAAACTCTCGGGTTAGCCGCTAGCCAACGATTTCGAGTTTTCGTGCCCCAACAAGAATAGGAAGCCCTATCGAAGGAACTCGCCGGCTACAATTCGAAGAGCCTACACCAGCAACCTCTGCGGGCAAGTCGCTCGATCGATGCCAGGCGAGACAATCTCGGTGAAGTGACATTCGGCTACTCGATATCGTCAACACCACGACCATCGAGTTACCTGCATGAAGCAATCGAATCACGGTTACGACCTCACCTGAAAGGACCGGGGGGTCAAGCTTCCTCGGCCCAATCAGCATCACAGCACCAATCATTTACGCTGAACCAACCCATAAATCTGCACTACTGACTGCTGCAGGGTATATTTTGGTGAGTGGAAGCTCTACAGGTAATGATGAGTATTTCATGACGGTCTTCCGAAACTACATGTGGACTTGTCATCAATCCGACTCTGAATAGCGCATAGCGCATATGCTTTAGCCATTAGTCATCACTAGACCTTGCTTGTTTCCTCGAAGGTTGTGGACACCAGTGGAGGTGCTTCTTCTTCCTTGGCTTCGCCCGCAGTGCTGCTGCTCACGAGGTCCTTCAGAGTTGAGAACTGCTTGGGGCCCAGCTGGTGGACGATATCCGGCAGCAGGTCCTTAATGGTCTTGGTTTCTGGGTTGCCGATCACCACGAAGGTGTTGCTCTGCATCGAAGCCAGCACTGCATCAACCGTGGAGCTTACCGTCTGGTCGTTGGAAGTGCATGACCGTGTTGTCGTCCTTGAAGAAGTTGACTTCATCGATGGCCTGGAGCGGCTGCACGCCCAGCTTTTTGACGATGGTCTTGATCTTCTTGTCGTCGTTCACCTGCCTTAGCTTATGCGAGTACCGCGTTCTTCGAGACGACTTTCACCTTTCTGCGCTGGCTGCCCTTGCCGCCTGTCCTGGCATCTCCCTTCTTCTGCTTCAGCGCTTCGATATTCCTTGCGATTTATTCGGGGGTGAGGTCCATTTCCTGGCTACAAATATTTATTAAAAAAATCAATTATACATTTCAAATTTAAGGTGTCGCTCCCTGCCTCTCCGAGAGGGCTTTCGATCTGTCGGTTCGACAGCCCTTCCTTAAGTGTTTATTTTGAAATTGGCTCGCTTCCGTTCAAATCGATTCAATTCAAATAATCTGAGCAACATTGTCAACGGCTAATCGTTTGGGCAATTATCTGGATATCGGCAGTAGCCAGTCCATAGTCACTCCACGTCATTTGTATTGTAGTACTAATGAAGATAAAGGAAGAGCTGGATCGGTTGATCTAAGAGGCCACGGCTAATAAGAAGCTAAACACCAAGCAGCTAGCCTTCCTCGCTGAGAACAACGATATCAGCAACCTCATCGAGCTAACCCACGCATTCGTACGCATCGTCAAGGGCTACGATGATAAACAACCTGAGAAGATCCGGTCTTTCGCTGACATCGTTACGGGCGAGAAGGAGCAGATAGCACCCCTCTCGCACCCTGAGTCATTGCTGGAACTCTTCAACGAAGACGACTGCATAGTACTGCTGAACACGCTGTTCATCCTCAAAGAGAAGCTATCATCGACACTGTACGAGTGGATAATCAAAGACACTGCACGCGAGTTTTTGCTACGAATCAAGCAGCTGAAGTGTTACGAGACCACCCGAAAGGACCTGCTGAACGAAATGACGAAGTCCTTCCTTGAAGAGGACTACCTCAACCCGGAGAAGGAGTAGTCTATGCGTGCCATGCTCAAGAGTGGTCTGGACAACTTAGATACGCTTATGTCTCAGTTCGAGAGCCTCACCGAGATCTACAACGTAAGCAGCTTGCTAACATAGTTCTTTCACGTAAAGATTCTACCAATGCTAATTGCAGAGCTCCAACACGTCAAGCCCAAGGAGAAGTACAACCTACTAAAAAGGTCGCTTGCTCTGATCGGCAGGTTCTTCTTTCCTTTGGAACTCGAGGTGCATATGGAGAAGAATTCCCTCTCCGAATCCAGGAGGTTCCGACCCATCATAGAACGGGAGTTCCTCCATTCCTACATCCGAATCATTAAGCCTCTCGGCAAACTGTTCAACGAAATCATCCTCTGTCCAAGCTATAGTTAGCTCCAAACTCAGCTGTTCCTCATCTTGCGCAGAATGTATTACCTCTGGGGCGAGCAGGTTCGCAACCCACTCTTCACTGTGTAATATGCCTCTAACTCAGGTTGCTCAACCTCAGCCTCTTCTGCGAGAAGGAGCAAGATCTCAAGCATGCTGCGATTTTCTGTTACAAAATAGTGTCGGAAAAGACTGATGTCGAACTGAGTAATCTTATCCAAAACTCTGAGCATCTGAAGTTCATCCGATAGTCTCCATACTTCTCAAGCAAAGCATATGCCTATATGAATGACAGTTCGCCCGAGGTACCCACCACCGATATCAATCTTCCGTTCTTCAAACTACGCCGCACTGTCGAAAGTGGCGAACTCTGGCACTACAACATCATATGCGAAAAGTCATCTAGCCTGCTCGTGTGGGAGTTCGAGTTGAGCAACCATGACATCGGTTTCGGACTGTACCGCATCGACAACATGGCAAGCCTCTAATTGGAGGACTACGAAAAGTAGCGTAACTGCAAGGCTGTGCTCAAGCTGGCCAAGCACGCCAGCAGCAAGACTGCTTACAAAGGATGGATGCTCCTCAAGAGCGGGCTGTATCGGTTCGTGTTCGACAACACGTACAGCTTCCTGCGTTCGAAGGAGATCCTCTACAGCATGCACCTGCTGGAGCAGATATGAAGATACACCTACTAGCATGATCACTTGCTTATTATGAAATCCTCGTTTTCGAGGTTGCGCAGTGCTAGATTGTTCTCGTTGGCCAGATGCAGGAACGTCACGAAGGCCGTCTGAACAGTGATGTCTGCTACATCACCCTCTCGCAGCTTCAGCGATTTGTAGCTATTAACAAAGCTGGGCGATGTTGTGGTCTTCATAGCCTGCAGCACCAGCTTGAGTTACTCCTTTATCTATTTTATGCTGGCTTGTGACTTCTTATTCTCGTTGGCCTTGACTTCCTCGATAGTTTCCAGATTGGCAAAGGGCTCATCGCTGGGGCCCTCAGGTTCGATGGGACCAGCTTCCTTCATCGACAGCTTGATGTTGCTGTGATAACATATTCCGTACTAGTCGATGGTGCGGTGAGGGTTCATTGGCAGGAGATTGAAGTCCCCATGAGGCTCATTGTCTGTGTTCTTTATGTTCGCCTCAGAGATACTTTGCAGCACCTCCAGCCTTGTGCAGGTGTCTTTGTAATCAAACAGAATATATGCTTACAGTGCTTTCGATACGTTCCGAGGAATCTTCTCATGCTTATCAGGCTTCTCAGATTATACTCCTTGGTAATCCATTCTCACCATCTTTAGTTCCTCCTTGCTCATCCACTTTTTAGCGTCCTTCTCGTAGTCCTCATAGCTCTCCATTGTTCCAATTTTTTTAGCCTTGTTCTGAAGTGCAGCTAACTTACGACCTTTATCGGGCTGTTCCTTTTATTCAATTTTCTCTGGGTTCAGCTACTCGGCTTCCATTGGGTGCTCAGTACTTAGCTTGGAGGGACTGTTGTGATGCGATCGGTGTTGTGTCTATTCTTCAGCAATCATTCTCCCTGAATTTTCTTCTCTCGCTTCGAAAATTTGTTCTGTGAAAGACTGACCTGTCACTCTCAGCGAAAAGGCGTTGATTTCCGTCTTGAGCTCCTCGACCTTTTTGAAGATTCCAAGTGGGCGGTCCAGAGTGATGAGACTACCATACTCAAACGTTGACCCGCGCTCGTTAAACTCATGTGCTCCACTGATCTCTCCGCAATCCAGCATCCATCTCATGGACCTGTCAATCTACATCACTTTCTTCGTACTTTGAGACTGTTCATAAGCAAACCTTTGGTTCCGCCTTCATCGAAGGTGCGCTTCGTCCTTTCGAAGAAGGGGTTGAAGTCAAATTGATACTAGATGTTCTCGACATTGATGTTGCTATGCTGTTTCTCAATAGTCCCACCTCCCACATTGAAGTTCAGTGCTTCCCCGAAAGCCTCCACATTAAATTCTGCTCCGAAGAAGTTTCCATTGGCTGGTTTGCTGGTTTCCTCTCGGTGTTCCTCCTTATCAGTCCGACTGAGGCCACTGATGATCTTGCAGGTGTCGGAATGCACGGAATCCACACGGAATCCGAATATTTTCGAATCAGCCTCCAACGTGCTTGAGAGTTTCTTCCACGCGCCATCACCAATCGAAGTTTCTGTATAACATAATGGGGTACTTTGGAACTATGAGAGGGACTCAAGACTTATTAGCGGAACGTCGAAGGCATTCTTCAGGTTGATTTTCTATGATAGCTCTCCAAGGTACATTCTTGAGCAGCAATTGGTTGATTACTTAACTGAGCCGATCCTTATTCTGAGTATCTTTCTTGAGATCTCCCATATCGTAGTCCTCATCGCCCTCCTCTGCTGCCCCTATGTTGTTGGCGATGGGGAGCCCTTCAAGCTCCATGGCCGTCACAGACTGTCGGTTGCCAGTCGACATTAGCCTTACCTCCTCATGCGTCATGATATCGATGCTGTCCGGAGCATTTGCTTTCCTGCTTTTCTTAGGTGCGGACTTGCGACTGGCCCGACCATCCTACCGTGGTTCCGATTTGTGCATTTGTTTGAAACCTATTTGCGAGGGATAATTTATAACCCGGGTGGTACACTCCTACCACTGCAAACTAGCCGCTAAATGGAATTTATACGCCAATATCAAGCAATCGACAGGCGGAATTATTGAACGTTCCGGCGCTATTTGCTTAACCGCTGGTAGTAGTTCTCGAAGCGCTTCAGCTTCTTAGCGGTATGCTGTTCGGGTACCCTAACGAGCTGCTATACCTCGTAAGCTGACTATTCGCCGTGCCGGTCGACGTAGAAACGGTGAGACTGAATGCTGGCAGCCATGAACACAAGTGACATGTCCTTGAGCTGCAACTCAATAATGGAGTTGGAGAGACGCAGCAACAGTTCATCGCCAAGCACGAGCATTTTCCTGACGAACACCAGCTAAAGTTACTGGTCACGATAGCGTTTTCGCATATCCTCGAACTGATCGTTGAAGTACTTCATTTTAAAGTAGTTCATGAAGTGCGTAAACTTTAGGTACTTGTCCTTGACGATTGCGTCGAGTATTCCCACATTGTACTTGACAGTAGTGTACTTCTAGCGGTCGGTGTGCTCGATATACACGAAGTACTTCTAGTCGTACTCCAGGATCAGCGATGTATGGTCACGTTCGAAGTGAATACCCATGATACCGTTGGAGAGCAGGAAGCCAGCATCGCCACCCGATACCAGGCACTCTCTCACATACACAAGGAAGCCGCAGTCTTTTATCACGCGGGTCTTGCGCTTGTTAAGGCTGAAATCTATTTCATCGATGGAGTGAGACGACTCTTGCTCGCTGTGCTTGATAATGATGGACTTATCTATGGTGAGTGAACGGTGGGGTAGTTAATCCTGGATCTCTTCGGTGGATAGGTGCTGCTCCAGGGATATCATGTTGGGTCGGATGACTTTGCGTAGCGAATGTGGAGGAATCGCAATGGTGTACTTGGGCAGTAGCGTTTACAAGGATTCAAGAGGCTGCAGGAATTCATGAGAAAGGATGTCCTCCAAGCTGAGTCTTCTGTCTGGTTCAAGCACAAGTATCTTCTCAATTAGGTCTCTTGCCTGTTCCGAAATGTCCAGATTCGGGAAAGAGTAGCGATTGTTTCGGATGTTGTCATAAGTGCTCTCGACTGAGTCATCTTCATAGGGTGGCTTCCCGACCAGCAGGGTGTAGATGATGACTCCCAAGGACCAAATATCAACTTCGTAGCTGTGCCCTTGCTCTTCCAGCACTTCAGGTGCAATGTAGTTCGGTGTTCCACACACCGTTTTGCGCTTCTCACCAACCGATCTTATACGGGTGGACAGTCCAAAGTCGCAGATCTTGATGTGCATGTCTTCGCTGATAAGTATGTTGCCTAGTTTGAGATCCCGATGGATCACGTTGTGCTGGTGGATGAACATCACCGCCCGCACCATTTGTAATGTATATACCTTCACCTCGAATTCCGTGAGCCGTTTACGCCGCTTAACCAACTTCTTTAGCGTGTCCATTGGACAGTACTCCAGAATGATGTAAATGTTCTCCGCGTCTTCAAATACGTCGCGGAAGCCGACAATCCCCTCATGTACTAATGACTTGTGTAGCTTGATCTCCAAGAGCAGTTTATATCTCTGGCGTTTTTCGTTGATGCTTTTCTTCGGAATGACCTTTGCAGCATAGGTCTGGTGATCGTCTAGCTTCTCGACCTCGAAGCATTTCGCGAAACCACCAGTTCCCAGTAGTTTCTTCCGACGGTACTTCCTGCTGCCTGCCCTGTCGCATAAGTAAGCGTCATCCTCCATTATTGAATTCACAGCTGCTTGCAGTTATTTAGTAATGAAGGGTACAACTCATCTCAGTGACTCCGAGGCAGATGAAGGGTTCATCGCTGACACCATTCGGATTGAGACGGAGCACTCCAACCACAGTCAAAAGCCACGCGTGAATAGACCAGTCGACATGCAACCGCGCTTCATTTCACGCTTGGGGCTTGCATTACGGTACTGTTTGGTACCAGCCGTAGAAAAGAACCGGAAGAAGTGATGCACACACGCTTCAGCAAAGAGTCAAACAAGCACGATCCCACGGCAAGGAAAGACCGACGTACTCGAAAGACGAAACAAAAACCACGCCCGCTTGGGGATTCCCTCAACAACCCTGAATCCTTCAAGCTGGTATACCAACGCATGCATGAGCGAGCAGGCCAGGTGGCTCTTGACCTGACATGTAAGATGGCTTGTGTAACTTAGCTGTCATCGTTAGCCTCGAGCAGCTGGCTGACTACAATGAGGATGACTACTCGCTGGTTCGTCCCTTTAAGCTTGGAAAGACTTGCTAGCCTTTGGGTAAACTTTCCTTTGACTCGCGCTTCGAATCTGGAAACTTAATGCTCGCTTACGAATCGCTGTAGTGCCCAGGGGAGTACCGACTATTGCTGCAAAACGACACGAATACCCGAGGCTATAACCAGTGGTTTTACTTTTCAGTGGAGAACATGAAGGCTGGACAGCAGTATACACTGCGGTTGGTCAACTTTGTAACTGCTGTCCTTATCGAAGCTAGAAAAAGAAACATTCGCTGTTCGCAGAAGGGATGCGGCCCTTCGTGTTTTCGCTTAAGAGACACTTCGAAACTGGGGAGGGGTACTGCCAGGCAGCACTTGACAATATCTGCTACGAGCAATCGCCATACTGTCAGGTACAACTTCCACTGAGTTCAGAATGAGAATAGCACTGACCAACTGTACCAGCTGTCTTTCGATATCAAGTTTGAACATTCCGACGATTATGTACTCATCTCGATGGGGTTACCCTACTCCTACTCTCGGCTGATGACTTTCTTAAGAAAGGTCAAACCGCCCTCAAGTGTACATTACCAAGAAGAAATCCTCACCCATAGCCTCTCAAATAATGCTCTGCCGATGCTAACAATTACATCACCCCTCCCTAATCTTGAAAAGAAAGTGATCGGAATCATAGCTCGGCAGCATCCAGGAGAAACCTGGTCGAGTCACCTCATGGAGCAACTCATTAACCAGCTTATAAGCAACTCTCCAGAGGCTACCTATCTGCGCGATAAGTTCATTTTCAGAATAATTCCCATGGTAAACGTTGATGGTGTCATCTACGGCAACTTCCGATGTGACATAAGTGGCTTCGACCTGAATCGGCAGTGGCGGCTGCCTAACCGCATCCTTCATCCGCAAATATGGGCACTCAAGAACAGTATTCACAACCTATCCAAACAGCACCCATTTTAAATGTTCCTCGACTTACATGGACATAGCAAAAAGTACAACACCTTCTGCTATTCCTGCAAGGAAGATCCATACAGCTGTCGGGTACTTCCGCTCATTCTTTCCAAGTTGACTCCTCTCTTTCATTTCCCGTCGTGTACTTTTGGAATCGATCGGACCAAAGAAAACACTGCCAGGGCATTCGTGTACCAGACTATCAAGAAAGTCAATGTGCTCACCATCGAAATTTCCTTTTTTGGGAGCAACCGTGAAGAGGAAGCGAGAAATCATCACCACGCTTCTCAGCACGCCAAACCATTTCTCCCAAGCAAAATGCAAGAACTCGCAGTTGCTACCATTGCTGCAATCCATTCCTATGAAAGTGGTGCCGGTCAGTATTCTCCTCGCCAAATAGAACAGGAAGTCCAAAACCGATTTAAAGAGTTTTTGGAGTATGATAGGAAAAACGAAGGAGATTCTGGCTCCGAGTCGGATCCCTACTCCGACCAATTGGACGAGGAAGATTACAGGAAGATTATGAACACAGATATGCTGACTGCCTTACAAAGCTAACGCCAATTCAGGCAGCGCAAAGCCAACAAGCAGAATACCGAACTTTCTAACAAATCAAACACCAACTTGGCAGGGCGTTCAAAGAACCGACAGGGAGACATCAACAAGCGAAAGCTATCGATTGTGAATGACAGGAAGAGAGCAGACAGCTAAGGCATTAAGAAGTAAGTAACCGCGAACACTGTCAAGTTGCTGAAACCGAGTCAACTCAACCGCCGACCGAAAGAATAAGCGAGGAGCACTCTGGAAAACTATAGCAATGCTCCGGTTACGATGGTGAATGAGGTCGAGCCCAAGATCATGTTTCGAACCCGCAATGCCATATTTTCGAATAAGATCAATGTCAAGTCCAGCTTCAAGGAATTTAACTTCGCAGAGGGCGATGAGCAGTATCTGAACAGCAACATACCCCGCCATAACAGACTGTAAATGGGGTCGCGCAATGAGCCAAGAGTGGAGAGTCGGCAGTCTGACATTCAGTACAAACAAAAGAATTTCGAGTATCCAGCACAGCGTAAGTAAAAGGGAAACGATTAAGCACTTGCTCGAAAGATTGAGCAGACAATCTACCCGCTGCTGCATCAACGCTCTCTCAACCATCGAGACCACCTGCGGGACAACCAGTAGCACTCAGAAATGCTCGAAACTAACTATCCATTCTACTACCTACGTCCGTAGGAACGCGAGCGATCACCAACCCTTGCCGAGCGTTCCGAACCCAACCGAATATTCTCAGTGAGTCGGCGCCTGAAAAACCCTAGCATCATAAATTACGAGCGATTCCACCGCCGACCGCAATTGGAGCGTAGTCGCGATGAAGGCTTACAGAGAGGCTGGCACAGCAACATGGTGAGGTACAGCCGCAACGACCTCAACGGTTGGACCGAGCACTGATTGGTAGCCGCAAGTTGCTGCTTGCAATAAAAACTTTCAGCAGCTAATTATATTTTGTTCGTATGGCTTCGTTTGGTACACAGCAGTACATCCATGGTAGTGGTGCAGGGGAGCATAACCCGCTTGACTACGGCAACTTCTTTGAGAGGACCGGTTACCGTCGGCTGTTCGATGATATCGAACATGATGAGGCAGTAGTACAGCAGCAGGGAGCACAACCTGAACCGGAGGTACAGCTCGAGGACAGTAGTCGAGAAAGTCGTAGCAAAGGCTCGTTGGTCCGCGACGTCGAGTTATACTTCAACCGGAGGCGCGATACACACTTCTAGGAGAAGCTGCTCAAAGCAATTCAGACCACCCTGTGATTTTCCAAGGCATGCATTTACGAACACTTACATCAAGCGCGGTGGAGGATGCGCAGACTAGAGGCACTGTTATTAGACGACCTCGTTCCATTGGTCTTGGCTTGGGCTGCTGGTGGGGTTAACCGGTGGATGCTCACTCGACGATAATTTCTGCTCGACGTCATCTAGCTGAGGTCTATGTTCTTCAGCGGCGTATTCTTCTTGAAGAAACAGCATCCCTTGGAGATGGAGTCGTGTTTCTTCTTCTAGCTGCTGTAAACGCGAATTCCTCGTTTGCTTTTGCTCTCCTCCCTGTGCATCTCTGATTGTTTGCCGTTGGGAGTGAGACTAATGAACTGCCGGCTCGAACTAGTTTCGAAGGATGTCATTCGTAGTGTTACCTGTAAGTCTTTGTGAGCGGGCGATAGAAAACTTTTGCGTGAGCGTCGAGACACAAACGAGTCCCGAGACGTTTGAGTTGTGAGATTTAGATTTCGAGCTTCACTGTTTTTTCGGAAAGTGAGAGGCTGGATGCGATAACCTTATGGATCTGGTTGGCACTTCAGTCGTATTAGTTTTTTTATCTTAAACTGCTGGCAGCTCGACCTATCTATTGCTTTGTGTAGTTGTGATATCTCGACAAAATTGGAGAGGTTGACGTCTCTCACCACAAGTGACTGGCCCATTTCTGAATGTTTGGGCGAAGTGATGTGCGAGACATTTGCATATCTTCGGCTGGCCTATCTCCCTTCAGTTTCGACATCCAAAGACTACTTAAAAGTGTTTTCCTCCTCGATTATGGCTAGTTCAGTTCTATCCTTGGTTCTTTCGAAGTGACCGCTGCGCTGACTGATGTGTAGCGTCTGCCGGGTTGGCAGTGGACAGGGTAGCTACAGGTTGCAATGCTCACTCACAGAAGGTGGTTCATACTGCGGCATAGGTAAGTACTGCACATCAGATATGATATCGCGGTACAGCGATTCATTGATGAAGTCACTCTGGTCTGGACAGTCTTCCTGGCTCTCAATAGTAGGGAAGGACAGCACCCTTCCACCGAAAGCTTCCGCAAGGATCTTAGAATCGTTACGGGTGCAGTCGATGAAGTCGCTGAGGCTGCAGCTGGACATGCGCACCGGCTATTATTAATTTTTATTAAGGTTGATGGCGGGATTCGTCCGTGCTGCCTCGACCTTACAATAAAATTAGCCGAATGAGATCATTATACACCGATGACATTCCTGGAGCGCATCCTCGCATACGTCACTATGAAAAGAAACTATATCGCTTCGAATACTCGCCAGCTAAGGAGCAACCCTACTACACAGCAGTGCCTTATCCGACAGGGTTGACTCAGATGCCCAGCCAGATATACCAGCAGGAAACTGTGGCTTCCCTTCACAAGCCACTACCGCGTCACGAGAGTTTATAGTTGCACCGCAGACCTATGGACCTGAGTCAGTCGGAGATGATCAACTGGGAAAAGGTCCGACTGGACAGCGGGCAGTCAAGGTTACGATCAGAATAAAAACAACAACGCAGTAGGCTTTCGCAGATAGCGCGTACTTCGGTGCTCGAGACCAACACAGAGAAGCTGATGTCGCAACCCTACTTCCCACACTACTTCAATGGCCCCAAGGACCATAACGCGAACAAATTCACAGGCAATCGCTATTGGAATCCCGAGTCGCATACCGAAGTGGTGTTCATTCCACGCTATAAGAAGGTGCCAGAACAACTATGATATTGGAAGTAGTCTGTAAGTTCATTGCCACTGCTCACGTTCCTGACGAGGTCTACGCACCTTCACCGAATGCTTTCGAAAATTGCAGCGCTGATCCAGATATGGTGCCAAGTCCCAGGCGAATTCACTGCTGGCTGGCTCACCCTTCTTTATCGTCGAACGGTTACAGCGCTTCTTTCCTGGTGAGTGCCTTGGTGACTTGAAGTTTTCTTCCTCGACGGACTCCATAACGATGTATTTTGCCATTAGGGCCTCGTGGTTGATAAGTGGTTGTTTGTGGAAAAGACGTTCGAAGCTTTTTTTGACCTCGACGTTGTTGAGTGGCTTTGCAAAGATAGAATTGTTGTTGGTGCAGTTATCGTATTTGTCTTAGAAGTAATAGTAGTCCAAGAAACCCTTGAGATACCTCCCAACGACTGCCACCTGAGCAGGTTCGTTGTTCGTGGAGTGGGTTGGTTGAGTAACAGCAACAAGACTGATAATTGGCTGATGTTACTCCTTTTAGTCCAACAGTGACTGAATTCTAAGTTGATCGTAGTTGGAACTGACAGCTAGGGTATGAAAGTAGCTACCAATCTTGTCAGTGTGGAACTGTACCATCAGACTTCGAACGAAGCTACTGGTCAAAGCTTCGTATTCCTCTGCAGATTTCTTGTGCTCCTCGTACTGGAGGCAATTGACAATTGTATGGAGGTATTTCGATATTGTTTAGCCATGGCGAATTTGCTTCAGAATTTTCATCAGGCGTTTCGCCTTGATGGTCTTGTATATAGTCTGGATTGTTAAGGCAGCATCTTCTTCGAGACATGCCAATCTGTTTGAACGAACCATAGAATTCTGCATTTCTGATGCTTGTGTCTTAATAGAATCAGAACGATCTTGGGCAGTTACGGTCCGTGCATGTGTGTACATCTCGGTTCCAAGACGTTCAGGGGAGAGCTGGGGACGAGCAGTTTATGGTAGCTTTCTGGAGGTGTCCATAGCAGTGACCAAATTTATCCTCTCCAGACCCAAGGAGACCCAATCGTACTTATCGTAATTCTCATTGAGCGGAAGTTGCCCGGTAGGAATGGTCTATGGTGGCAGCACTTTTCTGAGCATCTTTTCACCCATGACCTCGCAGTAGTCCTTGAGAAACTTACACCTTTCTTCGCAAGCCGGGCTCATATTGACTTAGAGCAGCCAAGGTGTGAAATGGTCGTCAATGAGTATATCAAACCCGTACATTTCGAAGCTGTGACTGCTAGGTACGACATGCTACGAGCAATTCCGAATGACCTGCTTGATGATTTCGTCGATGCGAGGTAACAGTTCAGTGTCGTAGTCATAGTCGTATTCAATCTTCAGAACTTCTTTGAGCTCATCAAGAGAAGCCACTGAGTCTGCTTGGTTGCTGAAGTGCTGTTTGTTAAAACTGTAGTTGGTGAGGTGGCGCTGCAACTGCTTTATTTGCTGTGGTTCGTAGCACTCACTGCAGATGCGCAAATAACACTCCGAAAAGCGAAAGATGCGAAGTGGAGAGTAGCTTGTTACCAACACCCATTGCCGCAGATCGAATTTACGGTTTAGCAATCTTTTGACGCTCGTCTTGCCAAAGATCAGAGGTCTTTCAATATACTTCTGCACTATTCGGTTCGTGATGCCTTCCGATGTGTTCAGGATAGCGTCGCAATCCCTGCTTAGGTGGATGCCATTGCCTCTCGAGTTGCTGGCTGGCTTGATAATCCAGATATTATCATTCCCAGAAGCCTCCCACATGTTTCCTTCTAGTCTCTAGAAATACGTGTGATACTTCACTGTGAGGTAAATAAACAGACTGGAGGGAGTCGCGTAGAACTCTTTAGTGAAGTCTGGCTGTTCGCTAGGTTGGAACGGATGAGCCATTCTCGCGTAATGCTGAATTCGCGGGAAAGCTCTCCCAAAGCTCTCCTTGCGATAGTTAAGGATGTGGTTGGGCTTCGGTTTCGGGCAGAATTTCAGTTTCTACTTGAGGTTTCTGAGATACCGAAAGACCATGACGCTCAAGTTTATTTGTACAAGAAAATCGCTTCGTTTATTTTGGTGGTCTTCGAATCTCATTAAGCCAAAGCTCCCTGCCTCGAGGGAATAGCCACTGGGCTCAACATCCAGACGCTTCTCTTTTAGGTTTAGTCGCTCTGTCATTCTATTCTGCAGCTCTTCGAACTCCGATTGGGGCAGCCTCAACTTCACATACTGATAAATTCGCCTTAACACGATAAATACGACGTTTTTTTCGTATTCCAAGCGGAACTAAACCTGGTCAGAAGGATTTCCCAAGTCGAAGCAACGAGGAAAGAAGCTGTTATGGGCCATTTATAAACCGTTGCTGTTGCGGAGGTTATAGGCCAACCTGCCCTTTGATGTCATCTACTGGTTGTTGCGAAAATGGTTGACCACCTGTCCTGGTACCAGCACACTGTAATCCTTAGGTGTGTCCTTATAAGTCCATTTCAGGTTGAAGAAAGGGGAGTCGAACACCTTATTCTCGCTCCATCCCCAGCTCAGCAGAATTCTGCGGATGTATTCATCTTGAGAGTTGAAGATGAATACAGGGACGCTCCTCAACCCGCATTTCCTGTTGTAGTATGCAACTATCTAGTTGGCGTTAGATTTCAGGTTTGTTAAGTGAAGCCGAAGCTTCCCCTCTTGCTGCTGCACTTCCAGCTACCTTTTTGGACTGAGTTCCTCCTTCTTGGTGGTTGTTGTCTTCCTAAAGTGGGTGCTCAGGTTCATTGGATTGATCTCCTGCTTGCTTGCTTCTCCATAAAGCAACTGCCTCGACCCAACTTTGGTGGTTATGGCGAACTGGCAGAGCTTCCGCTTGCTGTTCGATACTTGAAGCTAGCTGTTGGAGCTGGTGGGTTATTGTGCCACCGATATACACGCAGACATAATTTTGTTGTGATGGCGCTGCACGTTACGTTTGAGTTCGTTCCGTTCGTGCTTGTTGCTGTTGCTGTGCCACTTCGGATTTACCCAACCAGCCTACCAAGTTGCTTTGGCCGCTACGTCCCTTCGTTATGGTTTGCTGCTGGATGCTAAGCAGGACTCTGCCATGGCCTTGTTTGTCTTTGCCATATTCGCTTTTTCGGCTGGAAGCTTCTTGGTAGATTCTTCCTCCTCGCCGGGGTCGCTCATCCGCCGAAGGAACTTACTGCTCGTTGACTTTTCGGGCTCCATGGCGAATTATTATACAGAATCAGAAACAAAACAGTCAGATAGATGTTTCGGTGGCTGTTAACTTGGGCTCTGATGCAGCTAACGAGGTATTTTCGTCCTGAAGCCAGCTGCAGGAAGCGAGCTGAATAGCACCGAAGGTACCTGTGAGCATCGATAGCGCTAACCCTCCGTCTTGCAGAGTAGGTGCCTCAGCATTTCAGAAAGCTCCACAGGTAGTTTGCTTTAATCGTACTTGCTCTTGCAGATTTTCCCAAAGACTTCCAGTTCCGTTCCACCTCTGAAGGGGAATACGCCGGTCGCCATTCTATATAGAATGACTCCAAGAGCCCAAATATCAGCCTTGCTACCAGAGTACCATCCCCTTTTGACAATTTCCGGTGACATGTATGAGGGTGTTCCACAAAACATTTTCAGCTTTTTCTCGCAGGCTGTTGCGAAACCGAAGTCGATGATGACTACCCTATTGGTTGCCTCATCGATCATAATGTTGTCCAGTTTCAGGTCCCTATGAGCAATATTGTTGCTGTGCATACACCCCACAGCTGCCAACAGTTGTCTCGAGATGCTCTTAAGCTGTTCCTCTGCGAGGGGTTTCTTTAGGAAAGCAGCCAGTGTCTTCCCATCGATATACTCCAACACGATGTACAGGTGGTTGGTGTCCTCGAAGGTATAGTGCAGCTTTACGATGTTGCCGTGGTTGAGCCTTCGCAATACTTCGATTTCGGAGCGAACGTTATCAAGAATTTGGGAATTCATAGGCTTGCGGAACACTTTAACAGCATACAGCACGCCATCCCTCTGGAAAAGCTTGACATTAGAGTAACTGCCTTCACCAATTTTGTGCAGCTGCTTGAAATCAGTGATTCGCACATCGTCGTGGTTCAACCCGGTTGCACTCTTCGGAAGTGGTCTGCTGCCACTTTCTAAAGTGGGGCGGCTCATGGCTCTTTCGATGGACACCCGACGCTGCTTCACCATCGATCGGGTTTGGGCAAGAAGCATCTAATTTGCTGTAGCTACAGCTTCCTCCGATTACTTTTCCATCTGCAGGACGAATTTTTCTATATGGTGGCGACCGTTACTTGTAGGCACGACTTGAGTACGTTGGGAAAGATGGTTACGGGTGGTACTGGTTGACTCTGGCGATAGCGGCAGGGAGTACTAGCTTGGAAGATAATCGACGTCGGTTGCTTGCTTTTCATGTGGGCGTTATATTATAAATAAAGAAACTATGCGGCCAGTGGTCTCATTGGCAAGCTGTCGTGCTATGGCGATAGGAGTGTATGGTCTCATTAGTGTGGTATTGAACCGACTATATTTTAGTAGTTTGTATGATTCCGCCTTCCTATGGGTCCGAGCAGCTGCTGTAATACAAGTACTTGTGCTCTGAAGCAGTAAGTCGGAGTAGGGACGGATCCGCCAGCACCGCCTCGAGAAGTTCAAGCAACTCAAGTCCCAAATTTAAATCTTCGAGCAACTGGTGCAGAGATAGGTGGATTTTGCCTCGCCTCGAATTCGCTAGATCATCTGCAAAGGCATTCCATCGCGGTTTCGTGGGTTGTTGTGGCCCAAGATGCTGAAAAATAAGCATGGTGTTAACAAGGAGTTCTACGCGTTGCTGCTTGCTCGATCACAAAACATGCGTTCTCGGTTGGCGGAGTACGATGACAAAGAGTCGAAACTGGCAAGTTTGAAGGTGCTCAAGAATGACATCAACCGCACTTTCGTTGATCTGAAAATCTTTCGAGACAATAACGAGTTCGCTCAAATATTGGAGTAGCTACTGACGGCCTGGCTTGCCTACCGGCAGGACATCGGGTATATCCAGGGCATGTCCAACCTAGCCGGCTACCTCATTACCGAGCTGAAAGATCATGAGTAACTTGGATGTAATTCAGGGCCTTTTCTGTGTTCTGTACTCTGATAACCTCGCCCACACTGATCAGCCACTATACCTTCAACGCAGACGAAATGGCGAAGTTCCAAAAACGTTTTTAGCACATCTTTCGCCTTAACAACGAGGAACTTTACTTCTTGTTTCGCTAGCGAGAGGTGCAGCCACAGCTGTACCTGTTCGAGTGGGTGGTGACACTGTTCACGAAATGCCTCGACTTCGAGATAGTTGGGAGGGTATGGGACATGCTCATCCTGTACGAGCTGCACTGGAACTTCATCGCAGAGGTGGCCTACGCAATTATTCACGTGGTTCGCCACGAATTACTCTCGCTTGAAGCAGAACATATCGTCCGGTATCTGAAATGCGTGAGAATCGATGTCCAGCAGGAACAGGAGTTCTTCAAGCATCTCAGCCGCTTCGAGAGATGATACATGCAGATTGAAAAGCAACGTTCAGCTCTAGATGTTGTTATTTTTGCTATCGGTTGATTTGCTTTGGTCGGCCTGCTGGACGCGACGCTTCCGGCGCTGCCGTGCGCTAAGGGTGTCTTCAGCCTCTTTGAACATCTGGTTAGCGATTTCATCGATATTCTTGCTTGTCTGTGGCTCAGGGTTGAAGGCTTCCTACTAGGGTTTGTGAAAGTTACCCTAACTACCGACGTCCCTCTCACTTTCCAGCATCTTCATTGGCTAATTGATGTTAGGTTGAGAGCCGTACACCTGGAACTCCACAACACTATCCCTGCGGAATGACATTACGTAGAAGGCGAGTTCTCCCAGCGCAACTGCAAGCCCGATTAGGAACACCAGTAGTTTGAACAGAAACAGTCCCGCTGACTCACTTTCCTCAGGATGGCTGTCCCGAGCAGCCACTACTACGAACAGCAATGCCCACCGAATCATGATGCTATAATCGAAATGAATGAATCAAAGCTCGAGCAGCTTGCGAAGGTCGGCTAGCTGAACCCGTTATTCCACGCGTTTTCGGAGATGGCGCATCAGCAGCTTCAGGTCTTTTGAGTCGCAGAAGAACTGTTACTACTCCAGCAGCTGTTTGATGTCATTTTGATCGACATATCCCTTCTCCTCGAGGTCGACCCATCGGAATAGATCACGCACGTCTTGACCCGAATCGTTTATGCGCTGGCGTAATCCGTTTAGTTCCAGCTGCATTTCTAAAGTCGTTCGGATAATTTCGCCGATTAACCTGTTCGTCTCGTTCTTGAAAGGATTCTAAGTTAGTGTAAAATGTACAGGCAAAGGATTTTCAGTGCGGCTGTTGACTGTCTGGTTGAGTTATTTTGACAATGGCCTAAATACCTCACAGAATTCCTGGAAGCGAAGGATCCCAGGCTCTCGACAAAAGCGCATTACCAAAGGCTGACAGCTTGGCAGATCACTCTTATACTCCCTGTTGATGAAGTCTCGTATGTCCTCAGCGTTGACAATTCCAATACCCTTCCGATCGACAAGTCGGAATAGATTCACCAGATTGAACTCCTTGCTCTTGAATAGCTTTTTTCGTAGTTTTTCGAGCCTCTCCTCTCTGGTTACTATGGTATCGAAAAGTTTCTTAAGGTATGCGCCATCAACTCCTTTTTTGTCCCGTTTCCAACGAGTCTTGCGGACTTGTTCTGTCTATTCCACTTGCCTCACCTTTTCGGGGTCTGTTGGCTTCTTGAGTTCCTTCTCCACATATCTTTCATTTTCGAATTACTCCTCAACCCTTCGTTTGTACTAATCGTAAATATCCCTGCGAGCGTTTTCAGGTTTTTGACGGGAGCGTGAAAGAAGATTAAGTTCATCTCCAAACCTCTCCTGAGGCTTTTTACCGCTCGTATTCCTGTCTAGTTTTCCCTGGCTGTGGCCTTTCGATGCAGACAATGACTTTACACTACGGTTCTTTTTGAGCGTGTCGTGAAGTTTAAGATTAATGGGCTTGAGTGGATGATCACTTCTTAAGAACCTCATGAGGTTAAGCAGCATAACCTCGTGCGTCGGCTTCCATAGTTCAAGGAACCTGCGAAGATCCATAAACGTAAGCTCGCTGTTCGGTGACTCAAACCGTTCCTCAAACTTCCTCCCCTCCCTCACCTTGGATTTATGAATAAGATCGTTCTTGATGAGATTAGCTACTTTGGTGAGACCAGCCCTACAGTTCACAACGATCTGCTGCTTGATTTCATTTAGGGTACGTGCGAACTTAAGCTCGTTATCGATAAGTTCTCGGAAAATGAACTCGACTTCATCATCCAGCTCGCACACTGCCATCTTAACCAGATAGTTGTCCTTGTATGCACGCAAGGCATCGGCGTTGAAAGGTATTATGCTGTCCAGAAACCGGTTGAAGGGCACTTCCTTCTGGAAGTTATTATTGGCCATGTACTAGCGTAGTTCGGAGTCGCTGAACTGCACCTGGTGGTCCTCGAGAAAGCGGGTTAAGTCATTGCGAGTGATCTTTAGCTTCTCACGCGAGAGGCTGCGTCAACCGTCGAAGTACCTTTCGAACAGCACCACTGGGTTGAAGTTTTCGTGGAGGATCAAGGCCTACTTGATGCATTGTAGGATGTTCTCACCCTCACTCATGGCTTGCAGCAACTGGATGATGAGATTGCGCAGCTCGTCTCGGCCCATCTTACGAATAAAATATATTCAACCAAATCGCTCATGGAGGTACTCAAGGCACTCCAAAGGACAGTCACAGTTGCAGAGCATCCCTTCACGCTATCTGTGGATAAGGTTACTGGGAGATGTTCGGTGGTTGTCGTGAAGGCAAGCTATCGCTCGTTCACGTTCAAACAGCATTTCCGACCGGAAGACCTCTTGCTTCCCACTGGCTAGTCCATGCTATTTCTGAAACTTATTCTTCAGGAGTTCGATTTCACGGAAAATTCCATACGCTTTGTCAGCGATATCAGTCTCGATAATGCTGTGCTGGGGAAGCGGGCATAGGATACCTTCAAAACTCTACCAGCACAATACAACGAATCAACCAAAGGCGTCCTGGTCCTCTTAAACTATGATCGCTATATCTTTGGTTTGCAACTTCCAGCACTTGCCACGCGTCAAACCTTCCATCCCTTGCCTTAATAGTTCCAGACTGAACTCTTTTCGGCGCTGCAATGCAGCTAACATGAAATGATGGCCGAACTCGAACGAAGCTTCATCGCTGGTGAGTTGTGATATGCATAGCTACCCCATGCATTTAAATTTTCCTGAAACTTATGGAGGGTAAAGCATCCAAGGAGGGCAGCGGCGCTCAGAACCACTTATTGTAGATTCTGCAGAACCGCAAACCTGTCATCAACGAGAAGCTCAAACGCTGCAGGGAATTTAAGGTCACTCCGAAGCCTAAGAACAGCCAGTCCTATACTGAGAACACCCCGAAAGAGGAGCTGGTGCTGGAACACGTTATTCAGTTCAAGAAGCAGTTCCAACACCATACAGACTAGAACCGCGAACTGTTCATCTACCCCAAGAACGAGTGTGACGTCTACAAGTTTATCTGCACCACCATCCGCCCCACCAAACTGGGGTTTCTGGAACTCTATGACTATAAGGAGTGTGCAGAGTACATGAGCAGATTTGTACAGTACGAGGAGTTAGACCCACCCGATGAGTTTCCTAAGTGCATTCCAAGCCCAGCTAACGTTGCTCGTTGGCAAAAGGGGGACTGCTTCGATATCTCTATATTGCTATCGTCGCTGTTGATAGGAGTCGGCTACGACGCCTACTGTGTCTATGGAATCGCTCCCAAGGAGATAACAACGAAGAACGAAGCACTTATGGAGTGTGACTTTCTCAATAAAGGGATGATAGACGAAAACGATGAGGATAAGAAGGATGAACAGATTCTGGAAGAATACATGCCGATTCAGCGTAGGAAGAAAATCGAAAGCGAATTTGACACCAAGAAGGAATAGCAATAAAGACAGGAGAAAGAGGAAATGGCGAGGAAAGCACTTACCATCGACGATGATGAGCCGGATGAGCTCGCTCCCGATCTGTTTCTTGGTAGGCGCATTCATTGCTGGGTGCTGCTGAAGAAGGGCGGGAAAAGAGGACTCCAGCAAGACCTCTTTATTGAACCATCCACTGGTCGCATCTACGATACCAAGAGCAGCCCGTATTTGCTGGTCGATGCTATCTTCAATCACACGAACTTTTGGATTCACATGCAACCCAAGCACCGCGTGGAGGATATTAAGTTCGAGCTTTACGAGACAATGGCATGGGAATACGTGATGCTCCATGATGAGCTCTTCCGCAACAATGAAGAAGATGAGGGGCATGATCCTGACGAACAAGGCAACGTAAGCTGAATCGAAAACGCAGATTAATAAACTGGACAACGAATAAGACAAGCTCAAGGATCTGGCACAGACCCTCGACATGCCGCCACCTTGGAGTCCAAAGATCCATCTTGACAAGGATGCTTTCCTCAAGGGAACGCCGTTGGGCTAGAGCACAGTCTTCTACATCAAAGTGAAGGTGGAGAAATATTCTGATTACAGCCAACCCGATGGTCTCGTCCAGAAGATCACTATCTACGAAGTACCGAAGTGTCTAACTTAGGATTATAAAAAGCTGAAGATCAAAGAGATTCGATGCTTCTACCGTCATCGAAGTGATAAGCTCGAAATCAAGCGACGTTTTCCGTTCCTGTTTAAGAGCATTGAACAATATGGACCAGGCAAAATGCCGCATTGGAAGCAGGTTATCACCGTCGATCAACGAGTTCGAATCATCAGGTACTATCCCAATCGCAACGCTGACGGACTCATCAAGCGGATATAGAAGTTTGGGCAAAAGACTGTGGAATACTACCAAAATCGGGAGGATAGAGTGCTATCTCGCAGTGTCCGTTTCATCCCAGCAGATGAAAAGAAGAGCACAAAGGACTACACCTATATGGATAACTACATCAAAGACGTACGCATCACCAAGATGACAATCAAATTCGAGAGGAACCCCAAGCGTCCAGCCAACGAGCAGATAGCCAAGCTGTCGATCGATCTCCAAAAGTACCAAGTTACTGCGTGGTTCCAAATGAACGAAGGAGAAATATCACCAATCACCAAAGAATACTCACGTGACCAAATAATGGGTATCGCCAAAAGCGACAACGATAAAAAGATCGATGACCCAGTCACCCAACAGGAGAACCAGAGCATCTTGACCATGGAGAAAGACTGCTTCAAATACATAAGAGAGCGTGAAGAAGTGGCTGCGAACGAGACCAAGTTAATGCGTCAACCGATTTCCTTGGAGAAGACTTTGTACGACAAGGCTCGAGATAAGTTTAAGCAAAACCTGAACCATGTCGACGATGAGTAGGAAGAGGAGGATGTCAATGACTACTTGCGACCATATCTCTAAAAACGGAACCTTCCAATTAACGGTGTGCTGGAAGTGACGAAGGCCAAGTAGATAAAGTAGGAAGTCATGAAAAAACTGAAAGAACGAATTATCGCGCGCGCCCGTATCATTCAGGAACGACTGGTGAAGCAACAGGAAGCCCTGAAACAGCAGGAATAGCTGTACCAGAAGAAGCAGGAGGACAAGAACGACAAGGAACTCGCCGACATTAAGTTTAAGATCGGTATTCTCGAAAGTCGCTCTGCTAGGTTCCAATCGATGGCTCTACATCGCTACCAAGAGATGGACCAGATGATCTCCAAAGATCCGCGCATGGTAGCTCTTAAAGACGACAAAAAATGATCTTCGCTGATAATACCTAAGCAGATGAGGTTATATACGCTGGACGACTTACCTTTGCGTGCTTAACCAGGTGTAAGGCTCTCGCCCACTTCCTCCTATGTGCTACAGAATGCCCACGTGAGTC
>ERZ724508.202-NODE-202-length-42569-cov-5.538717_pt1 | contig 42569 bp, 68 predicted proteins | sample MGYA00376041_ERZ724508 | MGnify/ENA primary metagenome ERZ724508 (study PRJEB28724, sample SAMN07190887) | wastewater metagenome | isolation source: effluent of sewage treatment plant in Hong Hong | place: USA: Christiansburg, Virginia | collected 2016-03-01 ...
TACAGAATTTCAAGTAAGCGACAGTTTGTACCCGAAGAACCCGACACAAATATAGAGGGATAAAGCTAAAAAAGTGTCAGAAAAGATAGAGAAGCTCGATTAGATAGACGCTAGGCGCAAGCAGGAAATCGAGCGTGTAAAGAAGAGCAAAGAAGAGGAGAACAAGAAGAAATAGGACGTACTGAAATAGAAGAAGCGTCGAGAGTAATAGTAACAACGGGAAAAGGATATTATTACCAAGAAGGTGGCAGGCGCCACCTTCAAGCCAGAGGTGAATGACAACTTCCAACCTGACCCGAACCGAGAAGACACCAAAAAGAAACGATAAGCAAAGGATAGCGAAAGAATTCAGCAGTTTATGAGAGAGCAGTAAGAGAAGCGCAGAAAGATCCTGGAGTTCCAGCCGAAGTAGTAACCCAAGATTGATATCAACGAACTCGATGATGAGGAAATTCTTGAAAAGCTCTCCGATATCGACTTCGAAGATATCATTGACGAGGAATAGCTCAAGGCTGAGTTTAAAAGGATGAAGGAATTCGAAGCCATTCCCTTTTCAAATCGCAAAAAGCTTAATCGGGACAGAAGGAGCGCGATGATGGGTCGCGAACGCAAAGAAATGGAAGCTGAGTAAAGACGACGTCGTCAAGAAATCATCGAACGAACCAACCAAGAAAGAAAGCAAAGAGAACAGAGCCGCGAGAAGGTCGCTACAGGTCAGCTGTAACGTACGAAGGACAAGAAGATAGATGTGAAGGCTAACACTTTCGAAGGAGGTTTCGCCATTCATAAAAGCAAAGCCCTACGTCGTTACCGAGATTTGATGGATGGTAAAACCCCACTTTCCGAGTACGACAGGCTTAGCAACCAGCCAACCATTCAGCAGCAAGACTTCGACAGGGAAGCGGAGTAATTCTCTCACGAATCGAACTCGACAATAAAAGAATAATGATGTTGGTTCGTAGGTTGGCACTGAGATATTATTTTTGTGGCAGAACTATGGAGCCGGAAACAGCTGTCAAGCCTCAGGGTAAACCTGATATCATCCAAGAGGGCAACCTTGAGCTTATCCAAGAGGGGCTTGCTCGCATCCATACAAAGTACCTGAATCGCAACGAGCAGAACCAACTTGTCGAGAACGAAGTGTTTTACAATCCAATTCAAGTGTTCAATCGCGATCTCACCATCCTGGTGATGCAGCAGTACATCAACAACTTGCAACGTGAGCGCGAGTAGGAGAAGAAGGCTTTTGATGGAGTCAACATAGTAGATGCACTTTCAGCAAGTGGTCTCCGAACGATTCGCTTCAGTAAGGAACTCACTGGAGTTAAGAAGGTGTTCGCCAATGACATCTCGGAGGCTTCTCATAAGTTGATGCAAGACAACTTCGAGCTCAACAACCTTGATAAGGAAAAGGTGCAGATGACTTTGGAGGATGCAAATTCGCTGATGCTCAAGTCAAGGCCGATGGGATAGCTCGGAGCGACCTTTGACATTGTCGATCTCGATCCGTATGGGTCAGTGATTCCGTTCCTAGAGTCGGCTGTATCGTCCATTCGGGACGGTGGACTTCTATGTGCGACCTGCACTGACACTCGAGTTACCTGCGGACCAGATCTCCACAAGTGTTCGTATTTCTATGGGACTACAAGAGCGAAGGTGCACTGCTTCCAAGAAAATGCGTTGAGAATTGTGCTGAACTGCATAAACAGCACTGCCAACCGTCACTCCCGTTATGTCGAGCCATTGCTTGCTGTCCAAACTGAATTCTACTTGCGAGTGTTCGTCCGCATCCATCGCAGCAAAACCGAATGTGCAAAATCGACCTTGAAGACTGGTAATGTGTATAATTGCAACTCATGTGGCAACTACTATTGGCAGCCATTCTTCTCTGAGAAGAAGAATAAGATTGGGCCATCGAAGCTGGAGCTTCCATCTGAAAAGTGTGACATCTGTAGAGAACCTTGGTACTTTAACGGACCCATTTGGCTTGCAAACATCAACAATCACGAATTTTGCGAGCAGTTGTTCAGCTCACTGAAGACTGAGCAATTCAATAAACTGAAGACCAATCGCAAGATATACGGAATGCTCCATGCTATCCTACAGGAGAAATAACTTGGCAACCGGCCACTTGGCTTCAATATCGAGCTAATTTCCAAAAGTGTTCAGACATCCACCCCCGACAAGGTCTCAATGATGGCTGCTCTGGAAGAACTTGGCTACAGAATGACTGGATCTTACATACATGAGGGCCAATTCAAGACCAATGCACCATTTTCAGTTCTTTACGACGTAGTTACCAGCTGGAAGACAAAACAAGTCGGACCCTAGCGTCTCCTCCAAAACGTAACTGAACCATACAAACTAAACATACTGAACAGAAAGCCAGAGAAGGTGCCAACCTGGACACATTAACTCAAGGAAAAGCATCAGCACGTTCCGCAATTCTTTCCCCACGAAATGAAGAACATGGGACCCAAGGGTAAGCCCATGAAGAGAGTCATTGAAGAATCCCCGGTCCAAGAAGATGTGCCGAACAAGCGTACCAAATAGTAGTGAACATAACTGACATACCTGTGTGTTAACTTAATTACCAGTTTAAATTGATGAGTGAAGCCGAACAGGTCATCCTGAATCATCTTTCCGAGCAGCTGAAAAGAACGCAGAACGAAGCACTCGAAAGGCTTGAAGGCAAGCTGTCAGACGCTATCCTACGGCTGGAATCTGACGATGTTCTTGATAGAATGTCCAATGATCCAACCCTCGAAGAGTTTAAATTAACAAGGGTTCGCGAGCTTCTCCAAGATGTGTTTGCTGGAGAACGTCAACTGGCTGTTCAGTCACGTGCACTTGCTGAGCTCAAGAATAATCTCTTTCTTTTGGAGGTCGATCGGAACAAAGAGATTTAAATGGGCAAACGGAAAGAGCAAGACTATATGGACTCACTTGCAGATATCGAGCAGAAGTATGGACGATATCGTGAGCAAGTCGAGCAGCAGGCAATAAATGATCACCGCGCTATTTAAGAATTGGAAAGAGAGTGTGATCAAAAAGACCGAAAAATTGAGCAACTGGAACAGAAGCTTTCTTCAAGCGAGTCAGCCACACAACAAATTCGATCAGATATGGCTATAGTCAGAGACAAGTGGTAGCAACGTTGCAGGGAAGTGGAAGATGAGTGGAAGCTGAAGCATAATGGCGATATTGAGCAGCTGAAGAAGCACTATCATGCCAAGCTGGAGTCGATGGTGGCTGAGTATAACAAGTGCTCGAAGTAAGGTGCACCGATGGTAGTTCAAGCGGATGAGGAGATGATTTCTGGGTTAAAGAAGGATATGAGAGAACTGAGGAGTCGATGTGCCCAAGCTGAACTTTTGGTTGAGGAACAATCTCGGGAAATGGAGATGCTTCATCGTGAGAATACACAGTACAAGGAGAGTATCCATGAACAACGCGAAAGGGAGAGTCGAATAACATCTGAAAACAAATCTGTGAATGACCGGTATCAAGATCAACAAAGGTCATTGGAGGAAAAGACTGAAGATTGTCGAAGACTGGCAAAATAGATCAGCTCCCTTAAAAAGGAAATCTAGCAGCTTAGAGGTGAGCTTCAGAAGCAAGAAAGGTTAAGGAAGGAGTTGGAAGAAGAGCAACTGAAGGAACTTGAAGATATACGGGACAGAATCGAACGAGAGTCAGAAGATAGCCGCCTCAAACAGTCAAGTGAGCTCCATTCAGCGAAAGAGCAGCTCCGCCAGCGCAGCAACGAACTTGACCAGCTTGAACTAGAAATCGCTTCACTTCAGAAGACTGAATCGAGATTGAAGCAAGAGCTCAACACGAAGGATCACACAATAATTGAACAGTAAACGCGGCTTTCGGCTGACAAGCTGAAATTCAGAGCACTTAAGGAGAACCAAAGAAAGTTGGTTCGTGCTATCGAGCAAATTCGTCTTCCAATGCAGCGCCTTAAAAACGAAAATAACTTACTCAAGGAGCAGGTCAAGTACGAGTTGGAGGTTTATAAAAGGCGATTGCAGACCGAGCTTATCGGCATCATTGACAGAGTTGTGTCGTTAAAGGAAAAGGTCGAAAAGGATAGCACTCAAAAAATGGTAATCTTGCTTGCCCAAGTTGAAGAGTCCAGCAGGAGAGAATCAGCGTAGCTATAAAGGGCCCAAGCAGAAAACGACATTCTTCAAGCCCGGCTGAATGAGTATGAGAGGGCGTTTGAAGAGAAGCTTGTTGAGATCAAGGAGGATGTGAGGGCTAAGGATACTGCCACGACGAGAATGACGGAACAGCTTCAAAAAGCAAAGGATACCATCGAGAGGCTCCAAATGGAAAATGACCAGCATACACGGGACTGGGAAAGGGAGCTAAAACAATTTAAGAAGGAAATTGTAAAGACGATTCATAACAGAAAGCAGACATCAAGCCAGAACCTTTACGACATGATCGCTGAAGAGCTGAGGATAAGAGAAAAGGAAGTTGAAAAGGCCAAGCTTTAGAACCGTCAAAAAGATGATCTTCTTGACGAGCTGGAAAAGAAGCTTCAGCAGGCAAGAAACCGCGAGGACGATCTTAAAGATAGGTTCTCCGACTTGGAATCACTTCGAGATCGATGTCACATGGAATAGCAGGCTCGCCGAAAACTTGAGAAGGAGCTCAAAGATCTTCGTTTGTAACTCCTGACAAAAGAAGGTACGATCAATGAGCTAACCAAACTTCGACGAGAAAAGTAAAACATTTCCCGAAACCATAAAGATGAGAAGGAGAGGGAACTCGAGTAGATCCGAGCGATGATAGTTAAGACTTACGAGGTAGTCGGCGGGCGACCTTCACATGACATCCCCGAGCGAGGCAAGCGTACTGCGAAGTGATAGTTGTCAACTTTGAATCACACGCATATCCTGAAGGGGTATTTCGAATGCACGACGTTTGGCTTGCGTTCGGATTGAAGCTCGAACTTGGAAATCGTCTGATGGTCGGTATTGCGTGGAGAGTAGCTGAGTTTGGTGAGCCAAGGGTTGCAGTCACGGTCGGAACGAACTTTGACTTGGTTGACCATCTTTTCGAATGGCACAAAACCAGTAGTGCTGCTCCAGCGTTTGCGAAGCTTGTTCATATCGACTTCATGAATATTGCTGACTTCCTTACTGCGGTAGGTTGCATTCCCACTTTCATAGAGATCTCGCCTCGCAGTATAGCCCCTGAAGTTATGAACAGAGTTGCTTCTGCGCTTCATTGATTGCTCATCGAAGTTGTTGTAACGTAGCTCAGGGTCCTGCATACCTTTCTAAGGTTGAGGACCTAACTTCCTTTAAGGTTGTTTGTCGAAGTCGAAGTGGTGCAGCTTCTTACGACTTCTTTGTTGCTAGCGTTGGGTAGTTGGCGGCTCCTCAAGTTTATCGACTGAAAATTCCTTAAGAGCTTTGCTTGCGGCCTCATCCGTGAAGAACTGCACCTGCGTAGAACTGATTTGGATCCGAGGTTCGTTGGGACGCACCCTATCATACTTCACTTTGTAGTCCAGGTCTTGTGTTTCCCTGCCATGAAACAATGTGAACGGTGATTGCTTTTCTCGCGATATGGTCTCGAATGTTGGTTTCACAAGATGGTGGATGCGAGAGCGTACCTCAACGATCTTAGCTGTGCTTGGTTTGATGGGTGAGGGGTGCATGCTACGCTCTAATCGTTGCCCATATCTGGAAAAGCTCTTCGGACGTTCCTCTTTGAGGTCTGTGAGCGACATAATATTTATATTGCGACGCCAAACCAAACATCCTCAGGAATTTCTGATTGTCCTGGCACAAACAACAACTAAACAACAACACGAGGATTCGGTTTCAAATCACTAACGTCAGTTATCAAGCATGTCTTATTCAGTCAGTGCATAGCTGGAAACGCTTTGCTCAAATTCGTCGATGATGTGTCCGCTGGCGTTATAGGCCACATGTGAAACTGTCTGATCTCCGACAATGGTCAGCCAGAAATTGTTTTGGTTGTTGGTTTTCTAGAAGATAGGAACTGTCTTATCCGGTTCGCAGAATTCGGAAGGAATGGCCCCAAAGGCACCATCTCCCACATAGACTGTTCCGTTTTCGGTTGGGAAGTTTCCTCGGAGTGGCTTGGTTCGCTTAAAGGCATGCACGTGGTTCTCGAATACAGTCATGACACGGAACTTATCGAAGTAAGGAATCCAATGGAACAAGCCATACACGAAAGTTTGAGGATCAATATCGAAGTCGTCGCAGCTGCTATACATGGGAACATGGTAGTTAGCGAACCGGCTTCTGTTTCCGGCCGACCTAAGACTATCAATGAGGAACTGCTGCTGGAACCTACATAAAATGAATCGTTACCCATTGAATGTGTTGACGTAGCCCGAGTCGAGACTCAAATAGTGCATATTGGCAAAATTATGATAGAAGAAGGTTCTCCGGCGGTTGATTGGAGGAATGGTTTTCATGATCTCGAAGTTAGCATTACGGTCGTAATGCTGAGGGAAGTACAGAAGGTAAGCGGGTCCATACTCATTAATTGTGATGTTGATTCCAGGCATCTCATTCAGTCCCACATCATGGTTACCCACTGTCAATACGATGGGCATCAAGTAGCCTATAGTGCTGGTCAGTGAGCCGTACAATTTGAGGTAATAGTCCCATGTATAGGCGCAGGCAGGCATGTTGTCATCGTAGGCAATATCGCCACCAATGAAGTAAACATCTGGCTTCAAAGTTGCGATGATCTTGGTGAGCTCGATCGCTGGTTTGGTGTAACCTGAGTCTCCGGCATTGATCATTCGAATCGGGACTGTTGGGTCATCAGAAAGGGTCTTGTAAATAGCGTTGGTCCAGAATTGGTTGTTGTAGAATACCCGGATCAGATACTTTGTCGAGGGTTTCAATCCCATTATTAAGGCCGAGTGGACAGTTCGTTGATCTATCCAATCGAGACCCTTGTAGGGGTACGTCCTGGCTTGAACCTTATACTCCTGTGAACTATTGATTGCATCGATTTCTTGATAGTGAACGGTAACATTATCGACTCCAACATGCGTATGAAGGTTGACGAAGACAGCTGTGATTGAATCTTCGGGTAGTGTAGTGTATAGATGGCAGGGAGGTCCCGGTGGACAGGCCTTTTATAGTTGGAAGAACCTGGTTACCATAGTGTTGACCCCAAACCCAAGTGAATGGTTGTACCAACCGATCTCATTATTGTAGAAGCACAAGCATGTTCGATGGCAGAACAGTGGAATAACTATTGACACGATCGCGACGATCAGCAACTGTTTTTTCACTGTCCTTCGACGATGAAGTGCTGTTCGACCCACAAAAGGTTCGTGTTCATTCTGAGCAACAACGTTCCTAAGATCTACCTTTCCCTGAGTCAGAACCATATACGATAGAATAGCCATCATGCCTAACATGCCAAACACAGTGTTGATTGCATCAGTCGCCGAACAGATCAGTGGCACGAGACTTAAGAAGATGAACGTGGCCTTGTAAAAGAATTTCTCCCACTTGCCACTACCTCCGACACCTCTATCGTGCTGATGCTTAGGACGATTGCAGTTCTTGAGCTGCAAGTAGGTGAGGTAGCAGACAAGAGCGATGAGCGCCACTACAGATGATCCTACTAACGCGAAGTACTGGTAGTAGTTGAGCAGCTTGCCCTAGAAGTAGGGTACCCAATAGAAAGTGGGCATTTGGTGGCAGTAAGGTATGAATTATAGTCGGATAGCCAAGTAATAACCTCTCAACGGACTCAATTTCGTCGATGGGACGGCAGCTCGCTTTACTCCTTAAACCAAACATGTTTTGTGCCTTTTCGTATTGTTGTTGGTGTATGACGTACTAACAACGCCAGCAACCGCCCAATACCGACATCTCTCATTACTGACCAACGAATGCATTGTTACTAGTGCACTCCTCCTGCTCCCGAAACAGAAGTCAGTGGGTTGTTCTGCTTCTACTTCTGGAGTAGAAATAATTTTCTGATCACATAAATTGTAAAATGCTGAAAGGTAGCTCCAGTGCCAACCCGGCCAACTCCTAAATAAAACGTTATAAAAAGAGATCACCTTATCATTAGTTTCCACGACTGCTGAGAAGATAGTCGACGAACTGCTTGCGAATGAGTTAAACACGTCGCTCTTATCTCGATTTTTTACTATCGCCGAAGCCCCCACCGTACTTCGAAGAGTTCGGGTCGCTGCCGATACTGAAGTTTAGAGTGCGCGGGAAGCTGCTGCTGGCCTACCGGCGTGATTATCGGCCTTACACAGGAACGTATTCATTGTTGCCATTTCTCATCGTGTCAGTATCGATGTGGTCAACTACCTTGTATCGGATGGTTTCTTCGCCAAAGTATGAAAGGTGAGCAGCTGAATATTGCTTACCCGACTCCAGGAACAGATAGTACCGACCCTTGAGCAACTGGCAGTCGAAGAAGACATGCTGCTTGTTCTTTTAGCATGCTTGCCCTACGAGCCTGAGCAGATTGTTCTCCTCCTCTCTGTAAAGGATCGTCTTAGTAAGTGGAGGAGTCTCCACAAGATGCTCCATACAAATAGAACCAGACGATACCGCAGGAACACTCACTTCAACGACTGTGAAGGAATTCTGTTTGATTTCGACATGAATGTAACTGTGAAGGTAGTTCTGTCGGAGCTGCAAAACATTGACAAACTTAAATTGCTCGCAGAAGGAGTCAAGCTTAACCCAGAATGGTTCATCATTGGTGCGAAGGCTGAGCAGCCTATCTTTGTTATCTAGTTTAGCGAAAGTGTTACTGTTGATAGTCTGCATCCCCACGATGTGAAAAATCTGGGGAGACTCAGGCTGCTGCTGGCTATTGTCCTTCTGTGGATATCGTTATGCCTGCACAATAAAATTCTTCTTTTCACATTCAGACAGGTAGTTGAGGAGGCGCTGATTTTGAGAAGGATCTTCTTTGACTCTAAAGATGAGATAGTTCGAGCCAGTCAGCATTTTAAAGGCAGAACACACACTCAGCCCAGAGAGATAGGCATATCCCCCGAGTGCCTTCGCGATAGCCTTTTCGATGAGAAGTGGCCAAGTAAATTGACCTGAATAATATTGAACTGTACCGTTGCTGTTGAGGAATGCAGGCTTGCCAGTTCTTTTGTGGAGAGGGATAAAGTCATCAATCACGATCGATCGCCAAGCTGATTGACAGCAAAGCCAAACACCTTGCATTCCAGCTGGGCTGTTATTCTCAAATAGCCTAGTAATGAGGTAGTCCGCCTTTTCAGACAGAATCTTTAGAACAGCATAGAGGCTGCTATTACTGCCCGAAGAAATCGTAAGCTTGTCGCAGTCGATCGGCAGTTCAAACAAAGGGCATTCAGGCAGTATACTTGTAATCCTTTCGTATTTGTAACCTTCCAACCCTTTCAAGGCTTCGGCTTCACTGAACTACTGGTCAATGAAGGGTTTCTTCGAGTCAACTAACGAGCACATCTCAGGATATATTTTAGCCTGCTCGGCCTCATGGAAATAGATCGATTGCAGAATTGAAGCTCTCTTTTGGTTATCTTCTGGCCCCTCGAACTCGAAATCGCCAGCATTCATATCGCTTACTGGGCTTTTCATATGATTTCTTCTTTCAGCGGAATGACCACTTCGAGAGTAGGGTGTGGGCGTCAAGAAGTTGTTGCTTGCCAAATTGGATTGTGGTCTGTGGTTTGAGTAAACACTCGATCGGTTGTAGTCCCCTGCTTGAACCTAACAATCAACCCCAGACTCTTTTTGAACTCCAATTTCGCAGGTCTCCACAATTGACGGTACCTGTTTGTGAACTTTCTTGGCAACTCCCTTTGACTCTACCATTTTCTCCCCTTTGTCCTCTCTTGTTTTGTTGTCAGAGTTCACCTCCTCCAGTTTGGCGATCTTTTAGTTTACAGCTGGAGTCAAAGGAACCCCTTTTTTCACAGATTTTGATTTGGCATGTTTTGTCTCATCAGGAGGTTAGGGAAACTTCTTATTCTCAAGCTTAGGGCCTATTGCACTATCAACAGAGGCCTTGGACATCGATTTTGTCTTGCCTTATGATTCTTTTCCTTTCTTGCTTTGGGTCTATAAGGTTGGATTTCGAACAGAATCTTTGTCACTTTGCTTCCGCGCTGAGCCCCCCTATGGTCGGGTCTGTTTGGTTAATGAAGGACTGACAACTGGGCTCTTATCAGATATTTTTCTAACAGGGATCTATTACTTCTCTTCACTTTTTATTGCAGGGGGAGGATTGGCGTCAGGTTCAATTACTTATTCTTCAACATGCCCAGAAGCCTTCTCTGACAAAGGCAAATTAGTTTCCTCACTTTTTTCTCTACACTTTGGGTCAACTTTTCCCTTCGAAGAAACCTTTACCGAACTCTGTTCCAGGGAATTCTTTGCAAGGAGCTCGATGGAACTGCTCTCCTCGCCAACTTTGCTAATTTGATTGTCAACTGCTGCTTCCCTATCTCTTGGACCATCTTCATACGAAATCACTTCCTTCGCAACATTAGATGGATCTGCTTCACCAATCTACTATTGGTTAACTGTCTATAATGTCTGCTTACCAGAATCCACAGGTTACTTCGAAAATGAAGGCCTATCTTGCTCTGATGCAACAACTGTTTGCTTTGGCTTCTACTTCTTTGTATCTCTCACCTTTTTCTGGCCATCTTCACGTTTGGTTTCATTCTTCTTTAGTTCGGTCTTTACAGTTGAACTTTCCTGCTCGTTTAATCTTTCGCCGATATCTTCTGTCTTTGTCTCGATCGAAGGCTTCTCTTGCTCTCCGAGGTCAGCTGATTTCAAGACCTCATCTTTGGAGCTCTCTTCGTCTTGCACAAAATCTATCCCATTTTCAACCTCTTTTGGATTCTGAATGCCCAATTGCGCATTTTCGGGGTTTGAAGCTTATCTGACTTCGACTTGCCTATTTGTTTGGTCGACAGAGGGTGAGGTAACTTTCTAATTTACCGCTACTTTGCTCTCCGGCTTGGAATTCTTTCCACTTTGTTATGGTTTTTGCTTGTCCTTTTTGACGGGGGGCTTCATTGTTTTATCGACTTTCTAACCTTTCTAAGATTTTTTTTGTGCTGATGCCGCTACAGCGGGTTCTGATCCCATCTCATGAGCAAGAGGCTGTTGGAATTCAGTTTCTTCATTAACTTCGCCATTATGAGCATCTACTTTCGTGTCCTAAAATTCGTCTTCACAAGCTTCAGCATCTTCGTGATCAGATTCCTATTGAGCTGAATCTTTATCGAACTACTGTTCCTCTGCTACTTCTGCGTTTTGCATTTGCTTATCGGGCTTGTTTTCCTTATCCTGACTGTCCTTCTTCTCTTTCAATTTCGGCTCCGACGCTTTTTTTTGGACTACTTGTTTGGCCTCAGTTTTTTGGTCAGTTCCGTTCTGAGCTCCGGTTTTCTTGGTTTGAGCTGGTTCAAGAGACTTACTGTTTTCCTGAACTCCCTTTTGCGTGGGTTTATCTTCCTTCTGGACAGCTTGAGCTTTCAACTCCTTCTTGGTATCGTTTGGTACTATTAATTTCTTCTCTTTCGACGGTTTGCTTCCTTGCATTTATTTGCCTTTACGTGTTGATTTCAGATCCCCCGCATTGATCTACTTATATGCATTATTCGGGTCAGACTCGATAACATTTGCTTCGGTGGATGTGATTTGATCGTGAACAGCAGTTGGTTCAGCCAATATTGCATCTTCTCCCTCCCCTTCATTTATCTTATCTTCATCCAAATAACAACTCTCTTCCTCTTTGATTCCATGTTTTTCTTCAGTTTCAGGCTTGTCCTTTAGTGGCTTCTCGGCTTGAGGCTTCTCTTTGCCATCTTGGTGCTATTTTTCGACTGTTTTGCCTATCTTTTCGGCTTTCTCAGTTTTCGGGTTGTTCCTGAATGCTCGAGTTATTTATTTTTTATCGCTATTGACAGTCCCAACCTTCTTTGGTTTTTCTTCTTCTGCCTTCTTAGCTAGCTGTCCTTTCTGAACGGATCGCTGCTTCGAATTTGAGGATTTAGCCTTATCATTTTCACGCTTAGTTTGGTTTTCCGACAACTGCTTCGGTATTGTTAAATCTTAGATTGGTTTTGTTGGCTTATCAACCTTTGCAGGCTTCTGAACAGCAGGCTTGTGGCGATCGATTTAATCAGTCAATTTCGGTCCCTCAACCTAGCTCTTGTGATGATCTTCAATGTCGTCTGGCAGCTCTGCTTCGTTATCTTCTTCCTCCTTCTACGAATCATGTATTGATTGATTCTCTGAATCAGCTTCCGCATGCCCTTCATTTTCCTATTGTTCTTCTTTCTCGTTGGTAAGGGTGGGTCCATCTTCGACAGGTTCTGCAACCACAACTTTCGCGACCTCTGATGATGTCTCCTCTCTCTTTGCCTTTTTAGAATCTTTTTGGGTCGATACAGCGTCTCTTCGATTAGAATCTTCACGAACCAAATTGGCCTTTGTATCACTTTTTTACGTCTTAACAACTGTATTATTGGGCGTCCCCAATTTTTTCTTCTGTTCGGCCTTGAATTTTGGTTAGGCCTGCTTGGGTTGTAGTTCAGTTCCCTTTTCAGACGGCTGTTTTGGCTGTTTTTGTTTCGATGCGCTCCTGTGCTCGGAGGCATCTTTCTTCGCTTCCGCTGCAGGGACCTCTTTCGGCTTTTTATCGACTGTCCGCTTTTATGACTGTTCGCTCAATTTATTTAGTTGCTTCTCCTTCTTGGATGAGTCTGACTTGGTGACTGTTTTGGTTGCATTGGTCTCACCCACTGGCTCCTGCTAAGCATCCATCTTTACTTGGTCACTCGAATCGGCTTCGGGATGTTAATTAGTATTCTGGTCTTCTTGAGACTGTTCGACTTCATGCTCTTAGTTATCTTCATTTTTAGACTGATCCTCTTCTGACATGTTTGCTGAACGGTTCTCTGCCTCGGCTTCCTTGAAACGGTTAATGTGACTGACCTTTTCATTGGGTTGAGTCTTCTAAGTCACTTGTTCTTGCTTTGAAGTGAGTTGCTTCCTATTTTTGCTTTCTTTATTCTTCTTCTGCTTCTATGTAACCTATTCTCTGATCGGCTTGTTATTCTTTGTTGTTGACTTTGACTCCGGTACGGCTGCCTCTTGAACCCTGTCGACTGGCTTTGGTTCGTTGTTCTTTGGAACCACAGCTGCTTTTTCAACAGTGGACTTTTTTGCAGAACCATCGACAGCCTTCGGAATTTGACTTTTGTGGCTGAATTTTTAAACAGGTTTCCTGGTCGAAGTAGTTTACTTTGGAAGATTATTCTTCTGAGGCTTGAGAACTGCTTCCTTTCTTGTCGGTTCCTTTTGTAGATCTTTATAAGAGCACTCATCCTTCGCCTATTTCTCTTCAACGAAAGCGTCTTATTATTGATTCTCTGCTTCTCCTGACTAAAATGCATGCTCTTCCTCTTCATTTTCATCGCTTTCTTCAGTATGCTATGCCTGAACCACGCCGGACTATGGCTCTTCATTGTCTTCTTGGTTGTCCGCGAGCTACGATGGCTCCTTTTCGTTCTGTGCTTTCTGGTTGGAATGCCTATTCTCAGATGCCTTAGCGACATTTTTCCTGACAGTCAATGTACTATTGTTCTTCTCAATGGCACTATCATGCTGATTACGAAATCCTTTGCTTTGAGTGGATAGCAGTTGGCTTTTAGGTTTCGAGTTCTGCTCGTTTTGGCGTTGTTTTGCTCCATTCAGTATCGGTGTTTTATCTTTTTCTTTGGAGACTTCGACCTGCGAAGATTTTGGCTGAGAAAGCCGATTATGGACACTCGAATTGTTGTTTGGAGTTACAATCTTGCTGTCAGTACAGTTCATTCTGTTCTGCACAGGCTTCTTCTCTGCTTCACGCTTTCTATTCGCGGGAGAAGTAAGCTCGTGCTTGGATCTATCTTGTCGAACAAGTATTTATGGTGCCTTTCGTGAGCTTGCTGGCTCCACTTCGACTTGCATTTCCGGCTCCGATTCGTACTGTTCCTGCTCAACCTATCTTCCCTCGCTCCCACCGTCGTCTTCGGGTGCTTCTTATGTCGTGTCAACATTCTTTGGCGTCGGATTCACTTTAACAGGCGAACCATTGACACTCATATTCTTTTTGTGGACTTTGAACTTTGAATTGCTATTCGATCGATTGATAGCCGAATTTTTATTGTCTACTTTCTGAGTTCCCTTGTTTGTTGTGTTGTTCTCAATCAGTGGTTCTAAGTCCTTAACATTTCTGGTTCGAATCGAAGGGGAGTTCTTGCTCGGATCCTGATCTCCTGGCTGCCTCTTTTGAGTTTCACGTTTCTCAGTTTGAGCTGTCTCAGCTTTCTTGATCGAGTAGCTAAACACTCGCTATTATGTTTGTTCGTGTGCTGGATGCTTCTTTGATATCGCCGGTTTGTTCAGCTCGGCACGAGGAGGAGACGGCTCCGCATTTCTCCCATCGCCCTTATGGACAGGTCTCAAAGGAGTATTGTCAAGGGTCTTCCGTAAGTGTGACTACAGCTTCTCCTTGTTGAAGAACTCTTTGGTTGGCTGATAACTGGTCTTTTGCATGTTCAGCGTGACCTATCGCTATTTTTCTAACTTTGCTTTCTTCGTAGATGGCTGGTATGGTAGATCGCTGAAGTTATTCTCCATTCGGCTGAGTTCGTTCTTCTCTGTCTCTTCCATTGAATGTTTGGCTGGAAATGATAAGTCTTTATCGGAGTCTTCTTGCTCAAATTTGATTAGACTTCTCCTAACTTGACTGTCATCCATTTGGGGTTCTTTATGGTTCGTTCGTTTTCGCCCGTATATCCTTTTCAGCTTTTTATTTTTCTCTTCCTCACCGATCCCAAAGTAGTCTTCCGTGACATGCTTCGGCGGTTTTTATTCTTTGGAACCATTCTGAAGAGTGTTGAGCAAAGGAATGCAAGAAGCAAGAAAGTTTTTATCGAGGTCTCCCAAGCTGGTTCGTTGCTTACCTTCCGAAAAGGTTTAGGTTCCAAAGATATTGTCTTTCTGGAGAGTTGGGTCAATGGAGAGCTGCTCATTATCGAACTCGATCTTCTTTTGCTTAATGATCTGAACCTTCTGCTAGAATCTTTCGAAGCGATCCTCTAAACGTTCAAGTTACTTATCCCACTCACGAATGATGCCTAAGCCTGTTCGTCTCATCTTTTCGTTAGAGCGGTCGTTGGGCTCCTCCGAAAGGTTGTGAGCTTCCTCCTCGATGTTGTCCAGTCGAATTATCATTTATCGTTCTTCATTCATGTTTTTGATAGTTGGGTTACCGGCGGGGTTGACCAGTTGATCCCCAATGAAGTTCGAATTTCCGCTGGCGTTGAGGCTAGTATTATTTCCGAGCGGCTTCTTCCTGACAAACTCCGGCAGCTTCATGAGAATCTCATTGCTTTTATACTTGGATTCGTTGAGAAGCTCTGGAACCTTTATCGGTGCTGCACCGAGGTGGATAAGCTCCTGTCGTTTGTTCTCGTTCTGAGACGATAGCACTGATATATCTTTGCGCAACTTCCGAAAGTTATCGCTAATGTGCTCTTGTGCAGGGTTCTTTTTGGACTGGCTTCTGTACATCTTAAAGTGATCAGTGAGGCTAAGGTTCATGATTGGTGTTGGCTTTGGTTGTGACTTCCCATAGAAGGTTTCGCGCTGGTCCATACATTGGACAAAGTTACTGGGCTGCCGGCGACCAACACTGGTACGCCTCTCCGGTTCAGACGGTTCCTTGTTAAGCGTACTATTGAACACCAATATGCATTTCTTGCTCGTACTTTACTTTGCCGAAGCTTATGATGGTTTGTCAATCTAAGGCGATTTATTATTGCTTTCAGGCTCGTGCTCAAAATGGAGATCTTGGATGCGCTGAACCTCTTGTTCTGCAAGCTCCTGTTCGACATTCTTAAAGTTCTATTGGAAGGTACGGTTCTTCAATGGCTTCTTTTTTGGCTTTAGGAATTTTAAGTTTTCGTGCTCAGCAAGGGACTGTGGCTGCCGTACCCGAAGGATGTTGATGAGGTCCTTGTCGATAGGTTGTTCGGTTAGAGGTGGAGGTGACTGACTTCCCCCTGCTTCGGTAAACCTGCAGTATTTCTCAAGGTTGCCAATTTTCTATTTCTCATCCTTCACCTTGCAGATCAACTGGGCAAGTTCCTGAGGCTCAGGCCAGCACTGCGATTCGTGTTTGCTAAAGATTAGAATGTTCTCGTATCTAACTTCAAAGGCTCCCAACTCGGGGAAGTAAATGCACTTCTTCGCCAGTGTGTCGTAGTACTTGTTGTCGGGATTGTCTTTGCGTAGTGGAGTGAGATGTGAGGGAACTGCATTGAGCACAACGTTCAGTCCTGGGCTGGCTGTGAGAATAGCGTTGCTGACTGAATCAGTGGGGTGTGTTACCGGCCTAGAAGACTGAGTGATACTTCTGCTAGTCGTGACGGGTACACCAGGTGTGGGTCGAACATTTCGTGCAGCACTCGATAAAGACGGTGCCCGTAGGTTGGGCTGTTTCCATGCGAGTTTCTATAATGTGAAAATTATGAGACTCGAATGTTCTGTTTTGCTGGTGATCTATTACTATTGGGAGCGAGTACGAATGTAGTACACGAACAACGCAATCTCGGCAGTGTGGATTCGAGAACTCACAAGGGGTGCTTTTAGCGCAACCAGCATACCCAATTTCTTCTTTAGGTAGGATGCCACGATGATAAATTTGTTATTGGTCGGACATGATTGCGTTTGCAGGAAGATGCCTTCGTTCATTTCCAAAGATGATGCACAAAAGACCGTTGGCATTGATTCGACATGCATCAACTCGTTACTACAGGCTCCTCCAGAACAACTGTTACTGCTTTTCGTAGGATTTCAACCTCTCCAAGCACAAAGAGAAGTCGAAGTAGTTCTATGAGCAGTAGGTTCAAGAGATCGTTTAGATCACCAAGAAGGAGGACTGGAATACCTTGGTCATGGAGTCGCAAGTGCCCGTCGTACTGGACTGTTATGCTGATTGGTGCAAGCCATGCAAAACATTAACTCCCTTGTTGGAGAGCAAGGTACGTGGAGCTAAGGACTGGAAACTTGTGAAGATGGATATTGACAAACACCCGGAGCTTGCTCAAATGCTCAAGATCAAAGCAGTACCCACAGTTTATCTCATTGCCAATGGACGCCCTATTGACGGGTTTTCCGGCATGCCTGACGAAAAGGTTTTGAATACTTTCTTCGGGAGTCTCTAACGCATTTTAAAGCTTGGCACTGAGAGCGAAGAACAGATCAAGCACTTCGAGCAGGCCAGAGGATTGATGATGGAGGGAAAGTTCGTTGAAGCCGAGAAGGTGCTTACAGACCTGCTAAACGGCAAGTTACTAGCAGAGCTCCAGCCAGTCACTCGATTACTACTCTGCGAATGCTACATTAACAACAGAAAGTTAACAAACTACGACTAGCAGATCAAAATGTTTCGATAAATGTATAAGCGAGAACTGGAGGCCAAGGGATAGAATTATGATATGCTCAGAGGGCTACTGGCTGAGCTGGAGGCGAAGTACCAACAACTGAAGAATGCTCCTCTCAAAGACGACAAACTTGGTCAACTCAAGAAAGAAGTAGAAGCCGACCCGACCAACCTCGAATCAAAGTTCAAGCTGGCCCAGCTGTACATCGAGAAGGAGCTACTTGAGGAAGGTCTCCAACTTTTGCTGGAGGTACCCACCCAACCTAACAATAGATTGTAAAGGCTGATAAGAACTGGGAAGGCAAGAAAGCGAACAACCTCATGCTTGAAACATTCAAGAAGCTGGGCCCGTCCTCACAGATAACGAACAAGTATCGGAAGCTTTACCAGCGGTTGCTGTACTGATCATATGCTGGTGGTGAAGTACGTGTCGTTGAAGGCTGACTAGTAATCTGGAAGGACAACTTCCTGGAAGGTTGTATTGTGGAATACTGCAGTATGTGGCTAACCAAGCATTAGCTCCCTTTCGTGATAGCAGTCGAGAGAATTTCCGAAGATTGCGTAAGGTGTGAAGGAGTGGAGTATTACATGTTCGTATAGCTGTTTTTCGCAATGTGGCATAAAGTAGATTGTGACATGGGTCTGCTGATGGCACTCGGGTTCGAACGGGTGGCTGGTAGCTTCGACTGGCAGTTATTTGAGCATCATTCGACAATCCTCGTTGAAGACTGGGTCATAGATGTTTGCAGTTACCCTATTACATTGCATTACTGCTGTGCGAAGCAGCGATTTCAGCAGGTAAAACTGTAATCGCGGTTTTTTTTGGAGGTTGATATCTCCAAGACCTAAGGCTTCCACATGAACTGCTAGCTTCTACTGCTTCATTCGGAATTTGTCTAGTAGGTCGGATAGGAGTTGACTAGCGATAGCGACGGTCTGGCTTTTCTGCAGTGACTCTTCATGGTTAGCCAGTGCTGTCCAATCGTACGGCACCTGCGAAACCGCTAATACGGTTTTGTTCTTCTTGCGATTTCCACTCAGAATGTGTTTTTTACCTGTTGCAATCACTGTCCAACCGTCCTCCCCCTCGACGTGCATATTCCCCACCACCAACCTATTAATATTTATCCGGCCTCGAATCAAATGTTTTACGAGGTCAAAAACCTGCTCACGTCGATAGTCGTTGCTGCCTTCGAGATGCAGATTCTCGCGAAGGATGCCGAACTGATCAAAAGGCTGAAGCAGAAGATGGAAGGTAGGTGTCTCATGGAGTATGGCTACATCATCAAGATACTCACCGATAACTACAGAATCAGCGAGCCTCTGGTTGAGTAGGATGGCTGCCGTGTTGAGATCCGGTTTAGCGCTATCACCTTCAAACGTACCAGTGTGGTAGAACTCAGCGGAGAAGGATGAGATCATTGACTTTCTTGTGACGGTGGTCAACAAGGACATCATCAAAGGATCATTAGGACCCGCCATCGTGGTCATTCCTGAAGCAAGGATTCTCAGTACTTGCTGGACGTACAAGATGGAGGAAAATGCCTTCGTGGATAACAAGACGAAGTACCGAATCGAAAAGGACACAAAACTACGCTGCAAGGTCATCGAGGTGCACATTGATATGAGTACTCCCACAGTTTAACGAAGACTACCAGATGAAGATCGTCGCGTCACTAGAGGAGGAAGGCCTTGGCCCAATCGAATGACCCAACCCAACTATATAAACGCGGTGGAGGGAGAATGTTACAGTCTGTGAGCAGAGATCACTTTCGATGCTTGTGTTGCAGCCAGTCCATTTTGGGTATGCAGTTCTTATGGCCGCAGCGGCTCTTGCCTGTGGTGGATTTTGTATCTTCATCGTGTTACTTACCTCTTGAGGAAAGCAGCCTCCGCGAAGATTGGTTATTGCTCTTCGCATACTGATGGCTGTTTGTGTGACGGTTCGAAGGAGGCGTTGGAAAATGGAATGGTTCCTTCGGTACTTGGTGGTTGGCCGGTGGAGACTTTGATGTTCGATTGTGGAGATTGGTTTGGGAGTGGGTGTTGTGTGGTTTATTCGTGATTGGCTGTTGTGATTTTGCATGATGTTTCTGTTGGTGTTTCCAATCTGGAGTAACTTCAGTGTTCTTTCTTTCAGCGTTCGGGTTGATGTATCCCTCGCTAAGCTCTCTAATGTTTGTGCGAGGCTGTGTAGTGGACATTGGTCTCATCAGTTCCTTGTCCTTTTTTAAGGTCCTGTCGTACACACCTTTCGCTTTGTTGAGGTGAGGTGCCTTCTCTCCGTTTTACCACATCCCAAAATAAACAGACACGTTGTTTTGATAAAGCTCTCCCATCCCGTGTTTGAGATCATCGTAGAAGTGCCCCTTGTAGTAATCACCTTCGTTCCATACGTATAACCCATAACCTGACTTTTTATCAAGCAGATAATGACCTCGATAGCTTTCACAGTGTGGTTTATCGTTTTTCTTCCAAATACCGAAACCATTGCGTAAGCCCTGCTTGAAATCGCCTTTGTAATGGCTGCCATCTTACCAGAAATACTCGCCATATCCGTCCGGCAAGCCATTCACATAAAGACCGGCATAGCTATCTCCGTTGGCAAACTTTTCGACGCCCTCGCCGTGCTTCAGTCCGTTGCGGAACTCACCCTGATAAAGGTCACCTGAAGTAAGCGAAGGGCTCACCATTGGCGCGTTCATGGACGCCGCGGCCGGATGGTAATCCTGACCACCAGCCGCCGCGGTAGTATTCGCACTTTACTCCGAGCATGTTAAACCAGTAGAACACCCCCTACCCATGCTTCTTATTCTTCTGGTATTCACCGATGTAGACGTTCCCGTTCGGATATACTTCGTAGCCCTTGCCTTACTTCTCATTGTTGAAGTAGTTACCCTAGTAAACCCTACCATCACGGTACAACGATATTCCTCTACCGTGCTTCCTATGCTACACCGTCTCGCCGAAGTATATACGGTGATCGTCACGCACCAATCGAAGGTACGGGAATTTAAGCAGTTCAGCGATACTCGTTCCCAGTAAACTGGAAGTGGGGTAGCTTATGAAGAACTCCTCCAGTTGTTGGGAGGTGAGCCCCCAAGCATGCCTCACCCGCGACTGCTTTTCATGTGCTCGCAGACGGATCAGTTCCACTGCCATGAGTTCATCCTGCTCGTTCTCCATGTAAATTTATTTATTTCATAACACGGAGTTAGTGTCGATAAGGCGGTCGTGGCCAATCTTGATTGCTGTCTTACCCATTGAGAAATCTCGTGTTTCGGTAGTGCCTATCTTGGGAGTAACCTATCTCCTCGTTTCGTAATGACTGTGCGAAGCGTGACGAATGTCAGATAAACCACCATTTGGATAGAAACCTACTTTCGACGTAACCGCGAATTTTTGTTCAAGGTTGGGTGCTGGCCAGTCAAACTTCAATGGAGTCCGATCGAATACCGGAAAAATTGCTTAATAGTGAAATTTGAGTACTCCTGCGAAAATCTGTTCTCTCCGCTGTCTTTTCCTCGCCAAGGATGTTGTAGTGTTTGTGGTCCTTCTCTCGTTTGTGCTGTAGGGCTCGTTGTTGATATAAGAAAGTCGATTTTATCCATTCGGGGTTCTCAGAGGACGTGCGACTACGATAACACTGGTTGCTTACACTGGGTTGGTCACCATGACGCGGTTGATAAGTTCAACTTATCGGTCTGACTTGTGGCGCTTCCAAGCATTTAGCCTGACAGACTGATTCTACAACTGACAGTCTTGGTTTGTCTATACAGCGAATCGACGAGCGCGAGAAGACTGCCTTAATGCTCCATGAAAGCCCTTGGGCAGCTGCATCATTTGGCGTTATTACCCTTTCCGGAAAGATCTTCTCTTGTGCCAGCATGGTGCCTTGTATTGATAAAATTAATAAAAGTTTGGTAAATAGATCAGCTCTACTTCAAGGATCGAGTGGATGTAAGGTGCATCTCTGCCGAAGTCTAGGAGGTACGAATAACTGACCTCGTAGTGCTCGGGTGATCAGATTTATGAGAGTAGAGGGGCTGCTTCTTGGTGTTCTAGTTGCCGTGCGCGGACTCAATATTCCTGTCGATATCCTTCTGCCTGGGGGTGAGGTTAAACAGTTTGGCGTATTTAGCAGCGAATGACTTCGCCTCCTTCTCCTCGATGCCAAACAACACCATGTTGTGCGGTATGCACATCAGCTGGTTGAAGATAGCATTGCGTTCAGATTCAATCTAGTGCTCCTTCTCCTCGATGTTTTGGTTGAGCAGGTTTTTACGTTCCTCGTAGATACACATTAGTAACGCACTATCCCAGAAATCTTGCTGCTCCCAAATGGGATGATGCTTGACGAGTTGCTGCAGGTAGACCTTTGGCTTTTATGCCTCCGACTACACCACATAGAAGTAAGTGAATAGTAGTGCCATGACCTGTTTCGCCAAGTAAGCATCTCGCTTGTCGTAGCATTCGTCGAGGAACACCATCGTCATCTTCTGCAAATGGTTGATGGTCTTCTCCTCCATCACAAACTTCCCTACCAACCTGTACTGTTGCAGGCACGCCACAAAATACGACCGGTACTCGGAACTAGCCAGCAGAGTTTTGATTTCTTCGAGTTTGCCGATGTCCTCTCCTGACAGGATAACCGAGAATACCAGCAGAAAATTCCTGAGACCCTCATCCTCCACCTCCTGAAGCAATTATCGACTTTTACTGGCCTTCTCGATGGCCTGCTTGAGCTGTTTGTTCTTCTGAGGTAATGCAGCATGTTACGCATTTGTCGATGAGCACATCGATGGTCTTTTCTGACATGCAGCGGATAGTTTCACTGATGAAGTTACAGCTGGGGACAAACACTATGGGTGTTAGATCGCTCTGAGGTGTCCCAGCAAATTTCTCCACAGTCAGCTGCAAGCATTCATCATACTTAAACTTGGTGATGCTTTCAGCAATGCGGTCTATCTCGTGGGTTATGGTCTTGTGCTTCGTTGACAGGTGCAGCTGCGCCTTCAGAACGGATTAATGGCTGCTTCGAATCAACTCCAACTCCTGCTGCTCAAACCGGTGCAGGATATTGGCTACGACTGTCGAGTGAGTCGCCAAGCACTCATTGTATTCTGTGACGGACTCCTTACACTTGAACTCCATCAACTTAAACTCCTTCTCCGACTCTAAGGTCTTCTGAGTTTGCTTCAGGCGCTTCTCCAAATTAGATTCGCAGCTATTCGAAATAACCACGCTCAGGATTTGGCTGTCCTACATTGCTCGCTTGCTGTTCATGTACTCATTCTGGATCTACTGTTGCAGCCATGGGTACCTTCTCGGTAGCTGACTTTCTCGACAGCACTGCCTTTCTGGAGTGCCGTTCGGCATCGATTGAGATACCCAACTCAACGTTCAGCTTACGCGTTATCTCCTTGAACTCAATTATGATGTCGTCCTCGATCTTCAGGGCAAGGTTACGGGATTGCGTTGCCAGCATTACCAGCGTTTCCTGGAGCTGTTGGTACAGTACATACATTCCTCTGACTAACCCCTGATGGTACGTACGTTCCTTGTTGATCGCAGTGAGCATGGCCGCAGCATCCACTAATCTCTTACTGTAGTGTGCTTCGATCATACGCCATTCCTCAAACGTCTTCAGTAAGGTTTAGGCGTTGCGCTTTTCAGCTTCCTTCAACGAAGCAATCTCTTGGAAGCTTGACTTCAATCATCGACAAAGGTACGCTGAAGTAGTCGCTGAAGCTGCTCGGCTTTTTCATGAACTATATAATACACCCTCAGATGAGACTCAGAAGGGGTTACACACATGACCGCTCGCACAGCTAGCCGTCTAAACCAACAACCCTCGAACCCATTCGTATGAAGGTACTGGATATAAGTGGCATCGATGAGAACAACGGTCTCAACAACTGCATTTACTACACGGGAAAGCAGCATGGTCGCCACAGGTACATCCATCTGCAGTAGCCGACTGGCCGCAACCACAGCCTATACGAGTTGTACAAGCAAGAGCAGAAGCATCAACGGTAAATACTGAAGAAGAGGACAACAGTGAGGCGTGACCTCCTGGATACTTTGATCGGTCGTTACAAAAAAGGGGAAGGGAAGCAGATAGAGCGTAGCGGAGCAACGACAGCCAACGAATAGGAAGCTCAGCAGCATCTCAAGAGAATGTTAATGCCAGAATAGGCCAGTTATCGATTAATGTCAGAAAAGGTGGAACTACTGAAGGTAAATGAGGAAACCGGTGGAAAGCTACGAGTGTGCAACAAAAAGGTGTTGTGCGAGCGTAGTTACTTACAGGATAATAGAATGAACCGGAAATTCATCGCTCGCACACGCAGGGTCGATCAGGCTATTCGCAATAATCACATCAAGCCTCCAAATATATAGAATGGCAGTCCTTGGGGTCAAATGTCCGTCGTTCGAGAGGAATCCATCATTGATGCCGGCACTGGATGATGGCACAAGCACCATCGATTGATAATATTCCATCTGTTTGTTGCCAGCTGTGGGTTGTGATGTAAACTTGCAGAGGGTTGAATAATAGTTTATTGCAGTATGAGTGTCATCCGCGAAGGCTACGACGAAGAGCTGCCGAGCCGCCTCAACCGATTGAACCCAAGAGAGGTGCAACTTCCACGTGACAGAGATGCCCAGCATCGGTACCCCACAGCCACCGAGATTCTCGAATTGATAAAGATCAAGAAGGAGGAACTCACCAACGGAGGTCTGCCACCCCCCAGTGCAAAGTCCATACGTTCTTCGGGAAAGTAGGTGGTGCTACCACGCATCAGTACTGCCAAGAAAGAAGACGTCGCATCGGTGGAGGTATAACCTCGCAGCATGTCCACCAGCAATATTAAACATCACGTGGAAAGCGACCTGAGCGAATCGGAATCATCCAACAACCGCCAAGAAAAGAACAATAGTAGGCGGTATCTCACATTGGAATGTGAAGAGATCAATGAAGCAGATGAGCTGCAGGAAATGCGTAATACGGAAAGCTTTCAGCGGTGCCTCGGGCAGATTCCCCAACTAACGAAGTTCCGCAATATCAAGAATATGCAGCCGCTCGTTAGCTACCTTCGGTAAACTAACCCCTTCTTCAAGAATATCCCCGATATTTTGGTTAGTTCCATGGTCAAGGTATGTAAGCTACGCAACTATTAGCGTGGTGACAAGATCTTTCACCGCAGCGACAAGATGGACTCGTTCTTCATCATTCTTTGGGGAAAGGTACGATTGAGTGATCTCATCAGTGACTATCGCAAGGTATCAGTCAGGGGCGAAACCCTATGTGAACAGGTACTGTTTGATCCGAACTGCCCGAAGTTACGCTTTGAAAACGCTAAGTCCCTAACAACGACAACGTTGCTAGAAATTCCCGTTTATCTGTATAGAAAGATCTACGAGTAGTTGGTCCTGTATGGGTACAAGAGCGACTTCCTGGCCATGGAAAGCCTAATCAAGCGTAACTTCATCTTCAAGCAGTCGATTCGCAGTCAGGCCAACAAGAACACCAGGTGATTATTGCTTTTGCTTAGCCATTTATTATTTCATGAGGAGACAGTCACTCGATACGCTGTAGCTACGCCCCAGCTATAACAAGAGGTACAATGCATCGATCCCATAAGGACGTCTAACCGACTACGACAACACGGAGATCCCAGTGGTCAGGAATAAAACGTCTTCGATCCGACCGCTCGATAGCACAGGGACACTCAAGCCAATGATTAGTCAACGCAACGGTAGCAAGCAATTATCGGTAAGTTCGATAGACAACCAACTCCGGTCCTTGCCGAGCGGTAAGAAAGCTTAACCTGATTTTGAGTAAAATGGAGAGGTGCGACTAACTCTCGACGAAGAGAAGAAGTAGAAAGCCAATCTAAAGTTTCTTCGATATAAATTCAACCCGACTGAGGAGCCAGTGCAGACTCTCAACCGCAAGACTGAGAATACCTATGGGCAGTACCGCAACGACACCCCACCCATAACAATCAACATGCTATACGAACGCAACAACGTGTTCTTCGAAGATAGTCGTGTGCCATCAGTCTACAAGCGCTTCTTTCAATAATCTTTGTGATGTCTTGCACTAACCTCTCTAACACATCAAGCGTAAAGCAAGGCAAAAGCATATTGGTCAATCTGTTGAGTTCTCCGTGAGGCCGATGGAGCTCTGTAGCTTGTCGAGTAGCTTAGCGCCACCGATCTCGTACGCGACGTTGAAGATTTCACCCAGTTTATTGGAAGTTAGTGCAAGCTTGTTCTGCAGCTCTATCTTCTCCTTTTCGAGTTGCTGCATCCGCTCCACTTTGCCCTATTATCCCTATATGCAACCAGCTGGTACGTCCATGCTCATACCAAACTCCTTTCCAAAATCAACTTCGAAGGAGTGGTTATTGCGCAACTCAAAGTGCTCCAGATCGGTTTTGGAATTGCTCGCCGCCTTAGGACGTAGTTCCTCCAGTTCTCGAAGACTCTCCTCATGTTTCTGTTTGAGGCTACGATACATTTCCTCAAAGTTTGTGTGAGATTGAATACCATCCTCCGTTGAGTCATCGCTGCGGAGGTTCGAAGATTTAAGTCTGTTGATTGTTTCGTTGAGATTCGAGATCTACTTGTTGCGGTCACTGAGCTCCTTTGACTTCTTATCCAGCAGCTTCTCCAGATCGTGGTTCTGCTTTTCTAGCTAGCGTCGTTAGTTTCGCCATGAAATCTCAGAAGCTAAGAGCCTTTCCTACGATGCTTCAAGGCTGCTACGCAGTCGATTGGTTTAGCCCACAAGCATCTCAACCTTCATGTTCGACTAAGAGCTCTAGGAGAAGCCCCCGCGGATATTGCGGTCGCGGATCTTTGTGGTTAACTGTTCGAGCTGGTCAATGGTACTATTTATCTTTCCTACCTAACTCTTCTTTCCTTCCTCAGGCACATCAAACTTCGATAGGTTAAGGTCCTGCAGGGACGTATTCATCATACTCACGTTAGCAGCAACTGGTACCTCATCTACGTTGGTTGTATGTTCGGTTGGTCCAACAGTTAGTACGCGAGCACCACTTCGAGATAAGCTGAGGTATCTGGACACTTAGCGAGCGGGAGCGACTTCAATTAGCCAGCAGTGTTGGTGTTGAGTGGCTCAGCAATGTCGAACTTCACACTTCCACCAGACTTGATGTTATCGCCCATGCATATAACCACGGCGAACTCCGTCTGCATGGAACCGCCAACGTACATTCTTATCGAGGAAGCAGTTCTTAATCGTGTCGTAGTACATCGTGAACTCCAGCGCGAGGGTTTCATCATACACCGAAAAGCCATCAGTGTGTGTGACAAGGCCAGTTTCGGTCTTATTCTGGTCTGCCATAGCAAACTTTGGTACTTCTTCTCCAGCAAACCTTCGACTGAAACTTGATGTTCTTGCTCAGCTTCAGCTTGCCGATATGAGCAGTAACCCGGTACTTGTATGCTCTTACGTGCTCTGGCACTTCGGGGTCCATTCCGAATTACGTGCGCTTTGGAAAAAATATATGTATTTGCAGGAGTTGAGTCGTGGAATAGGGTTGTTCATAGATTCGATAAGTAGCAATTTCGAAGGGAGGTGGAGACGATACGAGACCGCCCACATCTCACGTAAAGGTCACATTTCATTGAGTGCATTATGCACATTCGATACAGTTTTGGCAGTGTTCAATCCGTTGAACTTGTAGGTGCCACCAGGGAAGCCCTTAGTAAATGTGCTGTCGCAAGGAAGATATTTCGAGGGAATTTCGTTTTGTGTGGGAAGCTCTGAACCTACCTCTAAGCCACTCCTTACCGTAGTTCATGTTGTTTGTTCGGTAGATGATCGGACCTACATTCACGCCATGCTCGGGATAATTGTATTGGTCGTGACGGATGGGGAACTCCCTTTCCGTTTTCTTTGCAAACTCCTGATTCGTTCCGTAGGTGGATTGTGCCACGTACTTCTCGTTAATGATTCGACTCTTAATCAACCGCTGGGCCTTCTTGAAGTCCGACATGGCATCCACCACTTCGGAGTAGGTTGGGATGGTTGCTTTCTTGAGATCAAGCTGTTCAGGACGAACGTTCTCGTGAACCCATGCTGCATGAACTGATTCGTACGCGATCCGTAGTCTTGATTGGTAGTGCGGAACAGACTGTTCTGCCCAGCTTTGCTGAGGTTCGAAGCCATTTATGAAACTAACCAGCGATATATTTATCTAACTATGAACGAAGAAAAGAGTTTCCGCGAGCGGGACTATGAAACTGTTGACCCAGATTTGTTGGATCAGCTCAACCACGATAACAATTGGCTACAGGAATTGTTGAGGAAGATGCACGGGAAGGATTCAGGAGCCAAAGCGATTAGCCCAGCACCCATTAGGATAAAACCTCAGATGCAGGTGGACATGTACAAGGAAAGGATTGTGCTGCCAAGGCTACGGGAATCTCCTATATTGCGAGACTCATCAAAACTGTTGAAAAGGAATAGTTCAGAGGCCAAGAAGCAGCTTCGAAGAAGAAGCCCCCCACAGAGTAAGGAAGATGCAATCTTCGAGATGTACGGTGTTGAGCGAAGAAAGCATCAACTCCATGAAAAGAAGAAGTAGCCGACAGCAGCTAGCCCAACTCCGAAATAATCTCTAGCTTCTCTCAGTAGAACCTCTGCTAATCACTCGGTAGCTGAGCAAATGAATATCGAAGAATACTACCGCAAGTTGTTCTAAAAGATGACATCCAATGCTGCTGTTGACGAGGTCAACCAACTCGAACAGTCTGTAAAGCTGCTGAAAGCCAAATACGGTCATTTACGGCACTTCGATGCTTCGTACTATAGGCAAGCCAACTCATAATGCATAAAGGGTATTTGACAGATTGGTCAGTTATGTGAGTAGTCCAGCCGGTGGAGCAGATCCTGTTAGGTGTTATCTGGAAGCCTCCTATGTCTCGACAGCTTCTCACTAGGGAGACCTTTGCCTGTGAGTCGAAACTGTGAGACTTGCTACATCACCTTTTCAACGAGCAGTCGCACTTCGTTGAGGTTGGCTCCTCGAACGGCCGAAAGAATCTCACTGGGTTGCCTCCGTTTACTTGCTTTGACAATATTGGCCGACAGGAAATCCCTCTTGACTACGAACTCTCCAAGCATGGATAGCTACTCCATTCTCACAGTCTTTTTGACTTCTTCAATGAAGGCAGTCACGAGCTGCATGCTACCAATTAACATCTCGATTTCGTTCTTTATGAGTGCCTGATTTCGTTGTTGTAGTTCGTCCACCTGCAGCAACAAGTCGTGTTCTTTGAGTTGGAGTGCCTATCGGAACAGCTGGAATTGCTTGGATATTTGTCCTTTTTGTGTTGCTGACTGTTCCGATAGCTCGTTCAGTGACTTTGACAGTTCATGCTTCTGTCGTTTTTGGGATTCGAACTCCCTCTCAGCTCGTTCCATTAGCATATCGTACTACTTCAGAATCTAAGGAATGGCCTTTTTGCTGGTCTTTGCTCTATGCCCGCGATGGAGCCCATTAATAGCGCACTCTGCACAGATGTTCTCGAGGCAGTCCAAACAGTAGTAAGAGACTTCCTACTCCAGATGTGTCCGACACTTGATTCGACGCGCTGTCTTTGACTTTGATCGGGTTAGTTGTTGAATAAGGTCTATGCTTGATTGATCTTGATTGTTACGGGGAGCTTTCCTTGCTGATAGATCTCTACTAGTGTTCTATTGCGAGGTCTCCTCGATATAACCGCGCGGTACTATCGGTGTCTTTACCGGACTTCTCCTCTTCGAACTAACCGAGACTGGCTTATCCAGGAGATGTTCCTGCTTCCTGGCAATATCTTCCAACTCCCTTACAGTTTATCTCTCAAGCGGAGTCTTTTCGCCACACACCGTACAGACATAGTGCTCCTTGCTTTGTGATGAGTGCTTTACCTGCTTTTGTTGTGTATGCGCTAGCGCTGCACACGCTAAACATGGGTCATGATAGCACTACAGCTGCAGCATGGAGTTCTTAAACTCATTGCAGATAGGACACTTGTCGGTTTCGTTGATACTCATACTGATAAGATTTATGCACAATATGCGAGGCAATCAGAAGCACCGAAGATGCTTTGCCGTGACCTTCTGTGCACCTCGGAGGTCCACGCTCGCAAGGTGGGATTTTTCTCCGAAGGGAGTTGGCACGGCTGATTTGATTTCGTTGGTGAAGTCCACGCGGAAGCTTCGGATTTGAAGGGGCTTCAGCACAACCTTACCGCCTACAAGTGTGTTCTTGTGAATGTCGACAACTTTTGGGTCTGTCAGCGTTGTCCAGTTGTATCTCTGGCCTAAAGGAATGCCATTGTGGAAACTCTCCTTAATGTCCTTGTAGGTAAGTGTGAGCTTGAAATCTGGGAGGTTCAGCTTGCCATCCTTAAACAGATCGACACTGATCTCAGTAAACTCAGCGATATTTTGAAGCCTTAAGACGATAGTATGGTCGTTCAGGAGAGCAGTTGTGAGCTTCAGGTACTTCGAAAGAAGAGTATTCGCAGCTTCCGGGATCTTTGGCCCTTCAGTTTATCCTTGAGTAACTCCATAAAGGGCTATAATTGGCTCGTCGTACTGTTTTTGCCATTGTCTTTCCAGGTCGTCTGTAACCTTGGTAATGGCTACCCGATGTCTAAACACGTTTTTGATCATATAGGGATAGCCTTCAGCAGCTCCCTTTCCATCATCCGAAGCAAGCCTATCGAAGTTCATCAAGAGGCTATCCTGCTCCCAGATGGCGACTCCTTCGGCGCGGTCTAACGATACGAGCATCTTATCCACTGAATTCTTGATGTACGCGAAGGATGTTGTTGGATACGTATTGGCATTGATCTTATCGCCTGCAACAGGTTTGAATTCGTAGTCGGGTCGCTGGTCAAATACCCTTCGCATCACCAAGTAACCATTAGCATCGTGAAAGAAATCGTTGTTACCACGGATATCGGATTTCACTTGCAGGAAGTAATCGTTGAGGGCAGGGGAAGGTGGAGTGAAGGTGGTGGCGATGTCCAACACATTTGGGAGGTCCTTTTCCAGAGTAATGATAACTTCAATTTGCACATTGAAAGTGAGCACTATCTTTGCGTAGGTCTCGCCAAGTAGAACCTTCATTCCTGTAATCGATCCAGTATTGGTGAGGTTCCCATCATTTTCCATAATGTAAAAACCGCTTCGAACGACTTCCTTGCCGTCGATGCGGTTGCCGAACTTCGTCCAGTTGGTGGAATCCCGAAGATAGCCGTTAGCTGCGGACTGAACGTAACTTACCACGAAGTAATGATTACCAAACTCATACCTCAAGGATTCGCTCCCTACAAGTTTGAATGTGGCGCCATTATGCTCACCCTCTGTAACATTGCTTGGCGAAATGATGTACGGCTGGATGAAATCGAGGCCGATAGCTCCGAAGTGAATGGTGACGTTATTGGGATGAATAGGGACTTGCATGATAATCCTGCAGTCCTTGTATTGATCCTTCAAACAGTATATTTCCCAATAGATATCCCCGACCAGTCGGAAGTACTTGCCGTCAGGAAGTTTAACCTCAACACGCTCTTTCCTCGACGTGCCGAAAGAGTACAGGATCAGGTGGAAGTCGCTTACAACGGACGGTTCGATAGTACATTCATTGTTATTGGCGTAAAGGTCGCAGTGAAAATACTGAGGAAGCGATTGAGCACTCTTGAACTCCTTCATAATCACGTCACGACTGGCATTCATTTTGCTGATCATTTGCATCTCGATATGGTGCTTCGAAGTTGCGGTGATACCATCATGATGCTGCATAATTGCAAGCAGTTCCTCCATAGGTTGTACCTTCTTGAGTTCCTCTCCGAGGTGTATCTTCCCTTGCGAGTAGCTCTGCACCAACGACTTCTTATAGAAGTTGAGTAGTCTCGAGTAATCCTTACAGACTTTCTTTAGCAGTGGGTCTGTTGTGAAGTACCCCGACCAGTACCTCCCTGCATCCCAATCAGGCATCAAATCGTAGTAGCGGTTCTGCAGTTTGGCTTCACTTTTGAAATACTCCTGCAGTCGTTTCATATACTCCGTGGGGTTGCCGTAATGGTAGTTGTTGCACTTATCCATCTTGTTGACTTCCTTCAGGCTATCCTCCACCACCTCGAACTCCTTCGCAATAAATTCCTCAAAGTCATTGCCGAAGAACTTATAAAGAAGGTTCTTACCGTAGAGCTTCTTCATGTTGGGTATGACTTGGTTGAACTCGCCAGCAACTGCACGTCCATCCGATCTCCTCAGATAGTCAGCAGGTTCGTGGTTAAAGTATCTCACATGGGTCATCAGCCCTCCATAAGTTATATTGTTGGAGTCCGAACGTGTTGCCCAGTAGAACTCAAGAAGTGGGCCTCCAGTACGTAGATGGGTGTACCTCTCATCGAACCTTTCAATGCCTTGCATTTCCATGCCAAGCTCGTTGAGTAAGGCGGCTTGGGAATGTGAATGGCCGAAGCAATCGGTCGCCCAGCCGACCCTACCGACATAACCAAACTTATCGTACAGCCAGTTCATTCCGACAGTGTACTGTTCGATGATATCGTCGTAGTAGCAGATGGCTTCATCATTCTAGACCCAGCCAAGGTTGACCATCTCCAGCTTACCGTTATTCAGCAGCTACTTGAACTTATCCTTCTTTGCTTGATCCACGTAGTCGTACCAATCCTTCATGAAGAACACCTCCGACACGAAATACCTTCGGTCGGCTGTGGTATTCGTAGCTGTCAGAGCTTCATACATTGAGTTGAAGATCTGCTTGCTATTGCGTTGGTTCATTTGGTAGAGGAAAGGGAAAGGTACGAAGCTCAGACTCCTGAGTTCCTCCTCGGTGTTGAGCCAGAATGCGTCCAAGTGGGGATGGAACGCCACCATCACCTCGGTTTCATCCTTGCCACAGCTAGTGCTGAAGCAGGTTGCCAGTAGGCACAGCAACACTGTTATTAGTGCCCACTGCATCTGTATATTTAAACAACAAACATTGGACAGGGAAAGAACACAGCGATCACTTATACCGTTTGGTGTCGCGCATTTCGTGCACCCTGTGTAACAGATCCTCGCGGAGTTTGCGCTGTAAATCCACAGTGTTGGTGAGATGGGTGTGCTGGTGCTTGGCATTCTTATGGCTAGCATCGAGGAAGTTCTCTTTCGAGTCGATCAGCCGTCTCTAGATTTCTATGTGAAATAGGTGTGTACTTTCGGTAATAGTGGTGCGTGTCGATGGGTTGATATCTACCCGCCGTCGTTTGCTGCTTCGTCGGATGCTACGTGAACGGTCAGAGTAGCTGCAGGTCCTATCAAGCTCATCCTTTTCGTTACGGTAGACCCGGTGTAGCTATTGCAGGTGTTATGGAAGTTAGACGTTTGCCTTCGATGTTTGATTCGTGTAGCTTGGGTAGAAAGGATATTTTAAGATGCCTCTCGGAGGTTAGATGGGTTGGATTGCTCGCTCGCTCGGCTTTGCTGACTTCGTTCTCACCTGAGCCTTTTTCTTGCTCCCAGATTTTTGGATATAAGGGGACTTACGAAGTGCTGTAGTCACCGAAGTCCCAATCTTGGGTGTTGTCTTGCCAGTCATGATTCCCTGTGATTGGTTGAGTTGTGTACGACGGGAACTCTTTTGCTGCTCAGCCATCTTCCTCTTGGATGGTTGTGGTTTTTAAAAGACAGCTTTGTCGCGGTCCTCTTTTGGATTGAAATGCGCTGTATCTGCATTAGATCGACTGCTCTGATGCCAAAATGGTGTGGTTGAAACCTCTTGTCCCGGAGCCTTCGATAATTCGTGATTGGCATCTGTTGGCCGAAGCGACTTTTCGTGTTGGTACTGCTTCGCCATTGGTATGGCTTCCTTATAATCGTTGCTGTAGAGCCTATCAGCAGGTGAACCACCTGACTTCCGAATCATTTCAAGCTGGTGGTGTTTTATCACAGGACTTCCCTCACCCTGCAGACTGTTATTTATGCTCGCTGTTCGATTATCTCGAGCAAGTTGCTTCATATCCTGTCTGATCTGCTTCAGCTCACTCTGGATGTTCGATTGACCTTCAAGTGTAGTCCGCACTAAATCGTATAGGCGATTGATTTCTTATTGAGGATTGCGTGATTGCAATGGTTCTCGAGGAGCTGGTTTGAATGAGTCTGTCACTTCATAAGCAGTCTGTCCGGCATTGAATCCTTTGATTCGCTGTTGATCTGAAAGGGTGAACTGATAGGACTAGGGTCTGATTTGTTGTGGAGATTCCCGACTGACTGCTTCGATGAGGTTGTACTTTCTCTGAATAAGCTATTTTGTACCGCACCGGCGATCCTCCCCTCGAGATTGTCAATGCGCTTTTCGATTTCTTGTCGACGCTGATCGAGAGAGGCTGCCTGATAGTGTGGATCCCTCCCAACAAGCTCAGAGCCGTTCGCTAACATATTATAATTATAAACATATTTGAAGAAGAAAAAATCAGTAGTAGGAGTGTTTGCTCTGAGATCTATGCTTCACTCGGAAGGTCTATCGAAGCGATAGCTTGGTCAGGTAGTTTTTGCGAAATTCTGCTTACAAAATTTGCAGGTCACTCTTCAAGCTTATCTCCATGAGCTCTGTCTTGAGCATAACTAGGTTCTTGTGGTTGAGCTATAGGAGGCCCGAGTGTTGGACGGCCACGGCCATAGTGTTTAGAGTCTTCAGCTCATATCTTCGGTATTCCAGAAGATAGTCCTAATGGAGGGTCTCACCTGGTTCGTAGGCTGTTTGACTTTTGGTCGGAGTATCCACCAACGACACCTTACCCCAGAGTATAATGTAGCTACTCACCGGCCTTTTTTCCCTGCTATAGATAATCTCATTCTTCTCAAAAATGCTTATCTGACACACCTTGAGCATCTCCACCATTGTAACATACTCCAACTTTTTTAGCAAAGGGTTCATCTTGTGGCATCTAAACGCGAAGTGTCTCATGTTCTCTTCAGTACGGTTATGCAGCTCCCTCGGAACTGTTCTCCACAGTTCTGCAAAAGAGGCATGATTGTAGTTGTAAGACAGTGGATTACTATCTGGCCTGGGCAGGTAGCGCGTATGTTCGGGCTCATCCATTGAATGTCTTAGTCGCCGATTTACGAATTTGCTTGGACGAGATTCGAGAAGGGTCTCCTGAGATTATTCGTTTGGCGGTATCGAAATTTCTTCGTCCAGTTCAGTCTTAGCTCTGCTCTATCTACTATGGTAGCGCCTGGGGTCTTTCCGTAGATCTGGTAATTCTCTTGTTTGTAGCCTCACATATTTCTTTCGACGATGGCTTTCCAATTTCTCCCTGTCTATAGAAGAGTCCACATCATCATCTTGCTTGCTAACTCTCAGCAATGCGGCTCTTCTGGGTAGGTAGTATGACTGTTTAGATTGCCGGGAGGGTGTCGCTTCCAAATTTATTAGCCTATGAAGGTTGTGTGTGTCGAATGCACCCTCATCGTATTCACTCGTTTCAACATTTGGCTTCAAAGGTGCCTCCTGAGAGGCATACTGGCCGCCAAACCGATCAAGCTTGTCCTTGAAGCGGTTAATGGGAGATATCATCGTCGGCTTGACTTCTTCCGCCTGCATCAGCAATGATTCAGTATTCTGATGACTGAATACTATCTTCTCCTCGTCTTCGCTCTGCTTTGGTGGGTAATCCTCTTGCAGGGAACTATGCACCCTGCTGTACCTATTCTTTTGCATCACAAGGGTTTTATTTGCATTATGGAGAGAGATAATACATTCATAAGCTCAATGCCGACCCGAAAATTCTGCCTATTTGGAAGACTATGAAAACAGGAATGAGGCATTTCACAACTATCATGAGTACAGATGAATTACTCCATGTGGTAGGCACTTCGGAAGGCAATTTATACCTCTCACGCCATTGGTGATGTTGGTCAATTCTATCGTAATAGATTGGCTCGCCTAATTATCTAACCTGCTGTTTGAGGTGGTTGGAAGGGTAGCTTGATTGTGCCCTGTCTATTCCAGGTGTGCCGGCTGCAAAAGAGTGCTGAGGTTCGGTTTCATTAACTCGCATCGGCACTTTATTATATATTTAAGTTTAGGCAGCGCTTCCCCCGACTCGATCATCCTAACTCCCCTGTCTGTGTTAGTAGGCTCTGCCTGCCCTATACGTAGCACCACGACTCTCCAATGATTCTGTTACCGGGAAGGTTTGAGGGCTGGAAACAATAGAAACGTAGTCTAGATATTGGAGAATGCTTTTGATTTTTGGAAATGTGAGTGGTCTGAGAAGGGAAAGAGCACCTCCACGAAGGTCCTATCAGATGCAGTGAGCTTGATTGTTCACGATAGCTTTGAAAACCTCAGCGATCCATGCAGCATTTGGGAATTTTAAAAGAATTCGATGGAAGGAGGTTGTTTTTTGAACGACTGTATTTTATCCGAGTGACCCTGGTTGGGCACCTTCGCGGTTGAATCGTTAGTTGAATCCCAAACCTCAATGAGTGGTTCCAGATATCAGATGTTGGGGAGGTCGGATTGGAGGTGTTAAAGATGCCCCATAAGGCTATTGCAGAGTTGTGAAGCCGCCAAGATCGGTTCGAAGTTGATATGGCAGAGTGAATGAATGATACCTGCTGTACTCGTGAAACCACCGGAATATTCTCAGCAAGGCAGCCAGCGAGCAGAGCAACTCCTCAGGGAGCAGCATTTCGCTACGCGGGCAGCAGACACTAACTAAATAACAACGAAGAATGATTATCGGGGGAGCGGTTTAATGTTCGTGTTAGAACTTCTCTTCAAACTACAGTTTGAACCGAAAATTTTAATCGAAGGCTATGAAAACCTAACCAACCGGCAAATTAATCTATAAATTATACATGGAAACACTCAGCGATCCCTACGTTAATACTGCTAACGGCATCGAAGTTCCCGTAGCCTTCCGCAAACCCAGCTCCGTTCTCAAGCTCATCAACCACAATTCCAAGCTAATCCTCAGGGACGACGAGGACAATTAGATCACCATCTTTGACAAAGAGCTTCACAGGCTCAAAGGGCTTTGTTACCAAGGTAAGTTCGTGCTGGCTGGCAAAAACGAGAACAATAAGTGGGAGATCATTACACAGGAAAAGATCGACAAACCAGTCGAAAAGTGGACGCTAGTCATGAATAAAGAGAAGTTCATCTAGCTGGTCTTCCAGGATCCAGACCAGCTGCTGCAAAGCCTGAAAAGACCCCGAGGGAAGTGCCTGGAGGATGATACATGCTCAATGTGCTTAGATCAGCTAACCAGCGAGACCGAGGATCGAGTGGTCACCGACTGCAACCACCACTTCCATCGCAAGTGCCTAACCACCTGGGTATACCAAAATACCTGTCCGAACTGCAGAACTCCATTGATTCGAAAGAAGGTCAAGCAGGAATGAGAGTTATCTAAGCAACGCTGGCAGCTCGGATGCAATTGACACTTTATGGTTCTCCTATATTAGCCAGTTTCGTTGGTCAATTTTACTCGTATCGAGCCAACTCGGTAAATTACTGCGAGTGGCTGGCCAGTGCTCTCGGTGGTCAATTTGTCGGTATATCCGCTGCTAACATGCACTGTGCAAACCCACTTGCATCATAGCTGGGGCTGCACCGATAGTCCTTACCTGTAGGTGCCCACCTCAGACGAAAATATACCCATAACCAATGTAATATTTTGCAATTTACGCAAATGTTGGCATCAACTAGTCGACTCCAACCCCCAGCCAACGAACAGAAGATGTTAATGTTAAGAACAATTGAACCCTGCAACGCTGGATACCTTCTGTAACCCACTTTCACCAAACCGTTCCAAGATAAAAACGAGGTTGGGCGTACCACAGTCTTTCGCAGTTGCACTTGAGCGCATTGCCTTCCTGCAACTCTGAAAGACCCACTCTAATCGATGCCGGTTGCATTCCATTCCAACACTCTGTACAATATTGCCAGCAATAATAATTTAACTAAGCCTGAGTGCTATCCGACGAGCCAAACAATTCAGCATCCCACCAATGGTCACTTGTACGTGATGTACGAGAGGATGATGTTCCAAAAGAAGCCAACAAAGTTTGCGAAGAGCACTTGGTATTTCAATGGCATGAACCAGAAGTTGATGAGAGTCGCGGCAGGCCAGATCTTCCAGTTTGTCAGCAAAGTCTCCATTATCTTCGCTCTTGCCACTTCATAACCCTTCGCTGGATCTGAATATAAAATTTGTTTACTTCCTTGGAGGCCCGAGTGGAAGATAAAGAAGCCGTAGAGCAGGATAGGTGCGAATGCCAGCTGGTCCAGAGCCATGGAGCCAAACACCTTTCCTGTCTTCGACCAATTCTTGAAGGCCGAGCCGTTGATCCGCGGCAACAGTGTGCAGTACCATACGTGGAGTGCAGGTGAAATATAGAAGCTTCCCGTGGCAGTGAGGAGCAGGTTGCGCTTCCAATCGAACTTCTATTTCTTTTCAATCACTAACGTCAATGATTGGCTTACCGACTTGGCTGACAACGTCTCCCAAGCTAAACAGCACACCAGCTGTCACGCATTTCGTCACCACAGGAAACCGATCAAGTAGTCTTGAGTAGGCAGCGAACATTGTAAATTTATTGAGAAATATACCTTAATCTTGAGGGCTGGCAGGATTGATGAGACCGGGATGTTTAAGTGCGATGTGTCCCAAGCCACCTGCAGAAAAGGTTTCTGGTCAGACCTGCGAAACCGATAGGAAGATTATTAAAGTCATCAGAAAATCCAAATGAGCAACGAGATCACGCTGGTCTGGCAGAACCTATCAGCATCAATCGGTGGGAAGGTGCTCGTGGAGAAGAGTACCGGGTATGCTACTCCTGGATCCACCCTGGCTATTATGGGACCCTCGGGAGCTGGCAAGACAACCCTACTGTCCATGCTTGCTTGTAAGCGAGCGAAGAAGATGGAGGTCAGTGGTTCTGTAATGACACTCCTTACTGTAGGTCATGGCCAACGGAGTTGCCTTCACTTCAAAGCAGTTCAACAAATTTGGGAGCTTCGTGTACCAAAATGATATCCTGTTCGAGGCACTAACAGTCCGATGTACATATGCACCAATTCAGAGTGCCTGCAGTTCGCTGCTGACCTGAAGCTCCGGGGAACCCAGTAATAACGAAATGAAAAGGTGAACTCTATCATTTCTGAGCTTCAGCTGCAGAAATGCGAAAATACCTATGTAATTGACAAAGTAAGCTAGATCGGCGGGAAGTTCGTGCAGGGAATCTCCGGTGGGGAACGTAAGAGGACATGTGTGGGTATTGAAATGATATCAAATCCTTCGGTGTTGGTGCTGGACGAGCCGACATCAGGGTTGGATAGCTTTACTGCAGCAATCATACTTGGCATGCTCACCAAGATTGCCAAGGAAGGGAAAACTGTGATATTTACGATCCACCAGCCTAGCTCTCGGCTGTTTGGTATGCTGGACCGACTGATAGTTCTGCATCGAGGAGACACCATCTACCAGGGTGAATCTCAGGGTATCGTGCAGTACATGGATCGGCTGGGAATCGAAGTGCCAGCCAAGTACAACATCAGCGATTTCTTCATGCTCGAACTATCAGACTACAAGCGGAAGTTAGCACAAAAGGACACTAAACTCAACGAAACAGAATACAAGCAGGTATGCAGCACAATCGACTTAGATTCTCCAACCAACAGTCGACAGGGAGGTTGCCAAGATGGTCGTAGGTCAGGGCTAAGGCTTTCTGTAACAGGAGCCAGTTCAAGGCACCTGCTACCAAATTGCAAGGATCTTTAAGAGGAGTTGGCTGCAGACTGTTAGGCATCCCATGATGCTGAAGAACCGGTTTATGAACATTATCATAACCACGCTCATCTTTGGTGGCATATTCTTCAACGCTGGTGAGGACGGTAGACCTGAACCAGGCTCCATTGTGGATCCACTCACCCTCCAGACCTACCTGTTCAGCTTGCAGGGGGTTTGCTTTACCAACATAACCAGCACGATCATGCAAGGCATCTTCTCCATCGCTTTGCTATGTAATTTACATGGCTAACACAGTCCCTGTGGAGCGAGAAGTATATGTGAAAGAGGAATCATCCAAGACCTATTCGGTATTCTCGTACTTTGTTGGGAAGTCGCTCCTATAAATTCCTCTGGCCATCATCTTCCCGCTGCTTTATTCAGCGATAGGATATTGGATGACTGGACTCGATCGGAGCTTCGACCACCTCCTCGTGTTCTGTAAGTGAGTCACTAATACAGCCCTGACTTTGATGGCGATGGCACTAACAGGTAATGGACTCGGACTTATGCTTGGGTGTCTCTTCGAAGATGCAAAAAAAACAGCAGCGTTAGCACCGGCCTTCATTATGCCATTAATGGTATTTTCAGGTCTGTACAACAAAACGGGAAGCATTCCAGGATGGATAGCATGGATGCAGTATCTGTCACCCTTCAAGTATGGCCTCCAGTCCCTGCTGTACAACGAGCTCAACGGAATAACCTACCAAATACGGGCAGGTCCCTTCATCGAGACTGTGAACCCACTCGACTTTCTGAACGTCGATGTCACCAGTTTGTAGGCCATCAGCATTCTACTGGGCGTATCACTGCTCTTCTACATCCTGGCATACGTGTTCCTCAAAATATTCATATCGAAACTGGTCTGATAGTGATACCTGTATCTTCTGAATATCAGTGTCGGAAGGAAACGCTCTTTCGTGCAGTCACCTCGTCCAACTTCTGCTCGAATGTATTCTGGCTGTGTTTCGAAGCTAGTGCCACTTACTCGAATCTGCGGGACAGTCTGTTAATGTCTTTGAGTCTGGCTGCCTCCACTCGCTTCTGCTTCTACTTGGTCGCTGACAGTTACTGCTCAAACTCCAACCGTTTGATAACGTTGAGCTTCGACTCCGAATTTAGAGTCTCCCGCAACGCTAAATTTTGTTTTCTTTAGCTTCCCAGCTCCACAGTGGTCTTTTGCAACAGTTGGTCGCGATAGGCGATTTCTCCTCGATAGATTTCAGTTTCCTTCTTGAGCTCAATGGTTCGCTTGTTGAGCAGCCGTTGAAGCTCCTCCATTTACGATTTGAACATGTTACTCAACTCGTCGATCTCACTCTATTTTCTGCGGGCATGCTGTTTGAGCATGGAGGAGAGAACATCGGTATGCTTGACCATCAGTGAATTCAGCTATTTCACACAGATTCCATGCTCTTTTCGAGTGTGGCGGAGTTCTGAGCGAAGCTATTCCACCACTGTCAATAACTTCGATAACCTCTTTCGAGCTGTATGGCGAATTGCTAAGTGTGTTTCCTCACCTTCTCTCACACTCTTGGTTAACGCAATCTTCTCTCGGTTTCCGATGTTCTATCGTTCCTCACTGTCGGACAACCTCTTCGATAATTCAACCAGCTTGCTTTCCAACACTCGTATCTCGTTGGTCAGTTCCTCGATCTTTCGGTCCTTGCGGGTCAGCTATTTGTTGGCACCTGACTTGACTCCCTGAATATCTGTTAATAGCTTATGTTCAGATCTCCTAGCTCCCTCAGCAAAATCATTGAGCAGGTGGTTACGGTCATTCAGCTCCATCGATTGCTCTCGAACAATCAGCTCTAGCTCAGCTTTGACCTTCTCAAGAGTGTTAAACTCCAATCTTCTCCGCTCCAGCTTATCCAATAGATTGCTCCTGCTACTTTCGTACAGCTATGAGAGTCTCTCAATCTAGTCACTGTTCGTCTTGTCTTTCGATCTTGCGATCATAAGCTCTTCTCGAAGTTCGAGATTCAGTCTTTCTAGTTCGTCCTTCTTTTCCAGCTTTGCAAGGTAATTCTTTTCCTTATCATGCTCGATCGAAAGTTGGGCTTCCAGGAGTGCTTTGTCCCTTTCGAAGGAATCTGCCCGACTGTTGGCCTGCTTCACTCTTAGTATCTCCTCTTATAGTGATAAGTGATTTTCTCGCAGTTGCCTTTCTTTGGTTCGAAGTGACTCCTTGGTCTGGTCCAGCTATTTTGCGAGGTCTTGCTCCTTTTGTTTGCACAGGAACAGCTTCTCAGTTTAACTTCGGAGCTCGAATTCGGTCTTCCTGAGCCGGCTGTTGGCCTGTTCAAGGGAATTCTAAACCTCTGAGTACTTTTTATTGAATTATCTCACGGACCGGTCGAGAGCATCGCACTGACTTCTTGCCTGGTACAGATCGGATTGCTGCTGCAGATTCGTGTGATGAAGGTTATCAGCCCTGTCCGTCTGTTGTTTTAATTTACTGCTTAGCTCATCAATTCGTTCTGATAGTTCTCTTCTCTCGCCCTACAACGAATACTTTTGGTCACTCAACAACTGGTAGTTTATCTTCAGTTCGCCCAATTGATCGAGCAAGGATGAATGGTCGTTCTTCAATTGATTGTGCTGTCTGGTCAGTGATTCAAGCTCCAGATGTTTTTGTTGGGTTTGATCTGATTGTTCTCTATGGGATCGGGTTATTATGTCGAGTTGGTCCTGCTTTGCGACTAAAGTTCTCTCTAACCTTGCCAACTACCCCTTTGACTATGCCACCATCTGCTTCAGCAAAGTTGAGTCTGTCTGTTCTGCTCGTTCATAGGTATGTAACCTTTCGTAAAGCATATCTATCTCCTGCTCCCTTCGTGCATTTACTACAGTGCGGATGATCTCCTCGGCTCTCAGTCCAATAAACGGCGCCGTTGCTGAACTCCCTGCGAGCGTCCTCAAGGTAGGATCTTTCAGTAAAAAGCCTTCGATGCCTTCCAAACGTTGTAGCACCCTCTCCATATGGCTAACTGCTATTATAATTCGCTAATGCCCCGAGCAGAATGATTTGGAAATTATAACAATGCAGTCAAGTGAAATAGAACCTCCCAGCAACGATAAGCTTGTACAGTTTGAGTGCGACAATAGCCCTGGGCTATTCTCCGAAAAGAAAAAGGAGTTTCGTTGCAGTCGTCTTCGTGAATTGATGGCCACGTAACAGATGATCTAGCACAGATGGACTTTCCAGACGCTCATTATCACGGTCACCC
>ERZ724508.203-NODE-203-length-42434-cov-9.805281_pt1 | contig 42434 bp, 56 predicted proteins | sample MGYA00376041_ERZ724508 | MGnify/ENA primary metagenome ERZ724508 (study PRJEB28724, sample SAMN07190887) | wastewater metagenome | isolation source: effluent of sewage treatment plant in Hong Hong | place: USA: Christiansburg, Virginia | collected 2016-03-01 ...
TCTTGCTGGAAAAAGCGACGCCATCGAATGGGACTACCCAACGAAGAGCGAGCCGAATGGGTAATGGAGATAACAGCCAATGAAAATTCGTCTCAGTCACACAACACTGAATTCTCTCTTTCGTTGTGAGAGACTTTTCCAGCTTACCAGACTGCTGGAAGGGGAAAGAGGGAGGAAAACGAATGAACACTTTTGTTTTGGTCACGCATATGAGGCTGGGTGCGTGACTTATTTCCTTACTGGAGATAAAGATCGTGCTTTATTTGACTGCTATCTAGCATATCACGGGCTTGAAGATGGCTACATCGCAATCCCAGAGACAGCCAAGAAGAACGAACTGACGGTCTGTAATCTTGTCATTGCCTCTTTTCCCGAACTGGATGATCTGCGGGATGAATGGGAAGTGGCAACCTTCGACGGAAAGCAGGCAATTCAGCTTTCTTTCAGAATAGATATTGACGATGTGTTTTATTATGTCGGATATCTTGACTTGGCCCTCAAAAATAAATACACAGCAAGACATGCAGTGCTGGATTTCAAAACAACTGGGTTAAATCTTCACGTCCTAGATCCACTGTATATGAATTCAAACCAACTTATCGGTTACAGTGTGATCCTGGACGCAATTGTGGGAAAGGAGAATGCAGATTACGACGTTTATTATTTCGTAGGACAGATCATTAACACGGATGGGTATGGGACAAGAATATCTCCATTGATTTTCCCAAAGAGCCTGAAGGATCGGCTCAACTTTTTTATTACCCTGGGCATAGATGTCAAGAGAATAAAAGAGATGATGGAGATGGGAATCTTTCCGCAACGTGGAGAAAGCTGTCTTAAATTCAATAAGCCCTGCTCAGAATTCGGAACTTGTGGACTTCATGCTTTGGATACTCCGAAGAAGGAAGAACCTGACGAGACCGAATATCAATTCACCTTCAAACTGGATGAGCTAATCCAAGATTATATAGAAAGGATATAACAATGGAAGATGGGAAAACAGCATACGCTTCTCTCGACAGGTATCAAAGTCTTTTGGAAGCGGAGAGGGAGCTGATCGACATCAAGAGGCGTGAAAATGAAATCATAAATATCCCAATCAGCCAGTACTGGGATCTGGTGCAAGCAAAAGAGGAGTTGCATGATTTGAAATCTCCTGATATTCCGGTCAATGTGAAACAAGAACCTTTCCCCCCACTTGAAGAAATTCTAGCGGCACGCGGAAAGACTCATGGAGATTTTAGAACTCATGCAGCCATAACAGACGCAATCAAATACCAAATGCATACCTCAAGCAAGTGGAAGTATCTCAGCCCAATGCAAAGAGAAGCCCTGGATATGACGGCACATAAGATCGGAAGAATCCTTGCAGGGGATCCAGATCATAAAGATCATTGGGATGATATTGCAGGATACACAACCCTTGTTGCCAGGGAGCTTAAATGATCCAGCTCTTTCTTGAATTTATTATTCTTTTCCTGGTGATTCTGTGGTTTATTTCTGTAGGAGAGGCGCTGTGGAAATATATCTCAGGAAAGAAAAAGGAGGATTGACATGGACATGCTAGCCTTAAAAAAGGCGAGAGAAAAGCAATCTTCCAGCCACTCTATTCTGATATACGGAGATTCCGGGTGCGGAAAAACAAGGCTGGCGGCAACAGCAGCTTTAATCCCGGCAATAGAAAGAATAGTGTATTTGGACCTAGAAAATGGTCACGACACAATCCTTTCAATGGGTCTTCCTGATTCTGCTCTTGCAAAGATTCAGCTCTTTAGAATATGCGACACGAGAAAAGATCCTCACGCAATGAGCACAATGCTGAAGATGTTCTCAGCAAAGGAAGATGTAGTTCTCTGTGAGGAACATGGGCGCATCAACTGTCTGGCTTGCTCAAAAACAAATGCTCCCACCCAGGTTTTCAATCTCAACAAGATGAGTCACAATGAACTTGTTATCATTGATACAGGTTCTCAACTTGCAGACTGTGGAGTTAATGCGCTGCTGAAAGGACAGCCAGAAGATGCAATTCTACAAATCCAGGAGTGGGGAACGATCAACAATTGGTTGAAAAATATTCTCCAAGTTGTCCAGCTCGGGAAGAATACCAATTTTGTTGTCTTGACCCATACACTTTACGATGAGGAATATTCAGGAACTGGGCCAAACAAAACCCTCATTCGTACAAAGATCTATCCGCTCATGGGAACCAAGAACTTTTCCACACGGGTAGGTAAATATTTCGGAACTATTGTCAATCTGGAGGTGAGGAACAAAAAGCATGTAGGAGGATCAAGTACAACCTACGCTTTGAATACACAAACGAAATCACGACTTGGAATCAAAGTGGAATCAGCTGCTGAAATTACTATGGCAGAAATCCTTGTTAAGGGAGGAATCATAAAGTAAATGGAAAAATCCCATTATCCACATGAGCAACCATTCAACGTAACTCCAAGACCTTGCAAGAGCAAGAAACCAAAACCCAAACCACAACCTGTTAAGAAGGAATCAAAATGAGCAAAGTATCTACCCTCCTCGATCTGGAATCCATCGCTGACGAAACCCTGGACGAATTCCAGGAAGCAGCAGAATATATCAATCCTCCGGCCGGCGATTACAAACTGAAAACCGTTTCGGGAAAGATCGCCAAGTTCGAGAATGATGATGGAGTAAAGCAATCCATCCGTGTTGTTGTTGCAACTGTCCAGACTCTGGAACTTTCTTCCGACGGAGAACCCCCTGTTCCTGATGGAAGCCTTTTCACCTTGAATTTCCAAGGAACCAAAGAAGGACTGGAGCTTTTCAAACGGGAAGCCAGAAAGATTTGTGACCTGGAATCCATGGACGGAATGACTTTGAATGATACGTTCGAACTCTTTGCCAATGAAATCGAATTCTATGGACGCATCAGCTATACCAAGTCCAAGGATAAGAATGGCAACGTGAATAATTGGCTGAGACTTCGGGTTATTCCTGCACCCTCACAAGAGTAAATGTAAGAACTAGAGGGAGGGGGAGAAATCCTCTTCCCTTTTTGTGTTCCCACTTAGGAGAAAATCATGAACGCAAAACGCTGCAAGAAAATTCGGAAACTTTTGGCAAAGACTGGACTTGAGAAGGTTGAACTGAAGGTTGTCTATGCACGTTCTGTTTTTACGGCAAGTAGAATGCCAACCACCTTCAAATATCCGCATGGTTCTTTCCAGCGTACCTACCGTGATCTGAAGAAAGGTAAAGCATGAAAATTCTGGTGAATTATGATCCACTGGAACAGAACTACCTTAATGTACTACAATATTTCATAAGAGAACAAGGCTATGCGGCACTTTCTACTTCACGAACACTATCAATTTCCCAGCTCATTGACCTTGCAAAAACAAGTGGCTGCCATGGAATTTTTCTTTGTAATGAAAAGACCCTTGCCAATGTTGTGCCGGGGACTCCGACTCTTAATGAATATCGTGGCAGTCGCCTTGATTATTCAGTTCCTGTTATTGTCGGCAACTCTCTTGCACAGATAAACACTGTAGATCATGGACGTTTTCTCCTTCAGACTGACTTGGAAAAATTCAAGCATCTGGATGTAAAGATCAACAAAGGATTCACATTCAAGGTTCTTGAGACTTTGAATACTTTCAGGGAAGCCAAGATTGTTCTCAATGATTCCCTTTTCATGGTGTATGACATAGAAACAGTGACAGTTTCCCCAGAAGGAACAATGATCTCTGGGGATACTGAGGAAGAATCGGAAGCTGTAGAGAATGGGATCACTATCATCACCTGTGTTTCCTATACAGCTTTTACACGAGCAGGGAAGTTTGTCACATATGTTCTTCCATTTTTCAATTTCATGGAACCCCACTGGATATCAGACTGGGAATTCAAGCGGGCGATCCTGTTCATGCAGGAAATGAATGCTACAGATATTCCTAAGTGTATGCATAACGGAATGTATGACTGCCTCCATTCAATAGTATACAGAGCCTGGCCAAGAAACTTCTGCCTGGATACTATGGGAATGGCCCACGCACAATACGTATCCCTACCTAAGAGTCTTGATTTCGTTGCTTCAATTACTTTGCCAGACTATCGGCAATGGAAACAGCAGGCAAAAGAAGCTTCAAAGAGTGGAGATATCCGTCAATATTGGGAATACAATGGAAGGGATACATTCAACACCGCAAGGATTTGCCTGCACTATCTTAGACATTTGTCCGTCTATGCTCGACGCAATTATGCGACCCAATTCAAACTGGTCTATCCTTCGCTTTACTGTGGATTCGAAGGGTTCCTCATTGATAATGATAAAAGAAAGGAGTTGCGCGCAGCCCGTGAAATCGTAGTAGGAAAGATGCTGGAAGAGCTTCAAATAATGGCTGATGACAAAGGGGATATTCATGCAAAAAAACCGTCAGGTTTTAATCCAGGCTCTTACCGGCAAGTACAGACCTACGTATACGATATACTTGGAGCAAAAGACCCGAAGATTGGGTTTAAGAAGGTGGATGGAAAGAAGCAGAGGATAGTTCGTGGAACGGATGAAAAGAATCTTTCAGCAGTAGGAGAACAGCATCCAATTCTTTTTGCTTTTACCAGCAGGATCATTTCCTATCGCGAGAATAGCAAAGCCATCAGTACATATTTTGATTTCGTCCAGAAGAATGGTAGGATGCTTTACACAATAAATCCATTTGGGACGGAAACAAATAGAATGGCCAGCAGCAAATCCAATTTCTGGTGTGGAACTCAGATCCAAAACATTCCATACTATGCAAAGGAAATGCTTATAGCAGATGAAGGATTCATTCTATGTGAGCCAGATAATTCCCAGAGTGAAGCACGTTGTACCGCATACCTGGCGCAAGACTTAAATCTTATCACAGCCTTGGAAACACCTGGCCGGGATTTCTACAAGAGTCTAGGAACCTTGTTCTTTGGCATGGATTATGAAAAGGTCACAACGGAGTTCAGGAATCTGGTTCTCAAAAAGATTGTTCACGGAACCAACTATATGATGGGACCTGATACCTTTATTGTAAATGCTGGAATTGAAAATCTCTTGTTCGCGGCCAATGTTCTTGGTGTTTCAATTGGCCCGGATGCTGGACAGGTTTCAATGAAAGCTTTCGCTACACTTCTTCTGGAGAAATACCATGAACCATTCAAAAGGATAAGACAATGGTATGCGGAGGTAAAGAATGAAATCAGAACAACTTCAATGCTCCGTTCTCCTCTTGGCCACGTCAGATATTTCTTTGGAGATATAGACAAGAAGCATCAGATATTTGCAAGTGCAGTCGCTCATGGACCGCAGAACTTATCAGTCTCTATTTTGAATAAGGGATGGTGGAAACAGTGGCAGCTTCAGAAACGAGAGCCAGAAGATTTCAGGATGAAGGCCCAGATCCATGATAGTGCACCATTTCAATATAGGAAAGGGAGGGAAGATATACGAGCAGAAGCAATCGAATGTTTCAACAATCCCACAGAAATTCATGGGCGCATCCTAAAGATTCCAGTTGACTATAAATATGGGACTGACTGGGGCCACATGCTTAAAGGCGCGCCTGCGGCCAAACCAGCTTAAAGGAACAGGAATGCTAGTACATATAGGAGAATTTCTACAGGCAGTCACTGAATCTGTTCGCAGGAGAGAAAATCTATTAAGAGCAGCAAAGAAGATGAGCTGTCCAAAATGCAGATCGGAACAGATTCAGCTTCTTCACAATAAGGGAATAGCAAAATGGAAATGCAGGGAGTGCAAGGTCTACTGGACCCATGAACCAATAACATCAATAAGGAGTGACTCAAATTGATACGCCGGATTTTTTCAAGGAATATTTCAGATACATCGGGGAGAGTGAATCCCCAAGTATCTATCACAGATGGACAGCAATCTCCATTATCGGGGCGCTATTGGGTAGGAACGTATGGCTTCCGTTTGGGAAGGGAGAGATATATCCGAATCAGTATATCATGCTCATGGGAAGTGCTGGCGCAAGAAAAGGCACAGCAATGTCTCCGGGAGGAAAACTTCTCAGAGCAGCAGGATATGAAACCTTTGCGGCAGATTCCGTGTCGAAAGAAATGTTCCTGGCAGATATGGGGAAGAAGGACAATTCAGATATCGACCTTGATTTAGAAACTCTTGTGTCAGATGCTCCCACAGAATGTTATGTCATGGCCGAAGAATTTAATGATTTCATAGGCCAGGGGGATCTTCCATTCGTGACAAGACTTACAAAGCTGTGGGACTGTCCGCCAGAGTTTCGCCACCCGAAACTTCATGGAAAGTCAGTCTATGTATATAAACCAACAGTCAATATCCTGGGGGCCAATACCCAGCAAAACTTCTCAATGGCAATCCCACCAGAAGCAATTGGTAACGGGTTCTGTTCGAGATTCCTTTTCATACATTCAGAACCAACAGGGAAATTTATTACCTTTCCAGATGAAGATAACAAAGAACTGAGGGACGCCCTTGTAGAAAGACTCAAGAAAATAAGGGCTTCCTGTAATGGACCTATGAGGATTGATCCAGATGCGAAACCCATATTTGACAGAATCTACAAAGAGTTCAAGCCGATCGACGACCACAGATTTACCCACTACAGCACAAGAAGATTTACACACATTCTCAAACTTTGTATTATTATTGCGTCAGCGAATTTGCGCAAGGTTATCACTGCCTCTGATGCAGTTAACGCAAACACAGTATTACATGCTGCTGAAAGAAGAATGCCAAAAGCTCTTGGAGAGTTCGGAAAAGCAAGAAACTCAGGAGCAGCTGCCGCTATTCTAGATCATCTAAATAGATCCACTGAACCACAATCACTTAATGAACTCTGGAAAATCGTATCAAAAGATTTGAACAAATACACAGAATTGCAGGACGTAATACTTGGCTTGACCAAAGCAGAAAAAGTGCAGCACTTGAAGATAGGTAGAAAAACTGGATATCTCCCATTACATAGACCTCAGATTGACTGGGACGATAGCCTTCTCAATATGGATTATTTAACCAAGGAAGAACAATGAGCATTCCGAAAAATGTAAGGGTATCAAATTCCCTTCTGGTGAACTCAAAAGAAACTGTAATCGGAGTCAGGGTACAATTCCCACCTGGCCACAGTGCAGAACAAGTCAGCCTGCTTTCGAAGCACATTCAGGAGGAAATCGAATGGTTTTTTACAGTAGGAGAAAATCGTGATGTCAAAGATCGTTAGTGGTATCATAGACAAACTAGATAACAAACCCGAATACTTGGTAAGTACAAGTGGAAGGGTTTCCCTTACTTTCAACAACGAGCAAGCACTTCAGGATTTCGTAATGGAGATTCGCAAGGAAGGAATCACCTATGGAATCGAACTTGCGCAACTAAAGGACGGAAATGGCGACAGACGACTTTGATTCAAAACGTCCAGATCATCCAGATTTCATGACGGCATTTGAACTAAAGAATCATGGATTCTCTGGAGTCAGGACGAATTCACTTTCAGGAGATGTTGAAATCTGGAAGTTTGGTGAAATTGCAAAAATTGTACGAAAGGAGATGCTTGAAACACATGCCAATGCAGCAATAGCAAATGCTCTCGAAGATGTTTTTCTTTTAGGTGATGTACAGATAGGAGAAGGATAATGACTGAACTAAGACTATGTAGAAATCCTAGCAGCACGCTTCAAGACTTCGAAGAGAGGAAGAAAAATGTTACTTAGCTATACTGAAATCTGTGAACTGATTGAACAGGGAGTTATTGAATTCGCTTCCTACGATCATGTTAATTCCGCCAGCCTGGATATTTTCATAGGGCCGGATATCTTGATTGAAAGACCCTCGGATGAGCCGGTTTATTTGTGTGATAAGACCCCACTAAATATGGAAAAAGGAACACTTCCACATTTAATGTTTCCAGGAGAGTTCATTCTGGCACAGAGCTTGGAAGTATTCCATTTACCCAACAATATCAGTGCAGAATATAAGCTGAATAGTTCAATGGCCAGAATAGGAATTGACCATGCAAATGCTGGATGGTGCGATGCTGGATGGAATAGCTCCGTTCTTACACTGGAATTGAAAAACATCAGTAATCACCATATCATTGGGCTTTCTCCAGGAGATAAGATCGGACAGCTTATTTTCTTCAAACACACACCTGTTCCTGCTGATAAGAGTTATGCGGTCAGGGGAAGGTACAATGGTGACAAATCTGTTCAAGGAGTAAAGGAATGAATAAGGTTGCAAAAAGAATCGAGGCCATCAAGAAAAAGGAATTAAAGGAAGTATTGGATAATTGGGAAAGGGGATTCGTTGCAAACATTGGACGAGTTTCTACTTCTGATAGATTCAAGGGGCTATCGGAAAAACAGGAAGCTTGCCTGAAGAAGATCGAGGCTAAACTGGGAATTGATGAAGAAGGGGAACCAGAATATCCAGATGATCACAGGCCACAACCTGGATTCTCTCTAGGAACTGTGTCAAACCTGGATGATGATATTCCGTTCTGACATGAATATTTTTTCTTCCATGATGCAGGCAATGATTGACAAACCTCTCAACTATACCAGGGAAGTAGAACCGTCAATTGTCCCTATCTATTACCTAGAAGCAATGAATAAGCTCCCGGAAATAAAAACCAAGGAGCTTGTTCATGCCACAGGAAAAGGTGTGACAATCGTCAGGGAAGTTCTAAGAAAGTGCATAGCCTATAACATTCTCACAAGAACCCCAGGTTCAGTAAGAGGAAAAGAAACAACCTACCTTTTAACCCAGTACGGTAAAAACTACATAAAGGAACAACTTGATGGACACAACAAGACGTGTGATGATTGATATTGAGACAACAGGAAGAACTCCAGGCTGCAATGTTCTTTCCATTGGCGCAACTACTTTCTTTGACCCAAATGAAAATTATCCCTTCTATGAAAAGATCAGGTGGGATCCACTTAATCCAGACTTCTCAGATGAGAAAGATACAATGGCGTGGTGGAGGAATCAGAAACAAGAAGTTGCGCATGAAGCTTTCTCTGGAACCAGCCACTACATTGATGTCCTTCAAGACTTATCGAGTTATATTCGAATGGTGAGAGGTAAATATTGTGACTTTCTGATCTATGCAAATGGAGCAGCCTTCGATTTTCCAATTCTGGAATACGCATTCAGGGCAACTGGAATTAAAATCCCGTGGCAATATCATGAAAAACAATGTTATTCTACTCTCAAGAAACATTTTCCACGAGTTCCAAGTCCAAGGTTCAATGGAGATAAACACAATGCTTTGTCTGACGCAAGAAATCAGGCGGCACATTGTGAAGCTATCCTGAAATTCATTTCCTAGTGCCCAAAGAAAAACCCCACTTTCCTTAATCGGATTGTGGGGTTTTTTGTTTTTAATGCATGTTGTCAATCATCATCATTGTAGGACTATTGGGCGCCAAGTAATTTCTGACTGTCTGATTTGCAGGAAGCTCTGTCTGAGCAATTGCAGTATTGACAGCACTGTTCCATCCCTGCGGACTCCCAGTTCTCATGTACTGTTCTGCAAGATTAGCAACAACCTCATCATTCAAAGTTCCATCCCTCAAATGAGAACGCAGCTGCATAGTAATACCCTGTCTGTTTTCTCTGTCAATACTTCCATACATGCTATTCAGATGTATGGCATCCCTGGCCCTCATCTCCTGGACTGGTCTAGTCGCTAAACCTCTAGCTAATACACTATCCCAAGCCCAGATTTCATCAGGCCCAGCTACTAAATTCCCCTTTCCTGTAACACTATGACCTGCAATCAATTCAGACATCCTGGCAACAGGTCTGGAAATACTCTGCATAGAAATGGCTTCAAAGATTCCCTGGCCCGCAGTTTTATCTGCTTGAAAAACAGCAGTTCCCACGCGTTTGATTGCATCATAAACCTGCCCTGTTAAAGCGACTGCTGGAATAGCGCCAATTCCCTTGAAGGGATCAGGAACTCTCGGCTGAATTTCTCCACGGGTTGTGATTGCTGCCTGGGAAAAACTACTTGGAAGTCCATAGATTACAGCTTCTGCCAACTTATCAGGAAGTGCCCTGAATGTTCCAGTAACAAGATCGAAATTCTGATCAGAAAAATGTTCCCCAATCTTCTCACTTACAATATTAAAACCAGGCAAACTCTTGGCTCCGAAAATGGTTGATTGTGCAAGCATTGTTTTCGCTAGGGCTTTGAACTCTCCTTTCTCCAAATGCCTATAAAGACTCTGAGCCATTGTCAACATGTAGGTTTGGAAAAGTCCCATTGCCACACCAAGAGTTCCTTGAAACATCGTAGGTCTTTGTGCGGCAGCATAGTTTCCAATCGTGCGGTCCATGAAATCCCTAGCAAAAACCATAACACCAGCATCAGGAAGTGTTGGATAAGCTGTCTTGGCAATATAAACCCCAGTTGAAAAAGCTTTTTCACGGACAACCTGTTCCGAGAAATCTGTGGCCTTACTAAGAGTTTCCACCAGCTTGCTGCGCATGAGACTCTCTGTAGTACTAAGAATTCCTGGGTCCAAAGAACGAGTCCTGGCGAAAAGCTCATCTGCTTCAGAAACAACTCCCTTGAACATATTGAGCTCTTTTGCTCTTTGAATGTAGGGCAATGCTTCAGGTCTGTGATTGTATCTCCAGCCATTATACATAGTCCTGACAACATCAAACTCAGGATTCACTGCGAGTTCGGCATTCATGAATTTTGCAGGGAGTTTACTGCTGATCTCAGAAGTCATGAGAATTGGTAAAGAGATAGCATTGACATAAGCCTGACCGAGTTCCCCCACACGAAGCAATGTAGTAGCTGCTAAAGTATTTGCAAGGACTGTTACACGAGTAGAAAGAGCTTCTGTTTTTGCAACCCTATCTTGGTGGAAAAGTCTCCGTGCTTCAGCCTCCTGGAAATCCTTAAATGGATTAGGAATACCTCTCATTTCAAGCTGTTTCTGAAGTTCCTCATACTGCTTATCGGAAAGATTCTTGCCCTTTCCAAAAAGGTTTTTGCCAGTATTCAGAATTGGCTCCATGACATCCTGAATAGTTCCCAATGTTTTCTCCAGGATTGCTGAATAGATCTGATTAGTTCCACGCCAAAGTCCATACTGGTCTAGATTGGATTTGCCCATGATGGTATTCATCAAGACAGCTGCGGCATCCTTCTCTGTTTTCTTGATAATTCCAGAGGCTCCAGGCTGCATTTTAACTGAAGACTGTGTGTATTTGCTAACAGTATGGAGATAATCAAACACATCACTGAGCTGAAATTCCATGATACTACCCATGTTATAAGCTATCTGATGCTCATATGCATTCACCATTTCCACAAGACGTTCAGTAGAAGTAGAGATTCTGGCTGCACCACTGGAACCACCTTTCAGCATCGTAATATCTGCTGATTGCATAAACATGGGATCATGGCGCCCGGCAATAATATTAAAAAGCTGCTGTTCCGTACCGTGTTGGATAATGTCATGAGTCTGACCAACAATAACTCCTGACTTCCCACTGAATGCTTGAATAGCTCCCTGTAATTCTTCAGGAGTTTTTCCATGCAGCAGAGTTGTAGCCTGAGAAGCCTTGTCAATCACATAGGCAATATACTTATCCTTTGGACTGAAAGAAGGAACCCACAGACCAATATCACTGAGTTTGCCAAGACCTGGAATTTTCCTTAATGTTTCTTGTTGCTTATAAAGCTCGCGTCCTGATCCTGACATCCACTGGAAAACATTATCAACAGAATCAGAAGTGACTCTGAACTCTTCCCCATTGAACTTGGCCGCAATGAGATTAGGAACTTCGATCATTTTATTTGGATTGCCAGGACTTGGAACCATCTTTGTAGGCTGCTGCGGATCAACGTGCCAGATTTGACGGTTCTTATATTCTCTATATCCCTTGATTCCAGCATTAACGGAATCGGCAGTATTGAATTCCACAAGAGCTGCCTTGTCCCGGACCATTGTATAAAGATCATCCTTAACTGGAGCAAAGAATTTATCTACTGCCCTGTTAGTAAGATCAGTACGCATCTTTCCAAGATAGGTTGCAATTGGCCCGACCTCTTTCATGCCTCTTAAAGAATGGTCAGTTGAGCCAAGGAACTTATTGCCAAGAGCTGGATTACTAATGAGATTCAACTTGTCACGAATAACATCACGAAGAGTTCTGAATTCCGTCCCAAGAAAGAATCCTGCAGCTTCACGAATCATTCCACTTTCCGACGTAGCTAAGAATGTTTCCTTAACAATATCATCCGTACTTCCAGTGATTCCTACACCAATATTACTCCTGATAATAGCGTGAGGGATTTTATTGGAATTAGTTCTAAGAAGGACGGTTCTATTGGTTGGAGCAAGGTAATCCTGAATAGCACTTGCGTCAGTATATTTAGAGAATTGCTCCATAGCTAAAAGATCATCAGGCTGACCGGCTGCAACTTTCTGAATGGTTTGTGTCGGAACATTGAGATTCTTTGAAATGACCTCTTCAGGAATCCCGATTTTGACATACTCTCGGATCTTTCCTATTTTCTCACTGACTAATGTATTCATTGCAGTGATAGGGTCTACGTTAGCAGAAGTTGCAGAGGAATGGGCCTTGATAGTTTCCCTGAGAGTATTGAGATCAACAGTAGTTGTCCCGGCGACAGCTTTGGAACCCGTCGGAATAGAAGTAACAATGGGATGGGTTGCAGCATCCACAGCTAATTCAAGCTCTCCACCACTAGTACTTCCAGCATGAGAACCAAGAAATCCAACCACATCATCTGTATGGACTCGATAGATGGAAACTTTACCAAATCCATTAGCCACAGACATAGCTGGAGTGAAACTCTCACCAGCGCGAGAACCTTTAGCTTGGTTGCGCATTCCACGAAGGAGATAAATATAACCCTCAGAATCTGCCTGCTGCTTTAAAAATTCACGAAGTTTCACAGATTCAGGAGAATTCCAGAGTTCCTCCACGACTTTTCCAAGAATAGATGGACGTTCTCCTGCCAAATCCATTGCTTGTTTATGAGACATCCCACTGGCCCGGTATCTTTTATATTCTGCATTCCCGAAATATTCGGCTTCTTTCTCAGTTAGGAGTCTCTGCGGTGATTTATTCCCACGGCGCCAGTCGTTTAATCCTCGCTCCATAAGATGCATCCCACCAAAACCAGGATGATTTCCAAGTTCGTCAGTTCCAGAAAAAGCATGGGCCAACTTTTTGGCTTCAGGACTGAGGTTCAGTGAACGCATCAAATCTGTTTTAAGCCCCTCACTCCCTTGTAACCAATCCTTAATATCATCAAGAATAGAATTTTTAACTGGAGGAAGTCCTAACTCATGAGAAGCTACACCTTGAGCAGCATGTGGTACTGTAGAAACAGGGATCTTATTAGCAATAGCCTGGACCATAAGATCCACATTGACGTCTTTCCAAACAGGGGCTTCTTTGGTCAGAGTTAATCTAGTCTTGGTGACATCGAAAGAAGAATTACTTTGGAGTTCTTTTTTAACTCGGGCCAGATACCCCTGCAACATTCCAAAATCGTCTGGCGCAATTGTTATTGGCTTGTAAAGATCTTCAGCTGGAAGTCTATCGAAATGCGCCAGAGCCTTCAGATAATGAGCATCCATAGTAGGAGATGAAGTAAAAGGGGACTCAATCCCAATATCCCTGTTAGGATAAACATGCCAATCTTTGGATGTTCCTTTGAGAAGATCATCAACATTTGTATATCCTAGATCAGCAGCTCCCCCGTAAGCTCTAATATCAGAGGGAAGCATGAATGTATCAAGCTCTGGATTATAAGCCACAGTGACAGGACGAACCCTATTTGTGGTCACAGCTTTCATAGAAAGAGGAATTGCCTCTCCAGGAATTGTGGTAGTTCCAAAGAAAGGATTCTGCCTGGCTGCTGAAAGGTCTGCGAAATCCCCAACTTTGGCCAATGTAATAGTATCCACATTGGCAAAGCGCACAGGATCAGATGCAATTCTATCTATAAGAGTTTGTTTATAGGCCGCGCCACCTTTCCCGAGATTTTCAATTTCCTTCTTCAGGGAGGGGCTGGCCATCCTATCAAAGAGAGTAAATTGTGCCGCGTCAGCATTTGCGATATTGAACTCAAGGAGTTTCTTTGTATGCTCTGTCAGGGAATCGGCACGAGTTTCCAGAATATCTTTCCAGTTCTGGGAGTTAGCCCTGTGGATTGCCATGTGACCGGAAAGATTCTCTGTGATCTGGAAATCCTTCATCCCTTCCAGAAGAACACTATGAGAAGCCTGTTCAACTTCTTGGGCAATTCCCTTAGTTGCAAATCTCTGAGCAATAAGACCAGCTCCACCCATGACACCAAAGCCAAAAAGAATATTCATGGACGCATGCTTAAGAGGATCTTTTACATAATCCTCCATGAAAGGATGGGCATTCATTGTGGAATAAAGAACACCCTCCATAACTGTTGCATCAACTAAAGCATTTCCAGCTGTTGCAAATCTATTTTCCCACATAGCACCACGGAAAGCAGAACTAGCTTTTCCACTTCCTTCATAGGCAGCCTTAATATTTGCCATTCTCTGGGTCTGACCAGCTGTAGAGAACCAATTAACTCCCTTGGCCCCAGAACGAAGCAGGTTCATTCCTTTCAGTGCAAGACCTGATGGCGCAACAATTCCTCCAATGAAGGAAAGAGCTTTGATTGTCTCAGGATTTTCATCATAGACAGTCGCTAGGTTTTCATTAAGGTTGGCCAATACATCATGCGTATTATAGGAATACTTTTCTGGGGTCACTGAATTCCAGATAGAAATTCCAGTATCAACAGCTGCTGCTAAAGGTACTCCAAGGATTGTGCTTCCTAGACTAGATTCAGTGTCGAATTTAGAAAAGGAAACATCAGACTGCTCTCCGGTGTATTCTGTGAGATCCATTACATTACTCCTTTAAAAAACTGGTCCAATTGTATAAGCATTAGGCATTGTAGCTACGGTGCTGAGTCCGGCAGCTATGTTATCAAAGATACCTGGAATTGCCATTGCTTGAGCTTTTGCTTTGAGGGTTGATAGGTCAACGACTTCTCCATATAGGGTGCCATTCAACTTCTCAGCATTCTTCAAAAGATGCTGCTGAACAAGTGCTGCCCGGGAGGATCTTGCTTCTTTAGGGGCATTATATACAAACTTCTCATAAATAGTATTCAGGTTAATGGGCTTTCCAGCTGTTCTAAGTGCGTCAAATTCTGGAAGATCAATTAGCCTCATACCATCTACTGGTTGCCAACTAGCTGCATTGCCAAGTAAGCTACTCTTTTTGGAGGCCTTCATTACTTTGATGGCTGTTTCTACTTTAAGGGCCTCCAGTTTTGCTAGAGAATCCTTATCCTTTGAAAGCATTGATTTCTGCTTAAGATTCCCAAGTTCCTGTCTTTCAATTGGGGAGAGGAACTTATCAGCCTCTTTCTGAAGTGCGTCAGAATTAAGAAGTAACGCACGCATTTTTGTAAGCTCGTTCTCCACCTCCGCTGTTGGCTGTCCTGTTAAAGCTGCTTGTTTCTGAACAACATAAGGAACAGCCTTAGAAATACCATGAACAGCTGCAGCTAAATAGTCCTGAGGTTTTGCTGCTGGGTCCATAATAACTGCTGCTTCTTCCCTAAACTGAGGATTCGTCAAAAGCTGGGCCGCTCTTAATTTTAATTCCCTCTCATCTTTCACATCAGGATAAAGAGCCTGCACAGCTTCCATATTAGTAGGTGTTAGAACAGAAGTGATCTGGTCCACTTTCTCATTTTGAATACCTTCCTTTTGGAGCATTGTATTAAGCAAACGCTCCTGAGTTTTCATGAATGCACCAATACGGGTTTTTGTCCGGGTAATATCCGGATCAGAAGAAGCGAGTTCCCGAATATGACTTTCTGCCAAAGACAGAGATTTATCATACATAGCCCTGGCCCTAGCAGTTTCTTCACTATCAGTTTGATACTGAAGCCACATAGGATGCGAACGGTCTTTCTGTTCCGAGAATTTAAGTTGTCTCTCCAATCCGGAAACTCCAAAACGCCCATAAGCCATATCATGGAACTGCTTCATTTTCTGGGACTCGAATTCCCCATACTGATTCGTAAGATCGAGTAGAGCCTTTTCTTTGGTCAGGGAATCTCCTGCTTTCTGAACTGCTTCAATAGCAGGAAGAAATGGGTCAACTTCCTGCTGCGGTTGGGAAACCTGAATCCTGGCAGGTTCTACAGGCTGAGGCTTCCCGTAGATACTGTCATTCGTAATTGTGATCGGCATTTTGGTTTTCCTCTTTAATCGTAATATTGCTCGTCAGTCGTGGCGGCTGAATCAGTGGTAGCGGCTGCATCAATATTATTGTAAGCAGCTTGCCGAACTGCATCAGCAGAAGAATAGCTAGAGTAATCGGTGCCGCTATTATTGCTTACATACTTATTAGAATCTGAGCTACCTGCTAAATACATAGATGGATCCACATTACTGGATGAGTTACTGTTTGTAGTATTCTTGATCACAATCCCATTATCAATTCCTGCCGTGTTCACTGGATTATATTGGATAACCTCACCGCCGTCTCCATATACTCTATATCTTTCAGGAACTGCTACTTGTTTAAGGGTCTCATCCACAGGATTGATTGCGCCCCTTTGTGCAACCTGTTGGCTATTTGTGGTTTGATTAGTTTGACCTGTGGTATTCTGAGTAGAGCTCTGATTACTAAATCTAGTGCTATTAGTATTCGTAACTGCCCCCTTTAAGGCACCAAGAGCCTGAATGAGGGTATTCTCTACAGTATTCTGCGGACGGGTAAAAGCTTCAAGTAAAGATGCTAACTGCGCCCTGCTCTGTGCATAAGCTTTCTGCTGCTCTCCGCCAAGAGCTGAGGCATTAAGAGCTGCATCTTGAGCAATTCTATTTGCAAGTAAAGCCTGCATAGAACTAGCAGAAGTACCGGCACCCTCAATTGCTTTCTGAAGGGCTGGCATTTGTTTTTCCATGGATTGTTGAAGATTCAAACTCATAAGACCCTGAGCATCTGCATTTGCCTGCTGCGGAGAAACAAGACCCAATAAGTTTGTCACGAATTGAGTCATTGCATCCCGTTTTTGTATCTCTCCCTTTTGATTCGCAGTTCCACCACTCATAAGCTGGGCAATGAATTCCTGCAAGGTTTTCATAGAATTTGGGTCTAGGGTAGTAGTAGTTTGATTTCCACTTTCCCATCCAGATTGATTCCCAGCTGACGCTTGATTAGTTGTTCCCTGGGTTGTAGAAGTTCCAACTTGAGAATCGGGGCCAAAAGTAGTTGTTTGTCCTTGTGGTTGTCCCGTAGCTGTCGCATTAGACCATGCCATTTCTTTCTCCTTTATTTAACGAATGCCTTGTGGAAAAGCTCTAAATTCAATATACTGCACATCGAATTGTCCTGCCAAAACAATATTGAACCAGACTCCAACTACATCAAGCCCAAATCTGGCAGAAAGTGCGGATGTTACAGTTGTTTCTTTTGTCAAGTCAGAATTGATAGCGCGCCCATCTACACTATGTTCCAACTTGATTGTGCAAGTAGACGGGAGTCGGAAGTGAATAATTACTTCAGAAGCCCTGGTGAATCCTGCACGGTAGTATCCTATTTTACCCCATTTAGCAAGCGAATCAGATGGATTAAGATCGAACAGCCTGAGATACCCTGAAGTATCAAGAACACCAACATCCATTCCGAAGTTGTCATATGTGATAATTCCTTCATCAATTTTGTTAACAGGAGAATACTCAATGAGTTGCTTAAACTGACCCTTGAATTTGCCCCACTTCTTAAGAGCCATATCATAGACTAAAGCACCTACATAGGTGGGATAGATCGGACCGATAGATCCATCCTGAAGATTGAATGTTGCGCCAGGAAGATCTAAGGTATATGGAGGATATGAGGTGGTTCCCAATGATGGGAATTCTAAATAGTAATCAGGATAATCTAGCCCTGCATCATAGTAAGGTAATGAAACTCCAGCCGGTGCTTGATAAACAGTTGCCCCAATAGAGGGATTTCTCATTCGGAATTCATATCTGGCATCACATATGTTTTCATTTGCTTCAGCAGCTCCAGCATAAACACTAACCGCTCCAACTACTGTATTGAGTGCAGTAAGCCAGCCAGTCATGGTAAAGACTGCATCTTGTTTAGCTGCCATACAAACACTATAAAAAATAGTGTAATACTCTAGTAAACGGAATTCTACTGATGGATAAGGTATCACATCAACGACATCAAAAGAGGGTTTAAATACCCAATTCCCAACTGAATGTGGTTGTAATCCGTATCTACCTTCATATCCAGGATAAGAATCTGGGTTTATATACTCTTTGAAGGTATCATGAACTACAAAAGTATTTCCTATAACACGACCATTCTTGATATAGAAATTGAAATTCGGCTCTCCTGCAACTACTGGAGAACTGGTAGTATTTAAGAAAGTTCTATCTGCAAGAGCCCATGATATTCCAGCATCCAAGGTATCATAAGATGATTCTGTAGTTGGTATAACAACATTGAGAAATGGGCTAGGAACCATTTTACAGATGTTGTGAGCGTTATCCGAATAGAGGAATAATCTCTGTTGGTATCTGTTAATTGTGATATATGTTTGCAGGTGTTTTCTTACAGTAATACGCCCTGGCCGTGTCAGAACAGTTATTGGTCCACTACCAGTATAATAATCTGTTAAACTGAATACAGCAGAAGTACTGAAATAGGGGATTTGGTATATATAATTACTACCTCCAGTTCCATCAATAGCAGTTGGTCCAATATCTACTCCACCTATAGACCCAGTCCCTAAAGGTGTTACTGTTAATTGTTTGTAAGTTCCGATCCTAGCAACTTCTAGTCTTACTCTTTCTTGCATTTCCTCATACTGGGAAACAAAAACATTGATGAGCTTCAAGACATTATTAACAACCGTGGAATATCCAGTAGATTTTCCAGTAGAAGTATAGGTGTGATTATTTCCATCCGTTCCTTCAACAGTTCCAGTGATCAATGGCTTTAATGAGGCTGAAGAAATCCAATCTCCCTCAAGAGGAAAACCTGCAGATATATTAACATCCAAGGCCCCAAGCATTGAAGATTGACCAGCTCCCCAGATTCCATAATTATTGGAGAATAGACCATTGTATTTACCATCACATCTTGGAACAACACAAGACCAGATAGGGTGTACTCCAGTTCCAGGATTGCATGTTTGCTGCTCTGAAGAACCACCATCAAAGAGCTGGCCAACTGCTTGATTAATTTCTGCATTATTTACCAAAGCCGGCATATCTAAAACAGTACCATCCCAACCTTCAAGAATAGTTAAATTCAAGGTGGGAACTGTGTGCTCCTCGAAATGCACCATTCCGTCAATATAACGATTATCGATCAAATAGAGATAAAGATACCGGCCTCCAAAGAATTCCAAAAAGACAGGATCCCTAGTTTCCCGTAGGAAATCAACAACTTCAGGAAAAACAGGGACCAGCTGGGTGGATTTAGAAACCTGATTATATTGGCCAATAGCATAAAGAGCGCCACCACCATAGAAATATTGATCGCTGTCAGTTATTCCTGTAGTGCTCTGTTTTGGATAAGCAATCCCAATGTCATCAGTAATCGCATCAGCATCCCACAGAAGTGTTCCTGTGGTGATATACCTGACTCCGACAATTCTCCTGGTACAATAAATCACGAATCCATCTGATTTAGCCCGAATAACAACAATCCGACCAATGACGGCATTAAAGATTCTATTTCCGGCGAGAGTTTCCAGAGAAGGAGTAAAATCTGTGTGATCAAGGACGGAGGACCAAGAGACAGAATTAGCAGAATCCCAAAATCCCAGGCGCCCATTGGCCCGAAAGATTCCCATCTGTCCAGCCATAGTGAGGAAGGAAGGAGTAAAGGAAGAAAGAGTTCCATTGGCGATCACTTTATAGACGACAGTATTTGCCTGGCGGTACATATAGAGAATGTTCTCAATAATACACCAGGTCCACTCCAAATGACTTCCAGGAGCAGGAGCTGAAAGAACATAATTCTGCGTCCAAACTCCACCAGAAAGACTCCATAAACCATTCTCGCACATTGCGAAGATCTTATTGGAATAGGTGGAGGTTTGAAAAACTAAGAGTCCATCGCAGCGAGTAGTCAAAGCTGTGACATCAATCTTTGACGTGAGTCCAAAATAAGACCGGTATCCATATGCAGTGGGAAGGATATTCCAACCATCATATAGGAGTACCGGTGAAGTTTTTACAGGGGAATCTTCCTGCCCTGTGTAGTGTAGGTTCTCTGGAAAGGAATTAGGATCGCAAGGAAAATAACCCTGAGAGACATCTATGATTTTGGGAAACTGTGGCATTTATTATCCCCTCTCATGTTGTTGCTGGAGTGAAAGACTGGCCCAAGCATCCAGTAATGTGACAGAAAGAGTTCCGGTTCCTGAAAGAGTTATTGCTGAAACTTTCATCTGGAAAGGAGAAACTGTCATGATTGTTTCTTTTGGGAGGAACAGACCATCTGTCAGAAGTGTTCCAGAAGATGGGACAGAAGCAGTTCCACCGAATTTGATAATACAGTCTACATCAGAGAAAAGGACAATTGTCTTATAAGTTCCAGCTAGAGTTAGTTCTGCTGTAGCGGAAGTGGAAATGGCAATCCTGTATAGACCTCTTGGTCGAATTGTATCATTCGGGATTGCGATTCCATCAGTTGTTGCAATTGGGTAACGTCCTGCTAAGTCTGCCATTTCTTTACGCTCCTGCCAAAAGTAAAAAGCTTATCCTAGTTTCTGCAGTTGCTGCAGCATCCCCATAAAGGATGAAATACCCCGCATCTGAAACTGCCCGGACTGATTTAAGGGTTGAATCATTGGATCCCACAGTTGCAAGAATCACACTGTTTGCAGTTGCTAATTTATTCGTGACCACAAGAAGAGAGCTACCTGCGGCCATATTAACCCTACCGGCTCGTCTATGTATTGTAGCAGATCCCGTGGTTCCAGCTGCAACGACTGTGGGTTTATTATTTGCTCTCTCTGTTTGGTGAATTACTGGATCCATTATACCCTCTTCACATAACCAAGAACATTGATATATCCGGAAACACTTGCATAAGCTTTCACGGTCTTGGAATTTTGCAGCATTGTTCCAGCTAGAATCAAAACAGGTTCAGAATTGGCCGGAATCTCCACATCTTTGCAGACAATTGTATCATTTGTATTATCATAACCAAAAGCAATAGTTATAGATGCGGGAACATCCACTGGATTAACTACCCATAACCAAACTTCATCCCATGTAGTTGTTCCTGCGTTTGTGGTATGAATGGTCTGGGCTGACCCTAATGTTAGAGCAGTGATCCGAATAGGCTTTCCATCAGCCCTTCCTGTGAACGGTACTTTAATATAGTCTGTCATATCACACACCTATTAACATAACCGGTTAGATTTATCTTATTTGCTACACTAGCAAAAGCTTCGACTACTCCACTATTCTGTAAAAATAGCCCAGGACAAATAAGAACCGGCATCCCACCTGGAGGGAGATCATAACTTCCTATTGCCATATCTCCAACAGAACTGTGTGCCCCAAAATAGAGGGAAATGGTCCTGCTGACTGTATCTGTATTTGCGGCCCAAATCCAAATATCATCCCAGTTATAAATTCCTGGACCCGTTGTATGAACAGTCATCGGAGAAATTGCACTGGTAGTATTGACCGTCATAGTTGCGCCGTTAGTTGCAGCGCTGAAACCTATCCTTGTTTCTGTAGGACTTGGCGCAGCCGCAGATGAAGGGACCGACCAAACACCAGTTCCATTAAGATAGTAGGTTGAATCATTAGGAGGAGTAGGAACAGCTCCACCAACGGTTGCTGTCATCTCTGCTACATTGATTTGAATGTCATCAACTACATAGGCAAAATAAACATAATTGCCGGCAGAAATTGTAAAGGTGCCAGGAGCTGCGGTCCAAATATAGTCGTAGTCTGTTCCTGAGACTTTAACTAGAATATCCCCAGCTGCGCCACCTGGAATTCCAGCAAATCCCCCAGCTGACGCAGCCTTAATTCTTTCACTGAATCTATTGAATAGCATTTAACCCCCTTAGGAAGGCAACGAATTTCACATTGGCTCCCATCATTAAAAGTCCTGCTACGGAGGTAAGAACAACCAGGACGCAGGTTTTAAGAATTGAGTGCTTTAACTCTTTGAGGAGTTTTGCATTCTCTTGCTTAGATTCCTCTGCGGCCTGGTGTTCCCTTTTATGATGATCAATACCATATGGAAAAGCATTAAGAAGTTCCTCGTGCTTTTCCAATAGGAGATCTATTTTCTGGGAGTCTGTCATGTGGTCGTATTTTCTTCTTTCTTCTTGCATGATCAAAGCTCCTTTTAATGCGTGATCTGATCTCTGAAATCATTTACAGCTACCATATACATCTCATCACCCATGGATTTATAAGTCTTTCCATTGGATGCATCACCCATTGAGATTAAAAGTTCCCCGATAGCTTGATAAACAATTGCATACGGACAGAGTTCCAGGAGCCAATGTTCTGCTGTTCCTGTAAGAGTTGGCGCGTATTGATAATAACCAACTAGTAAAGAGGAGGCAGTGGAAGATGGAATGATCGTAAGATTTGATCCAATCATGTAATATCCATCAGTCTGGGTAAAACCTCCAGGAACAAATACATTCTGCGGATCAATAAAATTAAGATAACGGGTTGCGCCAGGAAGTTTCAGGTATTTCCACTTGCGGAATCTGACAAGCGCGGGGGATAAGGCGGAAAGATCAATAGTCTGGACATAAAGAGAAGAATCCAGTGGAATTGAAGTTTCCACCAGATCCCGTGAGAATTCAGTCTTAAGGATTGCCCTGCTGAGAACTGCATTAACCACAATGCCAGCCTCAGCAGTTTTATCCGGACGCTTGATTACTGAAAGAACGGCATCAACTGCCTCGGCATAATTCATGGTTTTTCCTAGGAAAGAATTTCAGCTGCTCTTTGTGGAGTCAAAAGCCCATCTGCTACGAATTGCGCAAATACATCACCTGCGTATGCAACATTAAACTGGAACTCATCAGCAGTTGGAGCAATAACTACAGAATAAACTGCATTGGTATTACCAAGCAAACAAGCACCAAGGATAGCAGATTTTTCAGCTGGAGTTAATCTTTCCATTACCTGACGCTGCGAGAGATAAACTTCAGGAGGCGGCTGCCTATGTTCTCCAGTATAAGCATCCCAAGGAAACAGAGGATTCAACGTAAATGTAATATTGGTCCTGACATCCCCACCATCAGCAAGAACAGCAGCAACCGCTTCTGCTTGCGTAGCAAAATGCAAAATAGCCATGATTTACACCTTTGAAAAGTCAAGTTCGGAAGCCGCAAGAAAGATTGCATTCCATTCTTTTGGCGTTGGGTTTGGAGTTAAGTTAGTACGTAGTCCCCTGGAGAAAGGATTATCCCTATCCAATTTACCAGTATAGGCCCAGAATCTCTTACGTTTTGGAGTCATAAGAGCAACTGCGGTTTCAAGCTGGGCCTCTGTAATTCCAGCATCAACACAAGCCTGAATAAATTGCCATTTGGTGACTGTGGGGCGAAGATCATCATACATATCAGCATCTGTACGAACTTCCCAATTGTTTCCATTATCATCAAAGACCCAGCAAACTTGACCCCCTGCTGCTTCAGCTTCATCTTTTGTTGCGTAACGTGTAATAGCCATTCTTAATGCTCCTATTTAAGGTAGAGTGATGGACCCTCATACAAAACAATAAAATCAGCTGCAGCAGATATAGTAAGCTGCACTCCAACGGAAATATCCGTCGTTTTATCTACAGTGACGGAGGGAGTAGAAGAAGAGGATCCGTTCTGCACAGAAAAGAAGGCTCCTATTTGGGTATTCGATATACTATAAAGTTCAGATCTCCTACAACCAAAACAAGTAGTAGTTGCAGTAGAACTCAATAAAGCCGTCCCATTGAATGTCATTTTTAATGTTTTAGTGGCGGCCGTTCCTCCTCCACCCATAGGAACAGCCATACCTACAGATTTACTAGTATCAAGTAGATAACCTGCTGGGATAATACTAGCTCCAGGAACTTGAGTAGCAGTAGTATAAGCTGCACCGCCATTGATACTCTCACTGCCAAAGTTAGCACCTGGAGCATTGAAAGTAATAGTATTCGCGTCTGGAATAGATACAATAGAGTCGTACCAACCAGCAGCGAGACTTGGAGAACCTGGATAGAAGAAACGAAAACCTACATATGTAGTACCAGTAGTGATACCGTGGGCTGTTGCTGTAACAGTCACGATATTAGAGGTTCTAGATGCAGTAGAGCTAGCCACTAAGGAAGCTAGAAGTGATTTTCTGAATCCCGGAAATCTCAATGTAAATGGAACACTGCCTAGGCCACTGAAATCATCAGGAACTTTACACTCCCGAATCCCTCCGCCATCCGTATATACGTGAATAAAACTACCCATTGTTTATTCCTCCTTAAAGGAAAACCCCGCCGAAACGGGGGATTGTTTTTATCGGAAAAGAACGATCTTAGGCGGGGAAATAAGAGCAGCAAAATCCTGAGCCGCACTTACTGTAAGTTGAGTCAGAATAGTATTGTCAGTCTGGGTATTGAAAGACTGGAAACTGAAAAGAGAACTAGCGCCACCATTATTTGGTACGCTGATTTGACAGGTGATTTGTGTGGCATTCAGCATTGAGAAATCCCACTCTTTTCCAGAACAAGCAAAGATAGTTCCATTTTGAGATGGACCAAAACCAGTGACACCAATGAATGGTCGGAAAGTTTTCGTAGCTGCCGTGTTGAGGGAGCAGGTATTCAGAATATACTTACCAGTAGTAGAATCCGTCATCATGCCAGCGGGAATAAGAATCCCGCCAGGAATATTGGTTGCAGTAGTATAAGCAGCAGCGGAATTAACACTCTGACTAGTAAAATCAGCACCAACAGACGGAAAAGTGATAGTATTAGCATCAACAACAGTAATATTATCAACCCATCCAGCCGCCAATCCAGCAGAACCTGGATAATAAAGACGGAATCCATTATAAGTATTAGGAACTCCATGAGCCGTAGCAGTGATAGTCACTACATTGGAAGTTCTGGCTGCAGTAGTACTAGCAACAAGAGAAGCTAAGATACAGCGTTGAAAATTGGATTGAGTCAGAGCATATGGAAAAGCTCCGAAATCAATAAAATTTTCAGGGATATTGCGGGAAAAGATACCCCCGCCTGCGTCACGAGTAAAAACAGTATGTGGCATTGTTTGTTTTCCTTAACAAAGATGTAAAAAATCCCACTATTCAGGAAAGACCGGGAGCGGGCCTGTTGAATAGTGGGATTATAAAATTAGCCGGTAGCGCCAGCAGTAAGACCCTCAATGACAACACAACCCCAAGGATTGCGAAGTTCCAGAGCCATTTCCGAAGTATAGCTTCCGCCTTGACCGTCAGTACCGTTTTCAACGATATTTCCAGAAGCTCCGTATTCTTCCACCTTAGCATTACGGCCATTCATGTAGGCCAGCTTAATAGAGGGAATATCCAGAATAATCAGGCGGCCAGCAGTTTCATCGTAACCATTCAGAAGAGCGTGTTCCAGAAGACGCAGTTTTCCTTTATAGCAGGTAAAGGATTGGTAGTCCATACCGAAATTGGTAGTTTCCGGCATCAGTTGAACGGAACCGTTCTTGATAGCAATCTGATTAACAACTTCAATTGCTTTAGCATCACCGAAAGCATAACGCATACGAGGATTACTCAGATCGGTAGAATACTTGAACGCTTTGGCTACGTAAGTAACAAACTGAGTCAAGGTGGTAGTTCCGCCAGCAGGCACGTAGTTTGCATTGGAAGTATATTGACGAACAGCATCAATAATACCTTGCGTTGCATGAATTGGCTGAGCACCAGAAGTATCCATCTTGGCTTGGCCCCAAATACAAGCAGTTTCTTGCTCAGATTGGTGCATCAAAGCCGCATCAGCTTTACCTTCTGCAATATTAGAATAACCAATTTCATGCATAGAAGCTTTAGCAGTTCCGGTCACGGCCCAAGCATTACGGAAAATCTGCGTAAAGTTGGAAACATAAGTAACCGGGAATTGACGAGCCGTAGGACGAGCACTATTTTCCGGCTTGGCAGAACCGACTTTGATAATCTTATCGCCGTTAGTTCCAGTCGTATCAACAACTCGACCAAAACCTTTTGTGACAGTAACAACATTACCGGCAACAGCAGTAACGCGCATATTTTCACGGGTGGTTACGTTATGGATAATATCATCCACACCAATACCAGCGGCAGAAGTCAGAGTAATAGTTGCAGCTGCTGCCAAATAGCTAGAGCCAACAGTAGTAGAAACGAATTCCACAGTCTTACTAAAATAACCATGAGTAGAAGCCACAGCAGTAGTGGTTCCCATCATTGCAGAAAGGCCAGTAATGGGAGAAGCCCCATTAGGCATAAGCCGCATAAGAGTTGCGCAAAGCGACTTTTTGTTCAGTTCCGCAGGATGCCCCGTTCGGGGAACTGTGTTAAAGATACCTTCCATTAAAGCCATTGTAGTGTCCTTTATTAACTAGTTAAAAATGCTTCCCAATCATCAACCTCACCGGCAGTTTTCTGGGTTTGTTGAGATTCGGTCGTTGGATTCATAGCTGCCTGTACCTCTTTAAGATAGCGAACAGCTTCAGTCTTGATTTGTTCTGCGGATGCGTCGGGATTTTGTTTGGCCAACATACTTGCGATCCTAGCCAGTTCTGCTTTGACAACAGGATGGTTAGCATTAGGTACATCTGCCAATTGACTCGAAATGAGCTGTTCCTTTACTTTGCTTCCTAGGGTTTTCTTTTCATATTCGGCCCGCGAATTCAGGTGGGTATCAGTAAGAGCTGTTCCATGACTGATTGCAGCTTTATAGGCATTTTGTGCTACTGCATTCATCATTTCAATAAGAGCATTAACATCCCCGCCCTGAGCACGCTGCATTAACTCTGGATTAACACCACTAGCAAATTGAAGCTTTCCAGAGACTTCAGAAAGAACTTTGTCATCCAATTTGAAAGCAGGAGCAACATCTTCTGCCGCTGCATTTTTACTAGTATCAAACATATTCTTGTACACGTCAAGGGGATTAACCGGCTCAACAGGCTTTTCAGCCGCTTGTGCAACTGGTGCAGGAGCTGGTGCGGGAACCGGTTTATTATTACCCATGATAGAATCGAAAATGCCCATTTTTATTCCTTCGAGATTGAAAGTAGCGTTGATAAAACAAGGAGTTGACCAGAGACAAATAAGTGTTTTTTATGCACCGACTCTGGTGTTTCTGACAGAATGGGAAGTTCCAAAAGGTCCCTGCTGCATTCTCTTGCGAGACCTTTTAGGTAATCCCGAACTGTTGGATCGTTGAACACTGTGGTTAAGTGATCAACTTGTACCGGAGTTAATATATGATCCGGTAAAATCTGACTGGCAAGACTCATTGACGTGCCCCTAATTCTTGTTGCCTTAATTGAAGCCCTTGTTCACGAGCGGCAATTTCCTGCTGCCTTAAATCATTCTCTTGGATATTATTAGCAAAATCAGGATTTGCTTGCTGTGTCTTATCTAAAGGAGAAGTTGGTTGTGCCGCGGGCGCTGCCTGTGGTGCATATTCAGAAAGTCCCTTAACTCCCATAAGTTGCGCCAAATGTGCAACAATATTCGGAAGCATCATTCCATAAGTCTGCTGTAAAATAGGACTCTGGCTAATCATGGTCATTATTTGGATAATTCCCTCTGTGCTTGCCAGTTTACTCTTTGGAGTGTAGCCATCAGCAACCTGGAATGCTAGAACCTTCTGGCGCAAATGCTGGATTTTAACTTGCATCTCTTCACCAGTGCGCTGGGAAATTACCACAGAATCCTCACCATACTGGAAGATATTGAACTTCAGAATCTCCTTCAGGAATACAAAGAACTGAAATTCCATAGCCAGTGCAGGAAGCCTAAGTCTGGAATCTGCTCCGCCCATAGTATCTCGCCATTCAACAACTGACTTGTTTCCTTTTTGGAATTGGCCCTGCATTGGATTATTGAGTCCAGAGAGCTCTTTCCCAAAAGAAACAATTTGCATCCCAGATTGCATTGCTCCCTCTGTTCCCCTTGGATCAAAAGGAATTGGGTGATAGGCATCGGAAATTGACCGCCCATTTAATCCATTCATCCTGACAGGAATCTTTGGTGCAGGAACTGGAGCATTCACATCTTTGATATTGATTACATTTGGATCAAATAAAGCTCTATCTGAAACTGCACGCCTGGAAGCGTTAATTTGAATATTGAAAAGCGTAGCAGCTGCCTGCTGAATAGGAATAGAGCCTTCTGCAACTGACTTAGTTTGGTAATCGAGTCCATCTTCAAACGGCTGGCAGAAAAGAATTGGGAGGTAATCAAAAGCGGAAATGATCCTTTTCACGCTGATGAGAATCTCACCATTGATGATCTGGAACTGATAGATCTGTGGGGTATTTCTGGCAGGTCCTGGGATCCCAATATCGGAAGGACAAAGACGAGCATAGAGTTTGATTAGCTCGTAATTTCCTACGATATTTTTCCTTGCTCCGTTTTCATCCTGACCCGTAAGGAAAGCTTCCCAGTTCATAGAGAGTGGTTTTCTACTTCCTACATAATCAGAGACCTGTGGGTGCTGCCTATAATTGGGAGCTTCTCCAGTGATATAACTATCTAGGGCTTCCTTTGTATTCATGACTTCTGACTCATCGGAGAGTTTATTGAGAAGTCTCTTCAGTTTCTGCCGGGAAAGGATGGAGATATGTCCAGCAAAATCTCCCTTTGCAGAAATGTCTCCTGGTGCCGTATTTCGGTCCCAGATTGTATTGTAAAGATCCATGCGTGTGAGTTCGGTGTAATGCATGGCGTTTTTGTTTATTTTGTTTTTTCCGCTGGTTGCTACGAGTTCATCCATGACAGAATACTGCGGAATGGAAGTCCAGTCAGTTTCTACTGCTCCTAGATTATACTTAACACAGTCGCGAATAAATATAAGTAACTGCCTAGGATAGCCACCCAGCTTAGCATGATCGTCAAAAAGAGCTTCCAATGTTGCCGCATCGTCTCTGTTAGCTGGACTAGACACGATAGGGAATAAGGGGGAGCCGGACAGGAATACTTCTGCAAGATATCCGACCATACTATCGACTTGAGCAACAATAACAGGGGGAGTGGTAGAAGGGCTATTAAAAACCCCAGCAGGAGTAGTAGCAGCATCAATTCCTTCTCCGTGAACAGTTCCAGTAATCGGATCAATGTTTGTCTTATAAAGAGCATATGCAGTGTCAATAGCTTCCATCTTGTTCCAATATTCTTCGTTCTCTTTATGAGCTTGGAGAATATATTTGGCATATTCGATGATGTTCTGTTGAACCTGCTTTGAAACTTGTGGCATGGTTTTTCCTCAGAAAGGTGTATTATTTGTTAGAACCCTGCATTCCCCTTCTATAGTCAGCCCAAAATCAAGTAGAGATATCATATGCCAGTATTCGTTTCGGACATCCAAACCATATGCACAAGCATCCAAAAGGTCGTCTTTATTATCAGATTTTCCAAGTTTGTATGTGGAAGCTTGCCAGGTGAAGTCCCTGCGAGTCTGTGGATCATGAAGATAATAACTCTCATTGTACAGTTCTGCTATAAAGAGACGTATTCTTGATTCCTTACTTCTTCCATGTGGTTTTAATGGCACCACTGCCAGGCCATGCATTTGGAACTGGGCTATATATTTCATTAGCCAGAATTCAAGAGTCATCTGATAACCAGTATCTTCGACTCCAATTAGAGAACATCTCCATTTTACTGCCAAGGCCAAAGCTTTAAGAATAAGCTGTTCTGGGTCCATGATTCCCTTGGCTGTTTCTACAATTACAGACTTCTCGCCAAGTTTAAGATGGACACAAATCACATTATCATCACTGTTCTTTCTAAATCCGGCCGGGTCAATTGTAATAAATGCGCCGTCGGGATTAGAAAGCTGGAATTCCTCAAAGGGAGAATCTGGAAGTCCGTGCGGGAATATGTTCTGCGCGGTACTTGTTGGATCATTCATTACTTCCGCAAACCAGACATGGCTCATTCCAAGAGATTCATCATGGTAATAACCCTCCATGAGATCTTCTAAGGAAAAAAGCTCCGGCCAAAGAGGTTGGCCATCTTCTAGAATTGCTCCAGTAACCAGGGAAATCCAATAAGGATTCTTTTTGAGTTTGCCAAGGACACAGTTGTCGGAATACATATTCCCGACATAAATGATAATTCTATTACCCCTAGGAGAAACTGCCTTGAAAATGGTTCCCACAAGTGTGGAAAGAAGGTTTGCAGAATCTGTAAGGCTTTCACTATTCTTTTTGGTCTGTACATCATCACAAAAGATAACATCTGGCCTGGCATGTTTCAAGTTAATACCACGAATTCCACCTTCCCAGCCCCTCGCTACGATGGAAACTGCCTTATTGTGGTATCTTGATTTCTTTGTATCCGCACTATTTATAGAAAGGCCGCCAAGCCAATCGCCATAAACAGCTGTTATGTTATCACTGGAAAGGATATCATGAATATCCGCCAGGAGAAGTTGGGCCAGGTCAGCATTTGCACAGACAATAAGAATAAATTGAGCCTCATCATAGACAATCATCCAACAGATTAAAACCTTGATGAATGTTGTTTTTGCATGGCCCCTAGGAAGACCCAAAGCGAAACGCAGAAGTTTTCCTATCTGTCCTGGATTTCTCTGCATCAGGAGCTGGAAACATCCCAGATAAAAAACTGGGAGTTCATACACACAGACCTCTGGGATACAAAGGGACGCAAAGAAATTTATATCGACACGCCCTCTGGCATAGATCTCCTCGATAGAAAGAACTACTTCTGATGTTTCGCTCATGTTATGGTTTTCCTATTAGCATTTCCTTTAGAGGGATGTCGTAGAAATTTTGATTTATTGGAAATTGCCGAAGTTCTTCTGCTGTGAAATACTGTCTTGCCTGAGCGGCTCTTGCGTCAGCTTCTCCTGCTGTTCTTTTATATAGTTTAACCCTCATATCGTAATCTAATTCTTTCAGCTTATCCGTAGCAGCCCAATCAATGCTTTTATCCCTCTTTAGATCCATTACTTTCTGTTCATATTGCTGTTTGGTCCTGGAATCATAGGGAATATTTTCAAGGGACGCGCCAGGACTCCATCCCTCTTTTTGCTGAACTGCATGCTGGATTTCATGGATCATAATACTTCTTGCTTCTTCTGGGGTTCTTCCTGCTGCAAGAATAGTATTTGTCCTTGGATCAAAATATCCTGCGCTATTTTTAACCCCATGCCCATAGATTACATTTATATCCTTTAGTTCAGGATAATTGGCAAATAAAGAGGGATGTTGAAGAATTTCATGGAGTTTTGCCGTATCCTTGGAATATCTAACTGGCTCAGTAGAAAGATAGCGCTCAGCATTCATATCAACAAGAAGTTGATTCGGGTCAATTCTAGCCGACGCGTCAGATATTTCTTGTCTAGGAATCTTGTCAGGATGTCCAAGCCAGGTTCCTGTCTCTCTGGTTATTACATCCGTATCTTTAATATGGCCCTGAAGTCTCGCAGCTCTGTCTGCTTCCTTAAAAGAAAAGAGTTTTGCCCCTTTTCCAATTAGAGTCCCGGCGCCGGAAAAAGACATAGGATCTGCAATTGTATCTTTTATAGTTTCAGCAGTGTTGGCCGCCGTTTTTTCCAGTGCATCGGAAGGATTTGTGACCAGGTCGGAAACATTCTGCTTGAGAACTTTAACCCTGGAAGAAATGTAGCCCAGGAGAGAAGGGAGAATTTCCATTGTTTTGTCCTTTGAGGAGTTCTTTGACGGAAAAAGGAAAGAGAACCTAAAATCCCCTGGGGCAGAGGCCTCCGGCCATCAGTTTAATGAATAGTAATATCTTGTCTTTTTTGGAGAATGAGCGCGCCAGCTTCCAGGACTGAAATAGAATCTTCCACGGATAATCCCACGGGAGTTCTCACAATGAGTTCTCCAGTGGGATGTAGTTCCAGAATGATCTGGTAAGATTCCAATCTTGGGGCTGGGATAACTGTTGCCATATTAAGACTTAGGCAGCTTGAACAGTTGTTGCAGGGCCTTCTTTTGGTTCTGCAGGTAAGTTTGCGTGCTCATTTTTCATCTCCTCAAAAAGTCGGGTTACTCTAGCTGCGGGAAGGGGAGCCAAAGCTCTTTCACCAATTGCTATTACTTCATTATCTTTCGTGATCTGAATTTCATGCTGGACCAATCTGTCTGGCATGGTTATCAGAACTTGCGTGTTATTAAAAATCGGGCCGCCCTGGAGTGGGATGGGATTCCTTTTTGCTTCCTGTGCGCGGGAAAGGATTTCAAAAGTCCTGGCCAGTTCCATGTATGTGGCTTCATCAGAACGCTTCATTAGGGAATCAAGAAGATGGCTTTTAAGTCCAGTCATTTTGGTTTCGGTCAGGACTTCTTCTTGATCTTTTCCTTGATTTTCCAAGCGCGCCGCCTCTATTTCCAGTTTGACATCTTCGCGGGAAAGAAGCTGGGAAATTCTGCCGGGGGAAACTCCTATGATTGCGGCCACTTGTCCGGGCGGAAGTCCTTTTTTAAGGAAGGCCAGTGCGCGTTTTTCGTCCATTTCTTTCTCCTGCAAATCAATCTATGAGGGGGAGTGTATCAGGCCGCGGGAAGGGAAGCAATGTCCTCATTTTCCTCTCTGGTTTCTTTTCTCTTTTCCATTTTCTCTTTATAAAGATCTCCGAAGGAGCCTCAAATGAAAATTTTTTAGGAATTTTTTTGTGGGTGCATTGATAATCCCAGGCGCGCCAAGACAAAAAAAAAGCCCCACCGGGGGGCTAAGTGCTTGATTCTATTGGACTTAGTGACCAACGTATCTGCCAAGGTCCAGGGTTTCCCGAGATTTCGAATGCAGTTCTGCGGTTGTGGTCAGCCTGTAAGAATGACGTTCCACTTGGGCATGGGACTCCGTTTCGCACAGATCATGTTTATCTGTAACCCGTGTTGGAATCTCAAACTGCATAGTCTTTGAGAAGACCACGCATCCTTCTGTATTTCTGAATGCCACCGTGCAGGTTGCCATCGTAACCGTGATTTCTGTTTTCATCTTGATTTCCTTTCATTTCTTCAGTTGAAAATGGCCACTGCCAGAATTGATAGTGGCCACCATTATGTTACTCCTCGCCTTCGTCTTCCAGCGACGTGCCGGAGAACGCAAGAGCTTCTCCAAGTTCGTTCAGAATCTTCTCGTACTTGCTGACGTCTTCATCAGAAAGCGTAGCCAGGAAACCGTCGAGCACTTTCTGAACGACTTGCTTGTTTCCTTGGCTCGTTTCAGCCAGGGCTTTTGCCGTCAGCAAGTAACCCAAGACATTGCTCTTCCAACCATCGCTTTTCTTCAGGCCAGTGACAAAAGCAGTGATAGCAGCCTTGAATGCCGCAGCAACAGCGAAATGCTGTCCGCGAGTCGAAGAAGTTTCGACCAATTCAGCGATCGTAGTCCAAAGCGACTGGCCGGACTTGAAGGCAATGCTCTTCGGTTCGAGCTTGCTGAACAGTTTCACTTTGCAAGCAGCCTCGATTGCATCCGCCAGGAATTGCGAGAAATTGCTTTCGTAGGTATCCAGAACCTTCTCGCCTTCCTTCTCCATGACAAAGGCAGTTTCCGTGTTGAGATGTTCCTTGACTTCTTCCAGCGTAGGAACAAGAAAGGCAATCTTGCCAATGTCTTTACGCTCGCCCTTTCCGTTAGAGCCCTTGATGGTTTCGCGGATGGTGGTAGTGATCGTTTTCATTTGAATCTCCCAAGAAAACCTGGAATCTGCCAGGCCAGCGTCAGTTGAACCTTCAACCAACAGACTCAATTCTACCTGAACTGTGCCAGATGTCAAGCGTTTTTTCTTTTTTCTTGAAAACTTTTCCGGCCGGTCCCTGGTTTCTTAAATCACGAATGCGAATTTGACAGAAGAAAAATTGAATGGGCTGAAAAGAAAATTCGAACGGCCATCGAGGACATGAGGACCGATCTTACGAATCTTACCGATCTTGAAAATCTTACAAACCTTCGATTGTAACCCCCCCTCCCGGTCGCATCCGAGGCGTCGATCCGATTTCCCTATCCCCTATAATATTTATATCCCCAGTATAATATTTAATCCCCTGTAAGGTATATATGGGGTAGGAAGTTATTCAAAAAATTTGACAGGATCAATTCTACATACATTGCATAACCTCACTTTCCTTTCTCCTCTTGATTCACAGGAATGGATGAAACAAGGGAATAGGATAGAGATAGGAAATGGGAAGAGATAGAAAGGGAAACTGTACCCACCAGACGACCGCACAGGGAGGGTACAATCGAAGGTCTGTAAGATTGGTGAGATCGGGAAGATTGAAAGATGGGAAGATTCTAAGATGGGAAGATTCTAAGACCTGTCCCCTTGTCCTCGATGCACCACGATGGTGCATGACCCGATTAACCCTTATGAATCAATGACCTACCTGCCCCACTTGACTCGACCGCCCTTCTGTGCTACCCTAACAACTGGCCCACCTTTATTTTATTTTCCAGCCAAGAGAAAGGAAACAAGCAATGAAAAATCTATCAAACAACTATGGAAATCTGATGTTCCTGGAAAAAGAAGAGGCCGAAGGCAACATTACTTCTGTAGAAATCGGGAGGGAAGAAATAAGGATTCCAATATCAATTTCCCCAGAGAAGAATGAAAGAAGAATCCGCCAAGAAGGAAAGATTCTTGTCAGCAGTGCAGTTTGCCCAATCACAGGGATTTCCATTTCCCTTTTGGTTCCTGACCTTCCTATTTCCTTTGACTATGAAAATCCGATCGGGAAATATCGGAATGCCATCAAAATCTCCCAGCTCTCCAGATGGGAACAAATGAATCTCTCCGAAGAAATCCTGGCCGGAACCATTCTTTCCCTTCTTGAAGCAGCAGGACTGGTTGAAAAGACATTTTCCTATCGAGCAGCAGAGAGCAACAGAATTCTTTGCTCTCTGACGAAGGAAAAACTAGTGGAATGCCTTTATTCTGTCAAAAAAGTGGTGGAAAGCGAGGCAAACAAGAAGATTCTAACGGAAAGACTTCCACATATTACTTTCTGCAGGGATATGGATTTCCCGACCTATGCCCAGACAATAATGGATATAATATTTCCAAAGCCGAAGGCAGAGACAGTCCAACCAGAAGCAAAAGTTTCAGTTCCTGTGCAAACAAAGAAGGTTTCGGCCAGACTCCAGATCACAATAGTCACAGCAATTCGGAAAATGACCAAATCCCTACAGGCTGACGGAATCATAAGCAATAAAGCAGCCGGAATCTTTCTCTGGCTAATGACTGACGAAAATATCCAGACAATGACCGCAGAACAGAAAGCCAAATACATCCTCTACCTGACGGAAAAGAATAATGAAACAGCAAATAAACTGGCCGTTCTATTCTCTTCCATCGATAAAGGAAAAGAAGTGAATCTGGAAGATGAAGTAATTCCAGAAGATGCGCCGAAAGTTTCCTTCTTGGAGCAACTGGCGCAAAGGAAAGCGAAAGGAAAACAAAATGGTTAAATTCTCCCTAAAAGGCAGGGATTCAGAAGTCTTAAGAGCTTTCATTCAGGAGCACATTCTGACTGAAGAGGAAGTGGATTCTGGAGTGATTATAAACAGAAAGTTCCCATATACCATCTGTTTCGACAAACTAGATGATGGGCTTATCATTCTGGAAAATCTCCCAATGAAGGTTCTTGTTTCATTCCAGACATTGCAAGGTGGCCTGGCCTATGCGGTAGTTCGAATCTTGAAAGAAAGGAAGGAAGTAAAATGAAATACGATGTTCTGTCACTTCAAGCATTTCAGTATGCACTGGAGGAAATAAAAAAGGAATCAATAACTAATCAAGCTGGAATCTGCTATTACATCAGAGATTTCTATGGTGACTGGAAAGATGAGTACCATAAGGATATTGGATATGAAGCGATCAAATGGATGCGAGATACTTATTTCCCCGGTGTCTTGCTCGGAGAGTACTGGTGGCCAACCTATTTTTACGAATTCGATAAAAAGAAACTGTTAGATTCAAAAATAAAAAGGATCCATTTCCTTCAAAGAATCATCGAAGACCTTATGTGTGGAGGTCCAGCATGAAATACGACATTCTGATGCTTCAGTTTTTCCAGGAAGCTCTGGAAAAGGTGGAAGAAAGAAGGTTTGATAAGCAGGTTGGTATCTGTGATGCACTACATCATGTTTGTTTCATGCAGCATATCAAGGATTTTAGATACGACTATGATATGGTGGAGTGGATGCAGAAGAATTACATGCCACGTAAAACAATTAGGGAGTACTGGTGGCCAACCTTTTTTGATGAGGAGGAGGGAGATGAACAAGACCTGATCCAATCCAAGGAAGATAGGATTGCTTTTCTGAAAAGAATCATTGAGGACCTCATGTGTGGAGAATGAAAGAGATGAATGATATCTTAGAAAATCCCAAGCATCTGAAAAAGATGGCGAAATCCTTGGACCTTCTCATCAAAGACAATCCTGACTGCCATCATTTCGTCACCTGTTTCATAGGTAAAAAAGAGATGAGAATGGAACGGATTATCATTTCAGGGAAAGTAGGATATTACCTGACTCCGGCAAACTGTCCATTCTATTCAAGGGAATACCCTTACACAAAGGAAATTCAGCATGTAAGAAAGAACGGATCACCACATGCTGTTTATAAGCTCGACGAGCTGATCGAGCTGATGGAAAAAGGGAATTTCGAAATCAAATAACGGAAAGGAAGGACCAAATGAAATACGATATTCAAGCCTTACAGATTTTCCAGGAGGTTCTTTATAGGATCAAAAAAGATGATTCCTACAATCAAGTAGGAATCTGCAGGGAACTTCAGTATGAAAATATTCAGCGTTTCCCTGAATTGCGAACCTGGATGCATGGAAAATACATGCCGGATAAAAAACTGGGAACCTACTGGTGGCCCATTCAGGCAAGGGAAGACCGGATAGCTTTTCTTGAGCGGATCATAGAAGACATAATGTCAGGAGAATGAACAATGTCACATCTTACTCCCCTGGAATACAAAAAGGTCTTGACTTGGGAAGAGCGGGTCAAGAAGGAACAGGAAGATAACTGGCAGGAATACAACAGGATCAGGAACTCTGGTCCTATTTCTCTTTATGAGGAGAGGGAACTGGCCGATGAACTTGGGCTGTTTGAGGAAGATTCTGTGGAAGATTCCACTGATTAAAGAGTACCTTCTTTCACGGAAGGTTCAGAAAATCAACAGGAAGAAAAGAGGAAAAAGATGAATAAACAACCTGGTTTCACTTTTACCGATCTGTTGTTAGTGAGCATAATCACATTCTCAACAGTTGGGTGGGTCTGGAATATCATTAAACTATTCAATGTGCTGGATGATCCCTTTTCGGCCAGAATAGTTTTAAGAATGCTTGGTATCCCGCTCTTCATACTTGGCGCAATCATAGGATATTTCTAGGAAAATGAAAATGGAAATGGAACGTGTAACTATCTCCCCCGAAACAATCATGGAACTCATGGCAGAGAGAAGCATACTGCCGGAGGATGTTTATCAGGGCCTTATTTCACATGAAGACTGTCAGAAACACAAGAGAATCCTGTCAGCCACAACCATCTTCGTGATGAAAATCATGAAGAACCATAATATCAAGCTGAACCTGGATTCAATTCTGATTCTCAGCGCAACATATTATCTGGTACTGATAAAAATCATAACAGATTAACAACTTCCCCGGATGGTGAAATAGGTAGACACAAGGGACTTAAAATCCCTCGCTGCAAAGCATATCAGTTCGAGTCTGATTCCGGGGACTCTTTTTCAGGAGAAGCAAATGCCAAGAAATACAATTGATGAAATGATCGAAATCCTCCAGGCTTACAAAGAGAAAAAAACTCTTGAATGCCGGGAGGCTTTTCTCGACAGAGCTGGCTGGAAAACTGTTAGTGAGCCGGTCTTTTCTTTCAACAATACAGAATATCGTATCAAGAAGGAACCGCCTAAGAAGAAAAAGCTCTACCAGTTTCTTTGCCAGAACCCAGGAGATAGCGAATATTTCGTTACGTCGAACATGATGGAAGATGAGGCTGAATGCATGAGAACCTATGCGTATTCAAATATGATCAAAAGACTATATCACACAATGGTCGAAGTGGAGGAATAGGAAAATGGGAATCATCAAACAAACAATCGTAAAATGTGATGGTTGTGGAGCTGAAGCCAAATGTGGATCACTTCCGCCAATGGATGCAATAGCGGCAATGAAGAAAAGGGGATGGTTCTACCATTACAAAATCGGCTGCTATTGCAATGGTTGCAATGCTGAATATCACCAGAACAAGGAGGAAAGAAATGACGCATGATGAAATGATCGAAATAATCCAAGCGCACAAGGACGGGAAACAGATCGAGTTCAGGAAAAGCGTTTCAAAAGAACCCTGGAGAAATCTGGATGGCCTAATGTTTGATTTCATCCTTTTCACCTACAGAGTGAAACCGAACCAGAAAAAAATCCTCTATCAGTACAACTTCCAAACAGCCACTGGAGCTATTTACAGGTATGATAAGTTTTTCGAGTCCTTGACAGAGGCTGAAAGAGTGATTGGATGTAAGATTATCGGGCCGGCACTTGAAACAAGGCTTGAGATTTAATTCTCAACTCAAAGGGTTTTAGCAATAGAACCCTTGAAGTTGGGCACATTTTTTCTTATGAAAGGAACCATCATGGCACTGACTCTTGCAGAACTTTGCGCAAAGAAAGGAATCATACTTCCATCCGCAATCAAGAAAACCAATCCCACAATCAAAATCGAGGAACCGGTCAGTCAAAAGGAAAAGACTTTCTCTCTTGATATTGAACTCGACATTGACCAGTCTCAGGCAGTGGAACTTGCGCTGGCAGGAAAAAGTTTTTGCCTTATCGGGAAAGCTGGAACTGGAAAGACAACCACGGAACGGGAGATTGTAAAAGCTCTCCTGAAAAACAATGGAAAATCCAGCCATATATTCAGAATCCAGGGAACTGGTGAAAGAGTTGAAGGTCCTGCAGCGGCAGTTGTTTCCTATACCAGAGTTGCAACAGGGAATAGCAAGAAAGCCATTTGCAAAGACAAGGAACTTGAGGAGAAGTTCTTCCATAACATCACCACGATTCACAATCTCCTGGAATATGCGCCAGTCTATTACTGGGATGATGAGAAGCAAAAAGAGACCATGAGATTCATTCCAGCAAGAGACTCAGGAAATCCTCTGACGGTCAAGGTTATCGCCTTTGAAGAATCTTCCATGATTGATCTGACTCTCTGGGAAAAAATATACGATGCGATGATGCACGGGACGCAATGTATTTTTATTGGTGACATTAACCAATTGCCACCAGTATTTGGACCGTCCATTCTGAATTACGCATTGGTGCAACTTCCAATCGTGGAACTCAGGACTGTTTATCGTCAGAAATTCAACTCGACAGTTCTGAAGAATGCCCACAATATCCTGGAGGGAAAATCTCTGGAAGTGGCTCCAGACTTTAAGATCATTGAAGGTGGAGAAAAGCAGCACGGACAAGTAATAACCTGCCTTCTACTGATGAACAGTCTGCAAAAGTGGCTCAAGGATGGAACCTATGATCCAAAGGAAGATATTGTTCTTTCTCCATTCAATGTGGGCGCTTTGGGAACAGAGAATCTGAATAGCCATATCGCAGGTTTCGTAAATCCTGGGGAAGTCTTTGAAATCATTGCGGGAATACGGAAATTCTATCTGGCAGTTGGGGATAGAATCATGTATGCGAAACAAGTAGGAACCGTGACTTGCATCAGGAAGAATGGGCTCTATTCGGGAAAAGCGACAAAGCCACCATCTTTCCACATGAATAGGTTCGGGAAAATGGTTGGAGTAGATGAGCTGGATGAAATGGACACAGAAGAAGATTCTATCACGGTGGAATATGATCTGGAATCCATGACAGCAGAGCAACTAAAAGAACTGACGCATCAGGCCAGCCATGTAGTAGAAATTGAATTGGAAACAGGGGAAACTCTGACTCTTTCCAAAGCAGGGGATCTTGGCGCAGGTAATTTTTCTCTTGGCTACGCTTTGACTGTGCATAAAAGCCAGGGTTCAGAATGGCGGCACGTTATTATTGTCTTGCACAAAGATCATTCTGTCATGGCTTTTAACGAGCTTCTTTACACAGCAGTGACTCGGGCCGCAGAAAGAATTACTATTGTGGCCAAGAAGTTCATGCTTGATAAGGCAATTGCGACCAGAAGACTGAAAGGAGATACTATTCGGGAAAAGATAGAATTCTTTAATTCCAACAAGATGGTTGAGGGAATTTTTTGTAGAAAGGGATGAGAATGGTTTATCAACTTCGGTATTTCGATGAACTTCTAGGGGAGGAGTGTTTTATCCAATCTCCACAGATGCTCCAGCTTTCAGTAATTGGCTCTGAACTAATGGACCAGCCTGCAAGATATAAGGGAGTAGTTCTTCAGCGATTCAAGGACCGGAAACTTGAAAAGCTTTCTTGAAAAGCTGAGGGAAAGAAAAGAGAACCAGGGCGCCCACGGCAACACCACTTTTCCTTTGGTTCTTTATCTTTCCCTAGTTCTAAAATTCGGAGAGTCCAGCCAGGATTCTGATGCAAATTGGACTGTTCCATACTGGCTCTTTGAATATCTTAAACCATTAGAAGATACACTCCAGATAGAAGAAAGGAGGTTGAATGTGTTGGAAGGGAACGGATTAACAAGGGCAATTTCACGACTCTCAGGAATATCTGAGAGCATCATTATTGATACAGCAAGAAGGAGTACAGAATGGACGTAGATCTTTCAGACCTGGAGGATGATTACGAAGAAGTATCTTTCCAGGATCTTTTCGGTGCCGCACTTGCAGATGGTTCTACTACTATCGCTATCCAAGAAGAAATGGTGGCGAAAGTAAAAAAAGGAATCATCAATGCAAAACAGAGCGCCAGACGGAGGGCCAATAGAAAAGAGTTGGCCTGGGACAGAGTAACACTTGAATTCGAGGAGAAGCAGGATGAAGAGATGGTAGGAGTTGTGCATCTGACAATCAAGGCGACCAAGAAAGCGGTCATTAAAATCCTTAAAATCCCATTTGATCCAAAGGTGGAATTAGAAGATGAATGAAAACGAACAGCTGGCACTTGAAATTCAGGGAAGAATCAAACAACTGGAGGAACTTTCCGGGACCGAAATAAAAACGGAAATGGATGATCTGAAGGTTGTTCTCCTGAAAAATCCCTCAGCCTGTCAGCTTCTGCTCCCGGAAGATATTGGTATGATGGTGGCCTATATTAAAAAGCTGATGCTTGGCGCAAAAACACTGGCCGAAATTAAAAAGCCGACTGGCCGGAAGGCATCCAAACCGCAAATTGATTTGAGTGCTGATCTTTCATTGGAAGGGTTCTGATGACATTCCCACCGGAGCAACTTCGAGAATTGGAACAGTGGCTGAAAGATCAGTTTATAGACTATAAGCCAGGTGTTGGTTTTTACCAGCTAATCCGTATCAAAGTACCGAAGAAAGGATACAGAGGAATTATTCAATATAACGGTGTTTTTATAGTTGATCCAGAACTTGAACCAACTATCAAATCTTTTTTTGCTAGGAAAAAGAAATGAATGATTACCAGCTGAGGGTTATAAAGGAAAAAGCGGAACTCGAAGTAAAGATCGAGAATCTCGAAGCTTTCATTGAGAAGAATCCTACATTCCAAACTTTGTCAAAAGAAGAAAGAGGACTTCTTCAATCACAACTTAATGTGATGTCTGAATATGATGGAATTCTTGAGAGTCGCATTGAACTTTTTGGATATAAAGAATGAGCACGAAACTTATCAACATGAACCTGTCTACCGCAGAATATCTTCCAGTGAAAGCCCTGCTGGATGAATTCGCAGCTGGGAATCTGAAGAATGAATCTCTTGCCATTCCTTATTTGGCAGCAGTGGCAAAGATTCACGGAACAGATATTCCAATGAGCAAGTGGACGAGCATTTCCCTTGTTTATTTCAAGATGGAAGCCACACGTAGGAGGGAATTGAAAATCAATATCGTTGTAACTTTGGCAATCCCTGAAGATGAGGTAGTTCTCGAGGATATGGACGAATGAAACCGGAGATTGACATGAAATTGAGCGACCTGCTGCAAAGCGTAACCCAAAACACAGCA
>ERZ724508.205-NODE-205-length-42375-cov-5.759452_pt1 | contig 42375 bp, 65 predicted proteins | sample MGYA00376041_ERZ724508 | MGnify/ENA primary metagenome ERZ724508 (study PRJEB28724, sample SAMN07190887) | wastewater metagenome | isolation source: effluent of sewage treatment plant in Hong Hong | place: USA: Christiansburg, Virginia | collected 2016-03-01 ...
CTCACCAATAGTATTATGCATATTAGAAGTCGGAGTACAATCATACCGACCATAACTATCAGCCCAGAAAACTCTGTCCGAGGTATCGAAGGAACACAATCCCATCGTACTCGATAGTCAGGTCTTTCATTTGAAGGCTCGGGTTCAGCATTGTTCCGCGGTTATTGATTATTGTCAGGGAAGAGAAACGTCCAAGATTGAGCCTGTTTCGAATAGTCATGATAATCTGGCCAACTGTCGTTGTCGAGGGTACCAGTTCTCTGCATTACATCATTCAGTACAGCGGGTAGTCATTGTTGTCCGTGATCGGATCGAACTTATAGTGCTCCAACGAGCTATCATCGACGCGAGAGATGCACACAACAACTCCGTCGAGCATATCGTGCTTCTGGCGAAGAGTAGCTAGCTTGGCTTTCAGCTGCTTCCAGTCAGTAGTGTTGTGTTAGATTTGAAACCGAAGACGGTCTTCATGGCGAGCTCCAATGATTCTACTCTGCATCTCTGCAAATTGATTATAAGCACCGAGCGGCATTCCTCGGGAATTAATTAGCGTACCAATGGAGCCTGGAGAACGTAATAGCAGAGATGTTTTCGAGAAGTCTCCAGCCAAGGATCCTTAGGAGGAGAAACTCACGAAGATCGCTCGTCTACTGAAAAGCAAATCGGAGGTCTTCGGACAGATGGAGAACGGGGAGGCTATTATTAAGGAGCATCTGAAGAATCCAATATTCGATAGGGCACTCGGGTGTGTCTATGGAGCATTCATCGGTGATGCTCTCGGCAGCTATTGTGAGTTTGAGAAGAACATCTCGGACAACAAAATGAATGATGTCATGCAAATGCCAGGCGGAGGAACTTTTGGAACTGCTCCTGGACAATTAACTGATGACTCTGAGCTGGCTCTGCACTTAGGCATGGGTCTGAACACCTACGACAGCCAACGAACTCTGAAGGAACAACATAGTAGCCTATTGAAGAAAATTGCTGAGTAGTATATCAGTTGGGTGCAAAAGGGTAGACCGTTTGACATCGGGATGACAACTTCTTGTGCTATCAGAAAGCTAACCTTCTCTCAAGCGGAAGTCGACTCAGACAAATATCTCGAGCTCGCCAAGAGAGAAGTAAACCTCAGCAACTGTGACAGTCAAAGTAATGGGTGCCTGATGAGGATTACTCCGATGGCTGCTTTCGTTACGGCTTTGACGGGCATCGAACCAGAGGAAGACATCGAAAGACTCGTTCGTGGTATCTCCTTGTTTAATTCAGATGAAGTACAGCTTACTCACTCCAACCACGTGGTCGTCGATGCCTGTGCCGAATGGGTATGGCTTCTACGAAGCCTTATTCGACGTGATCAAAAGGTTACACTCAAGAGCATCTATGAGCTGACTTAATAGAGATGCAACAAGAATTCCAAACTCAAGCCGTGGATAGATCAGGCCAAAGAAATGAACCCAATGCCAGGCGTCAGTAAAATGGGGTGGGCCAAAATTGCCTGGAGCTATGGTTTACACTACCTCAGAAGAATAAGCGATAAGGAGAGTGAGAATGAGCTGTGTCCCTAGCTCTATAAGTCAATTATCAGAATCGTCATCCAAGAGGGAGGGGATACCGATACGAATGCCTGCATTGTTGGAGGCATGATGGGAAGTATCCTTGGATTCCGTAAATTGCCTTTGGATTACGTACAAAAGGCATTCGAAGTTGACTGCACGAAGAGCCCACAAAAGCGCAAGCCTATCTATAACCCCAAGAATGCCTTCGATATCGTAATGAGAATGTTTGCAGTTCTTCCGAAGTGATGAATGTGACGACAATATCTCATAAATACTTTATGCAATTAGGATGCCTCGTAGTTGTCACTCTTCGAACTGGCTCTTTCGCTTCTTAAATAGCTTTCCCGTGAAGCAAGCACCGATCACAGCCATGACGATGAATATTGCGATTGAGCCGAATAGAATGATCCCGTATCCCCACACATACGACTTGAGGTAGTAAAAGTGAGGCTCGTTTGCCCCATATCTTGCTCTGAACTCCTCGTTATTGTAAAGGACAATGGCGTAGCATAGCAGACCAATGTGATAAAGCAGAAAGGCTACGATTATAGCCGCTTCGAATGTCGGTCGGTCAGAGCATAGTTTCTTCCAGATAAAGAGCCCGACAGTCTTCATTAGTATCTCTGCGATGCAGCCAACGATAACTATGATGTAGAACCGTTGAAGCTGCAGACTGTCCACTGGGTAGCTCCTGACCAGAATGGTAGTCACCAGTGTAACTATCTCAGCCAGGAAGATCGGCGATTTCTTGTTGTAAAAGAAGCTGAGGTCGTCCTCGTTCATCTGCTGAAATTTAAAAGCTCGAGCATTCAACGCGAAAGGTCTATTATCTGCAGTTGATGATGGATCGAGAGCTGCCACCACGACAACGGTTCGGTGGCTACGATCCATTGTGCACTTGCATACGCCTATCTGAGCCTGTGCTCATGCTTGGTCCTGGCTGTACCATTTATCACCATCGTAGATTGGTTCGGAATTGCAATGCTGCTCACCATCGACAGCATCACACTTGCAACCCTCTATGGCATGTACCATAAGGGAGGGCGCTTCTCTGGCTACTTCATAATCCAGACCATAACAATCCTGCTGGTAAACTTCTTCCACTTCATGACAAGCTGCGTGAACCCAGGCATTGCAACGGAGCAGGAGTATCCAGCGACAAATCAATACTGTTGGTAATGCCAACTCTTCAAGATCAAAGGACAGCAACACTGCGACAGCTGCGGAGTCTGCATAAACGACTACGCGCAGCACTGCACAATGTTGGGAACTCATATTGGTCGCTATAACCAAACCAGCTTCTTGCTCTACTTTCTGAGCATGTTCGCTTGGTCGGTTAACCTGATAGTTAGTCTGACGGTGTGCTTCAATCGCTGACCGTTTGCTATTCGCGTAGTTTTGAAGATCGAGGTATGTGTGGAGCTATCATTGCTTGGGAGGGTCGAATATCGAGGCTGCTGGAGCATTGACTTCACACCCCATTGCTTTCTTGATGTTGGTTCGGAAGAGGAAAGCACTGAGGATGTAGATAAAGAGGTAGCTGCAGTCTGTCATGTCGGTACCCGCAATATTGCGGTGAGTGATGCCCTGGATGAGGGAGAATGGCGTGAAGGGAAGCTTAGCGACCACTGCTCCTTGAAACTGCGTGCCGATGAAGTTGATGAAGAGAAGCATGAACACACCAATGACCACGTTGGATTTCATGTTCTTGGTGGTGAGCTAGCGATTGAGACTCTTCAGCTGCTCCTCGACGGAGTTGAGCTTCTTCTCATGCGATTTATTCTGTGCCTGGATGACGTGCATATTGCGTTTCTTCTCCACCTTCTTGTTGAGCTTTTCAATCTCACCTGCGTATTAGGCTGGGCTTACTCTTCAGAATCTTGTAGTCTTCTTTGCGATAGACGAGCAGCCAGCTCACCAGCTCGCACAGCCCCGTTGAACATAGTGCAGCGAGCATCACCATAACTATGGTCCAGGGGTTAAACTCAAAAGTCATTGACTATCAGATTAATTATTAATTTTTCGGCAATCTTCGAAAGCTTCGTGCAGCAAAATCGGGGGTTCAGCTTGAAAAGCAAGTACAGCCGGGCGGTCTCTTAACTACCAGGAGATAAGGTTGCATGAGGGTCGGCTGGGCTAATCCTCACCTCTTTGGCGCACTACCAAATGATATGGGCGTCTTGCTCCCAATTGCATCATTGTTTTTGCGTTTTAACTGTCAGAATCCATGTTGCGCTGTTGGGGATGCTGCGCTAGTGCGTCGGCGTGCCATCGAAACAGTCTGATTCTTTGGTCCTTGCAAGCAACATTTCTGAAGATGGGTTCTTGTAGTCGCAGTGGTCCCAGTTATCGGCGGAAGATCTGCCCTCACGAAACACTCCATACCTTCTGCCATTCCTCGACAGATAATCTAAATTATAACCTCGATTTGATGTATTTATAATACTGAGTATAGAAGTATAACTTCTACTCAAAGGGAAAGTGCGTGGCTATGACCACTGCCTTCCCAACGAACTCTATAATTCGGCAGACTCGATGATTATTCTACAATGTGACATTCAGTAATATGTCTTTAAACTATACTCTCAGGGACGAGAACTTGGATTGACTTTGACTTGGGCGACACTATCGACCGTTAGTTGAGCACGTCTTACAATCATCCTTCCACTACTTCTGCCCGGCATCAACAAGCCACACTGACTATCTTAAATGGTGGTGACGACATCGGCATTTATAATATTTTCGATGGACATCAAAGAAAACGGTCTTCTACCCCCCAAGTTTGCCTCAGCAGCAGACAGTTCTAAGCACCAAATTGGGAGAATGTTCTAAGACGAGACGTTGAAGACTCCAGCCATCGTTATCGTGCACCCGGATTACCTTATTGTTGAAGTAAACAGTCAATTTACTCAGTCCGAGACAACTTACTTGGCCATTTAGCTGGCCTTTTAGCCTAGATTTTCCCTAATTTACTCTCAGAACCAACAGTAGCTAGAGGCAGTAAGCGCCTAATGTTCACAAAAGGAACCCATTGGAATCTACTTCGAACCGAAGCATCAAATGGCACAGATTCGACTCTTTTCTGACGAGCCGAGCAGCCTGCACCAATTGTTCAAGATCCTTATTGCCAAACCACCCCGCCCTAACTTTCACAAGCTTTATAAAGCGATCAGAAAAATTGGTAAAGGCACTTCCGCGACAGTACTTGCCTTCATTTAAATTAGGTGTACCTAGGACAAAGGCTAAGTGATGGAACGGAGGTTGCAGTCAAGGCCTTCCCCAAATAAACCCTGATGGCTGATCCACGCGGAAGAGAAGCACTATAGAATGAAATCAATGTTATGCGGCAGCTGCGCCACCGGCACCTACTTCAATTGTTGGAGGTCTTCGAAACGGAAAATACCATCTATCTATGCACTGAATATCTCAAGGGAGGGCAGCTCTACACTCGCACCATGGTACTGCTTTCGGTTATTCAGAATCAAAGGTTAGAACCAGTACAAATCCACCAATATCTGCGACAGCTTTTGGAAGCCCTAGTTGCCATGAAGCGGAAGGGAATCATTCACAGAGACATCAAACCGGAAAACATAGTCTTCCGGTAAGCTGGAGGAGACGAATTAGTGCTTGCAGATTTCGGATTGGCTACTGCAGAGTCTGCCAAGAGCTACATCTATGTTAGATGTGGAACTCCAGGTTTTGCAGCCCCCGAAATTCTCCTGTCTAAACAAGGCGGCAGTCAAAAGTGCATTAGCGATATGTTTTCAGTAGGCATCGTTGTCTACTTTATGATCTTCCGCAAGCTCCCATACCGCGGAACCAACGTTGCTGACATCAGCAGGCAAAATAGAAAGTGTGACTTCGAGTTTTCTGATAACATCACTGACAAAATGGACCCCTTCTTAGTTGATTTGATGCTCAGAATGATCGAAGCAGACCCGGAGAAGCGAATCACACCCGAAGGGGCTCTGCAGCACCTCTATTTCACTCGAAATTTAAGCGAACAAGCCACTACAAAGCCTTTGGAAGAAAACATCTCAGAATGCTATCGTGAACTCAACCGCATGCAACGCTAGGAGATTTTTAAATTGACCGACACGCTTGGGACTTTCATGATGGGTAGGACTGTTTTTACGCGTGAGCACAGCTTCGAAAACGAACCAAACAGTTTTCAACTGATCACTTTCAGTCCCACCAGCCCCAATACTCCGAAGACTCCGAATACTGAGGTTGGTACTCCTTTCGGATACGGAGCAGCTCAGTTTTCATAATGCTTAGCCGCTAGGTCACATTACTTTAGCGAGGGAGCCCCCAGAAAAAAGGTACATTTGGACATCCAAGCAATCAAGAAAGCCAAAGGCGAATAGCTTCATGAAAGCTGACTACTAAGATCTATATGTTTTCTCTATTCTTCACTAAAAAATTCATCTGATCGTTGGTGGCAAACTTGAATGAGAATGGCATCATTCGATAAAAAGCGGATCTACGGCAAATATCAGAGTAAAACTCCTCTTGATACCAAAGTTCTCATAAGGCTTCGATACCCTAGTCCTCAAATTTCTCATATTATGACTGCGATAATAATTTGTCGACGCGATCAATTCATGGTGGCCCAAACTTCCTTGTTCTTCTCGGCGTTGGGGTTGGTTTGAAGGGTCTTTGCTCCAGGAGTCCAGCGAGCGGGGCACACTTCGCCGTTCTTGTCAGCAAACTGCAGAGCAGTCACCAAACGAAGGGTCTAGATAAGAGATGGTAATTACCTCTTCGGGGTTGCGTCCAACTGGGAGGTCGCTAATGCTGATGTGGCGAACGATGCCCTTTGGGTCAATAATGTAAGTGGCGCGGAAAGCTACTCCAGCATCTCCTCCTTCGTCAATGAGGCAACCGTAGTTGCGAGCAATCTTGCCTCCGATGTCGCTGAGCATAGGCATTTCCATTTCTCCGAGACCTCCCTGTGTCCTGGGCTTCTTGGTCCATTCCATATGTGAGAAGACGGAATCGATGGAGCATCCGAGGAGCTGAGTGTCAACATCAGCGAAGGCCTTTGCCTGATTGCTGTAAGCAATGATCTCAGTCGGGCAGACAAAGGTGAAGTCAAGAGGCCAGAAGAAAAGGACAACCCATTTACCACTGTAGTCCTTGAGGGAGATTTCTTTGAAGCCACCCTTGTACCAGGAATTGGTCTTGAAGTCAGGAGCGGGCTTGCGAACGGCAGCGATGCAGCAGTCTTCCTTGTGTTGGTGGTGCTTGGACATGATGATATCTTTTGGGAATGATATTTCAGCGAGTTAAGTTTCCCGATCGCCTTTAAACCCCAGATTATTCTAGAATGTGGAGCGTTGAGACCCCTAATATAACTCACGGTATGGTTGCCGACTCACTATTCTGACTTATAATGTTTTGGTATGCTGTTGGTTGAAAGTGCTCCTTCGAGCAGTCTTGGAAGCTTCTCTGCAGGCCTTATTCCAAAAGCGGCATTCTGGATAGCGACAGCTTCAATATGGCTGTGCTATATTATAGCCGTTCACCTCGGGCAGGAGCCTCCGTTTCCTCACTGCTGGATTAGCGGAACAGCTGGCCACTACCCAACTTACATCATCTTCAGGCTTGGCACCATTTCTGGATCCACGCTGCTCATACTTAGCTGGCTCATCAACCATTTCTGGATAAGACAAGTCTCCGAGCTCGCAAATTTTAAGGTTCTCCGGTTCCTACCACAAATTGGCTTGATCTTCGGCATTATGGGAGCTCTTGGGCTCATGGGGAGCACAGCTAACATCGACACAGGGACCCGCAATGAGAAATGGCATACAACTTGTGCTTCAATTTTCTTTATTGGAGCCGGGCTGTCCAGTACTTACAATACATTTGTGGCTACTGCGATGTGCTACTACGGAGTGATCAGCAAGAAGGACTATCTACCGAAACTGATACTGACGGTGTTGCTCTTTATTCAGGTCTACATTAGTAACCACCACGGGACCACCTACGGAACATTCGCTACTGGCCCACTGGGCAACGATATCGACCACATTCTGGAGTACACTGCAGCCTTCACCATCCTCTTCTACATTTACATCATCGGTATGGATGTTCGCAAGTACAACCTCGTCTATGAATGGAAATGATGAATGATCTTTAGTGCGACAGTCAAATCGATCAAAAGGGGATATTGTACTATCCGGGAAGTTATTAAGAGGAGGTGTTGTTAGCCAGTGTTAGCAGCTTGCGACGGGAGCGTTTCATGAGTTTCTGCCGACGACGGAGTATTTCCTCTGGAGAAAGAAGATACTCCGTATAGTCTGGTTTTTTCGCTGAAATCGATTAGGTGGGGCTCAAATCGCCTAAAATGTTCTGGTTTTGGGTGTGCTCAGTTGGCAATGAACTGCTTTACTCAATTTCGGTTGGATGGTCCGGTTGACTAATGATTGACTCCTCGAGGTCTTCTTCAACAATGGTACAGGGCCTACTGCTTAAATTCGTTTCATTTTGTTCTCTATTGTCCTCCCAATCGAGTCTTTGCTCTCTGCTATCACCTTCGGTGGAGTCCCTTGAGCCAGTCTTTAGATTCTTTTTTCGGTTCTTTAGCCTCTTGCGGATACTTAATTCTTGCTCCAATAGTCCAGAAGCAATCATCTTGGACAGATTATCCCTTCGGTCGTTGGCATTGATAATCATGTACCTCACATCCCCTTCAGTGTTACGGAGGGCGTACGTAAGGTTATGTTCGATCTCCCTTCTCTTGTCAAAAGCCGCACTGCTTTGAATTATAGGTTCCTGACCTCTTTAAGTTCTAAGTTGCTGTTCTTTCTTCGCCGAGGAATCATCGATAGTTTGCGATACCATGGGGTTTAGGAGCAGTTGCGTTATTTTCTGCTTGAATATTAGGTACTTGCTGCTCTGGATGGATTCATAGTACTCCACAGCAATCTACGTCTCACCAACGGCTTACAGAATAGAGCTCAACGAGTCGGTTGACACTAACCAGATCAACTTACGGACTGGACTACAGCTCCAGCTAGGCATTCAGGAGCTCCTCGGCAAAGTTTTTGGGAAGTGCTTTCTTTTGTGGTTCTGGTTCTGGTTGTTTGTCCCTCCGCCACAGCCGAGATATTCTCTCCATCTATAATTATCAACCAGCGCATGGAGACAGCCTTCAACGTAAGCAAGTAGTAGGCAAAGCAGTTGCTATTGAAGGGCTGCTATCGGATGGCTTTGAAGAAGTATGCGTAGTTAACAGGAAACCTTCCCGAAGGATTGTAGAGAAGGACAGTTGCTGTTCTGCATCTCAACCAAGGCATCTGCTTACAGTTTATGGAGAAACTTGATGAGGCATTGTAATGTATAGGAAGGTCGCTTGAGGTTGATCCGCTATACGACAAAGCCTACTTCAGAAAAATTCAAGTACTTTCGTCGATGGGCAAATACGAAGAGGCTCTTGCCTGTGTTCCCCAGAGCATCATGAATGCTGAATTTGCGGCCTTGCTGGTATGCATAATGTTACGACAGGCAGGAGCAAATCAGAAAAACCTTCGCCGAGAACTTAGTGAGTAGATAGTGGAAAGCCATGCTTCCCAAACTCTCGGACGCGACCACATCTGATCTGTTAGTGGAAGAAGTGCACCAGCACCTCTACCAGCTGCACCGAGAAGACGAGTCTGCAGCATTCATAAACTAACTCAACTGTGGAACATTCTACCATTATGCACGCTTCCTTAGCGAGAACAGCAACTATTTCAAACGACTCGGAGGAAGGTTGATGGAGACTGTCTACAAACTGTTGGTTGTCCGTAAACAGACAACCATCACCAAAGAGTACCAACCATTTTGGACAATGTTACTTGCTGCTTTTGGGAAGGTAAAGCCTACAGTTGGGCAAATCTATTCCATGGTCAAGCTTGCAGGCTTGCTTCCCATTGTCGGAACACCCGGGGCTGACTACTTCCTTGAGCAAGTCAGCAGTAATATTCGGGAGCTGCTGTTCAATAAATCACATGTAGAGTGCTTGGCGATCTGTTTCAGCCACAATCTACAACTGGCTGAGGCTGGACTTGAACTCTCGGAGCAGCAGCAAGTAATTTCAAACACAATATCTGTGGCAGCTGCAAGGATTCTCTAAGAACTAATCTCGAGTGAACGCTGGGAAAACGTGTAAGCAGTTTACTCGATTTATCACTCCTTGCAATGTCTGCTCCGATGTTCAGAGAAACCCTGTCGTCCGATTGAAGCCGAATAGGTCTTCGTCAGCTTGCTCCGTCTAAAGAGTAACGTTAATACCGAGGCTCACCTTTCCAAGTCGCTCACCGTGAAGTTATCGTTTGATACCATGGGTGGTCTCCTCAGAACCATTGCGCAGGCAACCCTCTCACTTCCTAACCTGATGGTACTGAGTGACATTGTCGAAGCTGCTTCTTAGCTCAAACAGTTCAAGGAGGCTCCTTTCTACTCCGAAGCGAAGAGCCGCTTGGTGAATAGCCTTAGCTAAGAAGGTCACAGCCTTCTTATGTATGCTCTTTTGGGAAGCCTGCTGTGTAAAATATCCTATCCCGAACCACAATCAAAGCATATCAGTCTCAAACGATTGATTCAAACGCCAAAGAGTCAAATTGCAGCATTGAAGACTATCGAGCTGCTGGTTTTGCTCTGCTTTACAGCTGGGGAAGTTCTTGAGGAGTGCCTAAGCAAGTCCGATTCCCTGATTCAGTATTTGACGATGCTATTGGTTCAGCTTAAACAGGAGCAAACATCGATGATTGCAACCAAGCTAAGAATGAAGATGATACAGCTATTTGGGTGCCTTCTTATCGACAACGAAGAAGAAACAGAAAAGAGGTATTCAGAGAGTATGGGAGTCGATATGGAGAAGATTCGTGCTGCGAGGATTCTACAGGGGGAGTTAAAGAAGGATCTTCTTGAAAAGATATCCAAGCTCAGAGAGGGGTTTCTCAAGGGTTGTGATCGAATATTGCCTGCTTTCGAGTTTCTTGCGACAAGCTCATCCAGCAACCTCCCATAAGCCAACCTCACACTGAAAAGTGTATTGAGTCGGGTCGCCAAGCACCATCCCCAACGCCTTCTGAACTCCTGCTTTATCGACCTCATCCTGTCGAACACCGGTAATGACAAATTCGCAGTGGAATAAAGCTACGCTTTCTTCTCGAGAGTATGCAAGAAGATGAATCCCCAACAACTTCTTTATCGCCACCAGCTGCCAATTTGCAATTTGTTATTGCAGGCGGTTGAAAAAGCATCACACGAGCTCACGATCTTCGAAAGTTTGCTTGCGCTTGTGAATCTCTCGAGCCTTCCGCTTGAAAACGTCGATATTAAACCAATCTGCAGACTTCTGATGGAGGAGAACGAGTACATCCTGCATGCAGTTGCCGAATGCCTCAACAACTTTGTGCTCAAGGGTCAGTTCTATTTCGAGCAAGTCAACGTGAAGGATCACGAAATTATCGAGGCGATGCTCAGGCACTACCGGTAGCAGCTAAAGATGTCTAGTGACCTACCCCAGACTGACTACAGCCATCCCCACAAACTATATCTCACTCTCATCGGGCTTCAGATGGTCTTCTAGGATTATAAAAAAGTCAATGTCAAAGAACTTACCGATTTTGGGTACCTCTGCGAACAAATCGGACTGTTAAACGCCACCGAGCGCATGCAGCTGCTCATCAAGGGCGTGCATTACCACAGCCACCGAGGTTCACTGAACAAGCAACTTGTGCTTAAGACATTTAGTTCGGAACTCGAGACACTGAGAAGATCCAGCCCAGACAAATACGCTAGTCTTGCCAAGATACTGTGCTTGTGATGGCAAAGCAAACATTGTATACTGTCACTTTCAACGAGCCTTTGAATCGTATCCCTGAAGCTTTTGATCAAGCTCAAGCATAATGTTTGCTCGGTCAGTCACCTACTTCAGACGCTTTTCAGACTACTACTTGCGCTCCTCAAGTTTCTTTCGGAGCTGCTTTAAGTCGTCTTTCTTCTTTGCCAACTCTTCTTTCAGTCGTTGGTGAGTCTTCTTCTAGCTCTTCGCTTATTGCTTTGCACGCAAATAAGCATCAACTCTTTACATGTCTGTCTGCATGCATAACCGTTCCACCCTCTCGATATGCTTTCGATGAATGTCCAACGGCGGAGCGACAGTCTCTTTCAGTCTCTTAAGACCTTTCATTAACTGTCGATTCTCCTGTTCTAGCTGAGATTTCTATCTGAGCAACGCTGCTTCCTCTTAAAGTTGCTTCTGCCTTTCCAATTAGTATCTTCTCTCCTTTTCGTCATTGGATTTTTCCTCGGATTTGAGCCTGTCGATTGTCTCGAGCTTCGCCAACTGTGCTCGTTTGAAGTCGTTGATCTGCTGGAGAGTTTGCCGCAAATCATTCATTTTCCTTTCGTGCTCTTCCACCATTGTGTAAATCTCTTGCTTTTCTGCTTTAAGTTGCTTTTCGGTTTGAGATATTTCCTGGGGGATGCGCTCAAGAATCCTAACACCCTTCCGTTCGTCGGCAAGAATCTTTTTCTTTGCTTTGAGACCCTCCTACGCGTTCTTAACCTTCTTTTGCTCATTTTAGCAGGTCTCCTTAACCTTCTCTATCTGCCGGATGATGTGCTTGTATTGCTCATTCAGCATCTCCTTGGTCTCGACTGACTCTAGGAAATTCTCTTCGCCCTCAATCTTGATAAACATACTGTCCCTTCCCGTCCTGTTTAGCAGGACGGAATCATTAAGCGCTACGGGTACTTCCTAAGTCTTTGTCCTCGCATGAATCTTTTTGACACTCGTCGGTTGCTCATCAAGCAAAAACTTCACAATAGTTGTCCTTGGTTCCTTCTACTTCTCCTTGGGTTGTTATTTCTCAAGGAGCGATTCTCGAGACTTCGATTATGGTGTGTCGGTACCTCCTGTCTTCTTGCTTTTGCTAAGAGTATTCTCCAACGATCGGTTGATGGAGCGGTGGGGTTCGTTAAGCAGCTGCATCTTCATTTTGAACTTCTTGCTGTAGCTGTTCTTGTTTTTATCGTAGAGGCGGCCGACTTCAGCTTGGCTGACATTGATTCTTCTGCGTTTTCCCACTTGCAGGAATAAATCAGCGACTACCGCTTGGGTCGCAGGTGGTTTATACATAAATTTATTCGGCCTTGAGGATCATGCGTATGCTCAGATATCTCTCGGGATCTCACGAGGGAATGCCTACTACTCGTCGGAAGGTTCACTGAAATCTTCCCTTGGTTCGGTTCGCCAGCTCTTTCGGGATAGTCTTTTCCAGTTCTTCCTGGAAGCTTTTATGGATTAGGGGGTGGGCAACTCAACTGCGACTTCGACAGATGGACCAGCCAAAGTTTTCTTCGAAACGACATTCGCAGTCACGGTACTTTTCGTGGCTTCTTCTGCTGAAGCTGCTTTTTCCTTAGTAGCTACAGATAGAGTCGAAGCAGTCTTCCCTTCGATATGAGGCTCAGTTCTCACTGGCTGCCACTTTGAAATGGTCTGCTTTAGTTCAACAGCTCGCTTGGATACTGGGATCGGATGAATTATTGTTTCCTTCTTGGCCTCCTCGACGGGTGTTTGCTCGGTGATTGGAGCGGCTTCCTTTGCACTTACAGCTGACCATTTGCCCCAAGAAGACCGTTTATTGAGGCCAAACGGACGTCTTTCCCATTCCACAAAATCATCTGGATGATCTGGGATGTTATGCCAGCCCTCGTAACTCCTTCGCCCTCGGTGCCTGCTCAAATCTTCTTCTAGTCCATCAACGTCCCAGTCGTAAGGGTGAGCATGCGCAGAACCCTTTTTTAGGTGGTGCTCTGTGTTGCTTTGATGATTGGAGTGTACCCTTACGGACTGGACACTTAATACCATGACAAATCCGACTAGCAGTGCTAAGCTGGATCTCTTCATTGTGTCTGCGAAAATATAATTAATAAGGGTATCTTGAACGACAACTATATAAATCTGTTTCGAGCGAGGGAACTGAATTCCCGAAGAGGATCGTAGTAAGCCTCTGCCGGTCGAGATTTCTTCCATTCCAATCAGGTATGGGGTTCATAGCTAACTGAAAGGCGAACAGTTCATCTTTAGTTGATATTCGGCAACCAAGGTTGAGTCCACTTGGTAAGGGTGAGTCCCTGGGAGGAAGTGCCGCTCGAGCATTAATATATTCAAATGGCAAATATTAATATTTAATTAATCCACAATTATGGCGTTCGTGAAGCTCGTCAAGAACAAGGCCTATTTCATGCGATATCAGACTAAGTTCAAGAGACGTCGTGAAGGCAAGACCGACTACTACGCTCGCCAGCGTCTAATCCTGCAGGACAAGGACAAGTACAACACCCCCAAGTACCGCCTTGTTGGCCGTATCACCTCCACCCGAGTCATCGCCCAGGTCGTCTACGCTACCCTGAAGGGAGATAAGATCTTCGGCGCTGCTGATTCTCAGGAGCTCAGAAAGTTCGGACTCACTGCTGGTCTGTCCAACTATGCCTCCGCTTATGCCACCGGACTCCTCCTCGCCAGGCGTGTCCTCAAGAAGGTCGGCCTTGATGCCACTTACAAGGGTGTCGAGAAGGTTGATGGTGCTCCCTTCGACGTCAATGATGATGTTAAGGACAGACGCCCATTCAAGTGCATTCTTGACGTTGGTCTGAGGGCCACCAGCAATGGTTCCAAGATCTTCGCCGTTCTGAAGGGTGCCTGCGATGGAGGACTTTACGTTCCCCACTCTCCCAACAAATTCCCCGGAGCTGGAAAGAAGGATGATGACAAGCCCAACCCCAAGGTTCACCGTGACCGCATCTTCGGTGCTCACATTGATGGTCACATCAACAAGATCAAGAACAACAAGGCCAAGTACGACCTTCAGTTCAGCCGATGGCAAAAGACCTTGACCGCCGCTAATGTCACTAGCGTCGAGAAGCTCTATACTAAGATCCATGAGGAGATCCGAAAGAGCCCCGACTTCAAGAAGAAGGACAAGAAGGCTAACCCCAAGCGCGACTTCACCAAGAAGATTCAGAAGCGCCTGACCAACGAGCAGCGAAAGAAGAACGTTCAGACAAAGATCACTCTGAAGCTGAAGGAGGCCCAGAAGGAGGCTGCCAGGGCTGCCAAGAAGGCCAAGTGATCGTCGATATTTAAACCTCTGCTTGTTTAATTTGGTCAAGTTTATTACCTTATGGAGGAACGGAACAATCCAGAGTCGGCATAAAAACCAAAGCAACTCAAGACCCTGAACTCAGTGACGACCTAGGAGGCTCCTGAGTAGAACTATCTGTGCGGCTTGTGCCTAAACTACCTTGTGAAGTCGGTACAGACGTGCTGCGGCCATATCTACTGCGAGATGTGTCTGAGCGAATACCTACTGTTCTTCCAGGTAACTTCGAGGTTAGACAGAAATGCCTGGTATGCCGCATGTACATCCGTAATGGTAAGTACAACTACAGTTTGATGCTCGATCAGCTGGTCACCGACTTTATCGAAAAATACCAACCAGAGGAAATCGAAGGGCATAGACAACGGATCGTTGAGTACCGGCGGTGGACTGAAACCAAACAGTACAGTTCGGGAATAATAGCAGCATGAAGAACATCGAAGTAGGACAGAAAATTGATGTACGGGACTCCAACTACATTTGGTGCACCGCAACAGTCACCCGTCTTATCAGCAAAATCAACGAACCTCACAGGTTCCTCAGGATCTCCTACGATAACTTTGATCGAAGCTATGATGAGGATGTCTATCCGATGTCTGCAAGAGTATCGCCTCACGGTTTCTATACCTCTCGTCCAGATATTCCAAGATACCTACTGAAGTCAACAACCAAACCGAATCGAAAGGGCCGCATAGTTACGAGCCTCGACGGATAACTCATACTATTAAAAAAAGACTGTGATCTCTCGTCGAGCGGCAGCAGCGACGAAGAGAGTCTCTGATAGGGTATTCCACTTGCTAATACGTATACCTAAAAAGAATCGATCGGCTTCGGAGAGCTCATGATCATGCAATGCGGCAGGTTTTCATTAGCTTGTCTGCGAAGGCGAGAAGTCGGCTTGAACGCTCCTGACCTTTCATGTGCTTCTCCTGAGTTTGGCTCTTCAGCACGTCGCGGCGAATCAGCTTGGTGCATGGGTTGACAGAGCCACAGTGACTTTCCTTGATGTCGTCGTCAGTGAGGTAATCCTCGTCATCAACTGAACGGTCTTGGCATTCGAAGGAAACCGGTGCTTATTGGTCGCGTAAGTGGTCCCAGTCAATATCCTCGAAGAAAGGGTGTTGTTTGATATCTTCAATATCAGTTCCCAAACGACGCTGGGGATCGAGCTTCAATAAATGGTCGATGAGGTCCTTCGCCTCGTAGGAAATAGTGTCCTCCCCTTCACCAAACTTCACACAGGCAGGCCATGGTTGCAATCTGAACACCTTTTCCTTGATTTCATCGAGGTTGTTTCCAGTGAATGGCGGAACTCCGAGCAAGGTATGGTAGACAAGGATTCCAAAGCTCCACCAGTCAGACATCGAAGTAGAGCCAGCTCCCGAGAGCACCTCTGGAGCCATGTAGTATGGAGAACCGACAATGCGCTCGCTATCCAGGACTTCTTGCTTTTCCTTCTTCTTCATCTCTTTCAATATGAACTTACTCAAGGTCTTGTTTTTCTGCTCATCCTGTTTACGTTTGACCAACCCTGCCTCACTTAATCCGTAGTCAGTAATCTTCACGTGACCTTGGGAGTCAATCACAATATTCTGTGGCTTGATATCACGATGGATAATTCCGTATTTGTGGAGAGCTTCGATAGCGAGCACCACTTCAGCTAGGTACAGCTTGGACTCCTCCTCGTAGAGACGGGATTCCCTTTGAAGGAGATCAGCAAAATCGCCGTTAGGCATATACTCCATAACGAAGTAGTGGTGGTTTCCCTCTGGAAAAGAGTAAACTGCCTTCACGAGGAAAGGGCTATCGACAACGCTGAACACATTGCACTCAGCCTGGAGATCTTGCATTTGGGTATAGTTCTCTGAGTCTTCAATGTAAACTATCTTCATGGCGTACCTCACCTTGGTCTGCTTCTTGCGCACTTCCCACACTTCCCCGTACTTTCCCCTTCCCAGCATTCGAATCTTCCTGAAGTCTTTTACTCTGACGCAGTTGCTTGTGTCAGGCTCACTCATCCTCACAGAACTCTCCTACTCCGAGAAGAAGCTTTCTTCGTAGTTCTGGAGCTGGGTTTTGTAGAGGCTGCGCTGGTTCTTCATAGTCTTGTTACTTCTGAAATTCTCGAACTCTGAGCAAAAGCTTTCCACATCAACCTCGCCTTCTCCATCCTTTCGGAGCTGTCGCCTTAACTTGCGCTCTTTTTCAATGCACTCGATGCGGTCAACAAGAAGTCTCATTATGCACTCAGCTTCCTCAGACATGACGTTAAGTTGACGGAATTTAGGTTCGACGGTACTCTTAAAGTTCTTGAGCTCCTGGAGCAACTCAATGTTGGTAGACTCACGTTGTTGGCGAATTTTATTGCCCACAGTCTTCATCTGATCAAGCACCCACAAGTAGCTAATGAGTTCCTCAACCGATAGTTAAGCGATTTTTCGAGCAGGTCCTTTTGTCGCTTTACCACTCGCCTCAGAACATTCGGAATCACTGTTAGAATTTGAACTCTTTTCAGCTGTGTCGTTGTCGTCGAATTCGTTGTACTCACTGCGACGGACATGGCTCACAACAGTCTTTGACAGTCCCTTTTTGAAGAATGGCTTCTTAGCGTTCGCTGCACGCGCTTTGGCCTCTTGAAGCTCTCTCTACTTTTCGCGCTCTCTCTCCTTCTCCTTTTCAAGTTGTAGCTTGCGCACATCCATAACGTACTGCTTGAGATCTTGCAGTTTGGCTGATACCTCAGCATCAATGCTTTCCGTGTATTCTCCGAGGTCGTATATCTGTTTGCACACTTTAATATGTTTGGTCAAGCGGTTCGAAGGGAAGGCTTTTTCACAGTTCAGGCAGATCTCGTTCTCGTGCTGCTTACGCTCAACATATTGGCGGATCCACCGTACAAATTGAATTCTGCAGAAAACCCTGTTGATCTTCTTAGCGAGTGCCTCGGGACTGAGCGTTGTCGACGCCTTGCTAATCCTCTAGGTGATATCCAGGTTCTCAGCGTAAAAGGCAGTACGGTTGAGAAGGACGGTAAACATCAAGGTTCGTTGGCAGAGATATTGCAGCCAAGGGGACTCTTGTCTAACGCAAAGCTGCTTAAATACACGCCATTCTTTCTTGAGAGCAGCCACATTACTCCGGATAGTTTCGTAGTTAGGCAGGCGCTCTCTTACGAGGGGCAGCAATAGATCAACTAGCCGACTGAGATGATCCTTCTACGTTATTTGCGAGGGAGCGTACATTGAAGGGTAGTTGGGAGGGCCAGCCCATCTCGAGGAGTTCCTGAGTGAAGCACTAGAAGACCGAAAGAAACGAGCAGTAGCTAACCACATAGTTGAGTTCCATGAAGTGCTACGAGGAAATGCAGCTGCTGCGATCCAGCTGGCTGATGTGGCCTTGTGGCATCAGCTGCTTCAACAAGAGATGCTGCAGATGCTGCTACCCCTCTCCGAAGACTTCTGCAGGTTGGCAGAAACTCAGACGAAGCTTAATTTTAAAGGGCCGCCAATCTGCTTCGTCCTGGAGGCGTATCAGCACTAGTCGTCGTAAGTTGCCAATGTTCTGGAGGGTAAGGTTTCCGAGTGAGCTTACCCGGAACTTCTGTTGTAAGAGCTACATTCAAGAGCCAATGGTAATTATAATTATAGCAGGAGACAGCCAGCCAGCAGTGACCTAGTGCAGTCTACTGGCATGGATGACCTTCCCGGACTAACTCTGTCTTTTACAAGAAGAATATATGCGGGGGGATCGCGGGTCTATAGTGATGCGGCAGTTACGTCAGTAGAAGTCAGCTCAACTGCCAAGTGACTAACAGTCGAAGGCGAATGCATCATCTTAATAAGATTTATTGTTTGGTGATTTCGAGTTTCTACTTTCTGGCAACAGCCCAGCAGTTCCAGCCAGCCTGCCCCCGACATATACTATGGGGTGTTCACTTGAATAGAATCATTGGGGGGTCATTGCTACTGGATAGAATGTGGTGCCTGAGTTGCTGGGCGAATGGGTCCTTGGGTGGCGGCACAAGCCAACCGACGTTTTCTTCTGCTAAGCAGCAGACTTTGAAGTTTGGTGTTGAAACGGTTCTTGATCATGGTAGTGGTGCGTCCTTGCATGATTAAGCTGAGTTCCTTCCAACGCGCTCCTTCTTTCTTGTAGAACTCGCAGATTAAGTCGTCTTCCTCCTGGCTGAAGGGCGAAAAGTTGATCGTTGGATCCAGCTTATTGAGGTAGCGTTCTCGAATTTGCTTGCTGGTGCGGCCGCTAAACTTTTTAGCCACCAGCCGATAAGGAATTCGAGAGCTTCGACTCTTCGCTTGGAATTCTTGGATAATGGTGAGAAGCTGTTGGTCTTCATCAGTCGTCCATGTGCGACGGACGCTGGGCTTTATTTCATCCGCTGGTGGGTTCTGTGGCTCGGGCTCTGTGCTGATAGGCTGATCCTGTGACGACTCACAAGGAGGCACAAAGTAGAGCTGGTTAGGATAAGCTGCGGTATTCGGATGCGCCAGCCAGAGGCCCCACCAAACGGGATTGAAATTCATTGATTTTATGTATTATTCATAAGGTGGTTGTCAATTAACCAGTGCCAATCCAACCTACCTCTTATAAATGGGAAACTCGAGAGGATAACGTTTATCGGCAACCACTTCGGAGTTTGTTTGTAGCGCTGTCTCTATCACTTATTCTTGTAGCCAAGCACCTTCTCGCAGAGCCCAATGAAGGTCTTCTCGTCCACTTTGTCTGGGATGCTGCCGGCATCCACCTGGTCAAATTCAAACTCGTTGTTTGCCATAGTGCGAAGTGCTTACTTGCAGCGTGCCCTATCGATAAAGCCATCACGCTTCAAATCGAACAGCGAGAAGATGTTGCTGATTTCCTCCTTCGCAAAGATGCCTGTCTTGAAGCCTTGCTTTTGTTTTAACTTGAGCCTCTCAATCAGAAATTCTTCGATGTTCTTCGGTTGTTCGAAGCACACGTCGCTGCACAAGTCCTCCATCAGCTCAATGATGCGATGCTTTCGCAGGTACTCGTCAGCCTGTTAGCGGAGGATGTTGGGGTGTGGCGCAGCCATGCACGGAAGTTATATAAAAGCTATATAGCAAACAGCCTATCAAGATTCCGAGATGAGGCTTTGCTTTTCTGGCTCAACGTCACGTTTACGGTTCTCTAAGGTCTCTGCGGTCATGTTGGCGACTATTTGGAACAGTATCACCAGCAATATGAATACTTCTCCTGGAGCGTTGGTCTCACGAAGGATGACATTTATCAGCAGAGTTGAGGTGACTCCGATCGCGAAGAATATTCGGAATACTCCGTAAGCTAAATAGACTTGGATATACCTTCGAGTTTTCCCTTGTACTCCAAGGCGATCAATGCTCCTGTGTTGCTTTGGAAGAATGTTTCAGAGCAGCCCCATACCACTGCGCAGATAAAGCACAGCCAGTACAGCTTGGTGTAGTAAGTAACCAACGATATGACTGCAGAAGCCTCCACAAGAAGAGTGCCGAAGCTAGCTAGCCGATACTTATTAAAACGATCTCCGAATCTGTTCATTAGCAGACCACTCAGAACCTGGCTAGTTCCTAAGGCAATAAATACAAGTCCTGTATGAAACTTTAGATCCTTTTTATAAACTTCGTCCTCCTGCCCATCAGCCTTGGGATATGCTCGAACCACCAGAGTATATAGGTACCCAGCATAGCAGGCGACGGTAACCCCTGTGAACGTATAGTACAAATGGATTGAAAAGCTTCCCTTCTCCTTGATAAGGTTTACGATTCCCTGAACCTGCTCCTTAAGCGTCTTGCCGCTTTGCTGCAAGTCCTTCTTCGGCTTGGGCAGCAGCAAGAACATGAATGAGCTGCTAACTGCATTAGAGGATTTTATACTGCCGATAATGGACAGGATCGCAAAGTAAAGGAACTTCGAAATATTTCCCAGAATGAAGGTGCTGAAGATGTTTCCGAAGATCTGCGAGCCCATCATTAGCCCCCAGAAAAGTCCAAAAAGCTCTCCCTTCGAGTCCTCATCGGCGACATCGCTTACATATCCGGCTTGTGCGATCTGGAGTTAGTTGTGGAAGTTACCCAAATCAGTGCTGCACAGAACCCACACACTATGGCGCCTAGCAGCACAACAAAGTAGATAAACCCAAAGGAGCAGACTCCAGTCGATGATCCTGCACTCTCACAGCTAGTGACCAATAGTCCAGTTAACTCGAAGAATCCATAGCCAAGTCCAGAGAAAAACATGGTCTTCTTGTAGCCGAACTTCTCAATCATGAAAGAGGAGATGAAGGTTGTGATCCCAAACGAACCATAGATGCAGAATAGTGCGATCTGCCCCAAGGATCCGAGAGCAAGCTCCTCGTACAGCTCGGCTATCATGTTCTGTAGGGAGTTGAAGGCTGTGAACATCATCATGAAGCTTACCCCAAGAAAGCCCACCGATATGTACTGGATTCGCTTGTCCATAGATTGTTAATTATGCGAAACAAGTACATCCCACCAGAAGTTGGCCAGGAACTCGCCAAGTATATCGATACGAACAACACCATCCGAGCTACTGATCTGCTCAAGGTACTGTCCGGTTATAACATATAGACCCACCCAGAACTTCTGGATGCAGAATTGCATCTCGTCCCCAAATTCACGCCACTGGGTCGTGCTGCTTTCAGCAGTAACTACAGTATGTGCAGAGTATTGTTGGGCATGGGTGCCGACCCCGACCGCCTCGCCAACGACTAATCACCATTGATGATAGCTTCGCACCGCAACAATGTCCAGATTGTGGAGTTGCTCGTAGAATACAAAGCAAACACTCGAGCGACGAACTCCCACCGACTGACCGCACTGGACTTTGCAATCCTTCACGGAAACTACACGATTGCACTGTTTTTCGTGAAGGAGCACCGTATGATGGTGGTGAGGTCCCTCCCGGAACTTCTCACACTCGCCAAGTCGCACAATGTGACCTACTATGTGAACTATGAGCAGCTGCTGGAGTGCTTAAGCAAACAACTGGATGACTTTTCCATCCCAAACTTCTTCGAGGAGCCGCAGAAGTCGAACAGGCTGTCCAATATTAACTCCGAGAACCCGCTAGTAGACAGCAAGAACGAGATGTATGATCCAGTATTGGATCCCAACGAGGGTCTCGTTGAGATGATCAAACGTTGGGCCAAGTGCGAACCAGCCCCACTCGTCGAACGAAACACATTGCCACCTCCGTTGCAGCCCCAGAATCGATTGTTGGGAAAGCTGCACTACTACGTCGACAAGTTTAAGCCGAAGAACCCTCATCGCGGAAAGCTGTCATTACTTCCAAAGACAAGCGATGCTTCTTTCGGTGACACTCATGCCACCAAGGATCTATCCTGAAGCAGTTGTTGTAGTGATGCAGTTGCTTCAAATATTAATACTTTGGCGGGAAGGATTACATGAAAAGGAAGTACATGCCGAAGGCGCAGAACCTTCTCGAGCGAGTCGCTAATATCAAGGAGTCAGAGCTCAAGAAGCTCGAGTTTGAGTTGGGAGTCGATGAGGCAGGAAGAGGTCCGGTGTTCGGATCAATGATCTTCTCAGCGCTATGGTGGCCAGTCAGCTACGGAGCTTAGCTCGGCCAGCTTGGATTTACGGACAGTAAGAAGCTCTCAGCGGAGGACAGAGAGGAGTTGTTCGAACTCATTGAGCTGTTAAAGGGCAAACTCGTATTCTACGCCTACGAGGAGCTGACGCCCGAATACATCTCAAATAAGATGATGGCAGATAGGGGACAGCTCAACCTTAACACTATCTCGCACAACGCAGCCATAAAGCTGATTCAGCAAGCGATTGCATAAGGCTTCAATATCAAGCACGCCTACCTCGATACAGTTGGACCAGCTGATAAGTACCGGTCCATTATTCTTGAGCATATTGATGGAGCTTTGACCAGCGTGACAGTCACCCCGAAGGCTGACTTGCACTTCAAGGTTGTGAGTGCAGCTAGCATCGTTGGAAAAGTAACTCGAGACCACATCCTGAAAGACTGGAAGTTTGTGGAATAGATAGGTAGCTTCCCCATTAACTTAGAACCTGTCGGCGAGCAAGGCAGTGGCTATCCATCCGACCCTAAAACAATCGAATGGCTCCAGAAGAACTGGGATGTCGTGTTTGGCTATCCCAACCTCATCAGGTTTTCATGGTCAACCTACGATAACATCGCCGCGGATAAGGTGAAGCTACGATTCAAGAAGCGCGTGCTGGGACAGAACTACGACATGATGAACCGACGCTTCGGTTTGGTGCCTCCAGGTCCAGGGGTGTTCGATTGACGCGGAATTTCCGACAATTAATATAATATTCGATATTAATATAATCACACATGGGCCGCATTCAGTGCAAGGGCAAGGGAAAGGGTATCAGCTCCACCACAACTCTCTTCAGGCGCAAGATTGCCAAGTGGGTTAGCCACACCCCCAAGTCCATCACCGAACTCATCGTAGCTATGGCCAAGAAGGGTGCTAGCCCTTCCCAGATCGGTGTTGTTATCCGTGATAAGGAGGGAGTGCCCAGCACCAAACTGCTGACCGGCCAGAAGATCGTGCGCATCCTCAAGAAGAACGGTACTGACATAGCTTAGCTCAGGCTGTGCTCCACAAATTCCCGAAGACATCTACTGCTTGATCCGCAAGGCCATCAGCATTCGCAAGCATTTGTAGAAGAACAAGAAGGACAAGGATGCCAAGTACCGTTTGATTCTGATCGAGTCCCGCATTCACCGTCTGGGCCGATACTACAAGCGTGCTCAGAAGCTCCCCGCCAAGTGGCGATAGTAACTTCCTTACGTTATGCAGCGAAGCAGCCACCGCCTCGGCACTGGTCTCAGCCTGATACCCGCCAGCATATTTAAATACACACCACTACTCAGTATGAATCTTCAGGTTGTTGACAGCAGGTGCTGCTGGATCATATTATGCACCTCTAACATGTCCGCATCTAGCCTTTCCAGTTGTCTGTTTACGACTTCCTCTTTCTGCTGTGCCGACTTGCTGGACTTGTTGTATTCGTACATTGGAATGCCTATTGCTATTGCATAGAACACCATCTCGTAGAAGGTTTCGACTCCCTTGGCGGCCGCAACTTCAGCAGACAAGGGTTTTGGCGGAGCGAACTCCTGCTTATTTTGCTGCTCCTGCACAAGTCTATTGAGCCGGTATTCGAAACGATGCCAGCGTTGACCGATCCATTGAAAGAATGAGGTGAAGGACTCTCCACGATGCTCAATCTGGAGCGTCTTTACGTAACCCACCATCGGTTTCGAGAAGATCCTGACGAACAAGGTAAAGAGCTTTGTGAAGGAGACCCTGTGTGATAGGAAATGCGTACATGATGCTCGATTATCCGTCAAAGATAATAGCAATGCAAGGTCACAAGTTCGGCAAAAACTTCCAATTCTTGATGTAGAACTCCTTCCGGTAGGACTCGTCTTTGTAAAGCCGTTCAGCATCGCAGTTGTACAGTAAGCTGTACTATTGGCAGCTTTGCTGATCTGGGTGGAAGGACTGCAGACCTGCCATTACTTTGTTGACCTCACTGGAGAATACCATTAGCTTTTCACCGCGCTAGCAGATTATTTGTTACAGCTGTTCCTTGCTGTATTTGCTGGTGTCGATACGGTGCGGCTTCGGAGCAAATGTCACATTGCTTTTGTTCGAATCCTCCTTCTTTATGACTGGAGAGTTGGTCTTGATCGTAGATGGCCCAAGATATGTTTAGGCTCGAGTAAGCCAGTACAACCTAAAGGTTCGATCGTCCTTTCCAAACATAGCCATTTCATTCGGATCCAACTTGATATCGCTTACAAAGGATTGAAACAGCTTCTTCAAGTACTACACTGAGAGCGTGCCGAGCCGCCCAATCCGATCTGGAAAGTGAGTCATAACTTTCCGAATAATTTCGTCGTCCTTGTGGAAGTAGAAGTGCATCAGCAGCATAACATCTTGGTAGATGGAACTCAACAAGAACCGTTGCTATTAGTACTCGTAGCGTTCAGTCAGCAAGTTGTACAGCTTTTGAACCAAACTGGCTGGTTCCGAATCTTTCTTTTTCTTTGGCTGCAAATTGTTTGCCGGCAAATTGCTCTGCACCGTCTTCCTCAAGTCAAACGAACTTCTGTTGAGTTCGTGCTTCGGATTGATCTACTGTAGTTTGGCGAGGGTAAGAGTGTCCACAAGGTGGTTGCGTCTTCTGTCCATTTAGTCCAAGGATCTTCCGAGTTAGCTTGCCTGAACTGGGTAAGCAAGCAGTAACAAATCCTCGGCCACTGTCCAATTGGATTCTTCTCTGCTCGGCTCCACTCTTTTCAAGCCGAAAATATCAATGATTCGACGAGCCTCTTTTTGAAGCCTCCTCTAGGTCATCCGAGTTTAATTATAAGTGTTTGCCAAATGAGTTGTCCAACTACTGATCACTCTAACCTCTCCTGACAATACTCGATGAGATATTCACACTTCGCAGTGTTTTTCATCTTTTGACGGGCAGAGGTCGCATGGGTCAGGACTTTCTTGGCATCGAAGGCCGAGGCATGCTTGAGGGTTACCATCATGGCATCTTGGATGTCTTCGTTGTTGTCGTCGAAGTGGATGAACACTCCCTGCATGACGTACTCGAATATTGTGGGAGTCTTTTTCAGGGCAGGGCAATGGAAGAAGAAATTGATGGCTTGTGAGATCTTCATGCGGTTTGGATCCTGAGCATCGTCGAGTCTCTCTATGAGAGAGGGATAAAGCTAACGTAGTTGGTCATCGCTGATATCCTCTTGGGTGAGCTCAAGAATCTTCTGCACTAGCTAGCAGGAAGCCAATCGAAGCTAGGGTGCCCAGTCATCGGTCAAACAGTTTTTGAGAGGAGGCAGCAGCTCGTTGTAGCAATTGAGCAGCCCCATGCTACTGACAATCCTCCGGTCAATGAGGTTGATGATGTTAATTATACCTGCCTTGCGAATCTTTATCTGAGGTTTTCCTACTTTCCACTGGATAGATGGAACCAGCACATTCTTGATGAGCTGCTCGCCGAACTGCATTAGAGTGCTCCTGAGCTACTAGATGCCCAGAATATGCTCCACAAGGACCAACGTGTCGATTCGAATTTCCAAGTCATTCTGGTGTCCGATGCAATACTGGATTATCTCAAGCACCAACGGCATGAACTTTGCCACCTACATCGATAAAAGGCTGTACGGCTTCATGACAGTTGCGAACAATGGTGTCGAACTTGAATCGCTCTTTGCTGGTCTTGTTCCACTTCGAGTAAGTCTTGTCACGCACGTAGCTTTCCAGAACCGGCCCTATTTCATTGCTATGGAGCTCGGAGATGCTCACGTATCCGCACTTCTTAGCCAGCATGGACATTGCATTGCTGGCTTGGTTGCGATGCTCAGGAGTTATGGATCGTGTAGCCTGGATTTACAGAAGTAAATCAAACAGTGAGTTGGTCTCGACTCCACTGTTGATCTGTGCAACGACTTGCAGGAACTGCTAGCATAGGACCAGTAGAGCCACCATACCATCATTATTGTCCCTGTACAGCGCTGTATAAGTCTGCAACAGTCCAAATAGATCTCTGCGATACGGTTCCAACTTCTGCTCATCGCATCTACCGATGACTCTCGCAAAGACAGTCAGTAAGTTGGTCGATAGTTTGGTTGATTGACGTAGTTCCTCGCTTGCCAACATATTCAGCACCAAAGGGATGCTGACTTGCTCTGACACGACATAGCCGATCAATTCTGCAATCTGTAGCACTACCCGCTCATTGTTCTCAACCTCACTGTGCAGCACGCTTGCCAGCACTTTGAATATAGATTCGAGGTGCTCAGCGATGTGTTGCTCGGCAAGCAATATGAGATGCTTCAGTTGCTCAAGGCCCTTTCCCTTGACGAACGACGTGTGCGTGAACTCTTGGATATCCCTGATGGCATTCTCAACCAGCCTCTTGAGATTCCTCACCACGATGAACTTCGCACCAAGTTTGGGTGCTCCTGCATCAACACTACCATACCTTTCAGTTGTGTGAACCTTTCGTAGGGGATGGCTGCTGGTCGCCTCTCCATGCAATTTGAAAATTATAACTTCGTCGAAGCACTTATTAGAAGCTCTCACCAGTCTATCTTCTGCACGCTGTTCGAGCGAGGCAGTACCACGCCGTTGACGATGTTTGCTCCAATGTTGCGGAGATGCTCACGCGAGCGTTCTCGTTCGCGGTCGCGATCTGTTGATTTGTTGTGCTATCGATCCGTATCTCGTTCCTTCGAGCGGTTAACCCGAGGACTTGGGGCGTAGTAACCTGCAGCCACTTGCTGGTACTGCTGGCCGGCGGCTGGAACCTTCGGAGGTAGTTTATTTGGCAACGGGGGAAGCTTGTTCGGATTACTCGGATCAGCTATTGCTCTAACTATCAACGCAGTCGATACTTGCTGGAAAATATTGGTGGTGGTTGATCCTATTTCTTTGCACGTTGCTCCTTAGGAGACTAACCTAAGTCAACTGGCAATTGGTACAGAAATTTGGAGGACGAACTCCACAAGCCGACATCACTCGTTCTCGTGGCACTTGCATACGGTCTTGGCTACTCTCCCTCTCTTCTTTAAAGTAGTTAGCTCTTGGGAGCTTGTCCTTGAGGGCTTTTAGGTTGTATGGGTTAAACTTAATTGTTTGAAGGAGCTAGGCTTTCTCACTGGAGGCGGGTAGCAATCCACCCTGGGTATAGTGCCTTGCGACAATAGGATTGCTCAGAATCTGATCCGCAGAAGGTCGCTGGCCTGGTGCAATCTTGAGCATTTGGGAGATTAGCGTGGACAGATCGCCAGAATAGATGCTCGGGATGCGATCAAACACACCTGCCTTCACTTTTTTAAAGAGGCCTTGAAGGTCAGTAGCTTGAAACGGGGGGCGCAGCGCAGCCATTTCGTAGATAACACAGCCAAGCGACCAAATGTCGCTCTTCATATCGTAGGGTTTGTCGTTCCAGACCTCGGGACTGGCATAATATGGAGTACCAGTCTGAGTATATGCCATGCCCTTCTTGAGCACCTTCGAGACGTTGAGATCTCCTAACTTATAGACTCCCTCGCCTGTTACAAATACGTTGGCACACTTCAAGTCCCTGTGCAGGATCTTGATGTCGTGGAGTGTCTTCAAACCTAACTTACTCAGAGGGTTACCTTTGGTCATGTGCACAAGCGCCTTCCAAATTTCTTCCTCCGAGTAGCGTGTCTTATTCTTGATATGCTGGTTAATGCGTCGAAGGATATCGCCACCAGAGGCATACTCCATCACAACACATAGCATCGATGACACTTCGTCATAGAAAGCGTCCTTGTAGCCAATGATGAACTCGTCGTTTAGCGATGCGAGAATACGAATTTCGTTGACTGCATTCTCCCTTTCCTTGTCCTTCATGGCGATGAGTTTGACCTGAATTGCCAATCATCCAACCTTCTTCATCGCGTACTCCTTTCCGTCTGCCTTCCTACGGACTTTGAAGACAACCCCAAAGGCACCCTCGCCCAGCTTGGTGAGCACTTCGAAGTCTCGCATCGAGCTGGACTTATCCATATTCCAAAAGTATTTAAATTAGTTGCAGGTAGATGGGCTACGATTGCCTCCCGACTTTTGTATGTTTAGTAACTGTTGGGGAGGATCAAAGCAGCTGTCACGAGCGTTGCTTGCCACTCATCTTTTTCTGAGTGAAGATCTATTTCTTCTTGATACTCAGTGGTCGTTCCTGGCCTAGTTCATCAGCGCGTGGAGGCGATGACTTTTCGTAAAATATGCGCTCCTCCTGCGAAACTATTGGTCGCACCTTATTGCGGTCTTTAATGTTCACAAGGTACTTCCTAACCATTTCGTTGAGGAAATCCTGGTTGTCTCGCTTACTATTCAACCGACTCTGCCTGAGAATTTGCACACCACGGAGGCGTGGCTAGGCGTCAGCCCTTTCCAAAGCGGAATCAACTGAAGGAAAGTGTGTGATCGACCGAAATCTACTGTTCTGACTCATACAGGGAAAGCTTAGAATGGTTTGCGAATGGCGGCTTCTCATAACCTTGGCGAGAACTCCACTACTGGCGTAAATTGGTTCGAGTGGTCTTGTGGAAAGCACATCAAGCTTCAGAATATTGTTCTTCTTATTCCTGTTACTAGCCAAACTGATGTACTTTATGTCGTAATTATCTTTGAACTTACTGGAGACAGGTCTAGATTCGAACGTTGCTTTGGTTACTTATTCCTAGATTTCAATTGGCTTGAGTTAGTCCCATTTGCTCTCATCCATAGGTGTGGTCTGTGTTTGGGTGTTCACCTTAAGATCCCGCAAACTTTGCCTCATAGTCGTCCGCTTCCTATCAAGGGACTCAGGAACGTAGGGCATGCTGGGTATTGCTGGTGCAGGCTACAAAGCCAGCTGATACTTGTCAGGCAGTATCGAGTTTACCCGACTGATCTCCATCACCTTCAGCTGACGGGTGTTGCGAATCATATCTTTCAACTCTCGTTTGCCTTTTCGTGATATTGGATTGCTGCTTGGTACTGGTTCATTCCTCCGTTTTTATTCGTCTTCGCAAGGCGATGCATCTTCTTCGTTCGGAACTGTCTTTGATAGAGTTTACGGGGCCCTGTTCTCGTATTACTCAGGCTTACTGTCAGATCCACTCTCCTGTCTATCACCCAACAGTATCAGATTGGGGTTTTCCTTGAGTTCGTTAATGTACTTGGCATATTGAGTGTTAGCAAGCTTATCAGTTATCTTTTGCTAAACCATTAGGTCGTATTCGAGGAAGCTTGTGAGCCCAAGGCAGAGTGAAGTGCCTAACCCCTTGAATTCCTCGATACCGAATGCGTACTTCTTGCAGTCCTGTATTGAAGGAGTTGAGTACCTTTGTATAACCGTAGAAGGACGATTAGAAAGTGTAGACATTGATTAGGTGATGACTGAGGCTCAGATAGACTCTGGCTGCCTTTCGCTTTTCCTATTCAATCGTGAACGTGCAGTCTTCGAAGGCAATCCGACTATCGATACGAGAGCATGCAAATGGAAAACCACGGACATTTTCGGGATGTTGCGGACACGGATTTCCATAGAAAAAACTGTTGAGCCTGCATTAGCACGTAAATTACTTTTTGCTGTGCCCATGAAGATCAATAATTGCCCTAACTCTCTGGTTTTTGTTAAGCTATGTGATGAGCTGCTTGATACAGGTTACCTCAGGAAAACATTGATCTTTGTCGTAAACATCCCACTTCCGGTTTAGGTCGTAGCCCATCAGGTTGCTCCGGTAGTTACCAAAGATAACACCGTCTGGGTTTACCATCGGAATCACCTTCAAGATAAAATTCTTTCGGAGAAACTCGGCCTGTTTAGTCTTCCCGGTTAAAAAATCCATCATACCTTCACAGACGTATGAACCTTGTGTTTCGCCTGGGTGCTGCCTGGCCATAACAACTATGATCTTGCGATTATCCTGCTTCCGGTCGATAGGCTCAGTGATAGTCAATAATTCAATTGGGTTGTTCCCAACCGATTTACCTATGACCGACCTGACGACTGATATGCCCTTTTTTGGAGTATTTTTGACGAGGTTACTCAGATAGTCGCGTAGTTTTGCTGTAGTGTAGGGATAGCAATGAGCAACATGCAGCGTATCGTTGGGCAACTTACTAACCAGTTTAAAGCTGAGAGTATAGTAGAACCTTTTGGAGCGTTATCTGCGAATTGCACCTCGGAAGTACGATACGTTCTTGCCCATCCTAAGCCACCCCTCACCGTTCTTCTTGGTACGAGTTTCAGACATCACAACGGGCTGCATGCCATAGTTAAAGAGCGAATCAGACTTGAGAAGGTTGACAATATTGAAGGTAACCTCCACATTCTGCGGAAGATTGCTTACTGTAAAGTAAAACCATTGAGTATTGCCACGGGAGTTTACGTCGTTTTGCAACACCAAGTCGTACTATGTTGGAGATTTCTGAAACTATCGGCTGCAATACTTTAAAGGAAGCGAACAGGTTGCCTGATTAGAAGTTCGAATCGAAGCGCACCTCGTTCTTGCCGTGCTGTTCCTGTAAGAGTTCTTAGTTTAACAGCTACTTCAGCATCTGCTATGCACTTCCCAGCGGTTCTGAGTGGTTACGTACGGTACCTTTGTACTGCCGTAGCAATCGTCGGTCGATACAGCAACTTGAGTAGTAGTGGAAGCCGCCTATACGGTTGAGCTACCGGTTGTCGAAACGGTGGTACACAGACTTGAAGGCCTTGTAGTGTGCATCGAAGGGAGATTACTCCTACTCAAAGCTCTGTTCTTCCTCGCCTTCATCATCGGACTCCTTCTGAGTGGCTGCCAGCAGTTACCTTGAATACTGGTCGAAGCTGCTCCTTCTGGATGTTTTACTGCTTGACGATCTCGATTCGCAGTATCGGCTTCGGCTCTTCAGTGACTGCCTTGTCGTAGATGGGGTTGGCCGGCAGCAGTCCACGAATATCCACTTCGTAGTCATGGCTAACTAGTTCGGGGCTCAGCGGCTCTTAATCGTCCATGATAAATATATATCGCAGGGCGACGATCAAAGGAGCTCACGGTTCTTGTCCTTGAGAAAGTGGTAGATCATTACGCTATACCAGATCTTCGTATTCGCGTCGAACTTCGGATGAGTGGTCACTGCGAGCCACTCTCTTTTGAAGAATGACTTCAGTGACTCGTAGCAAGTTATGGAAGTGATGCCACGGGCACGTGAGAAGTCCTTGATATCGCTGATCTTCAGATCCTTCAGTCCGTGAGCTAAACAAGCCTCGTCCTCCAGTTTGGTTTGCTGAAGGTGTTGATCAATTTGGTAGAGTAGGAACCTGCGCTTGAAGTACTCGAAGGGGAAGTAATTGAATCTGAGGAAGCTGGGACTCTTCCAACTGGCGAAAGGGTCAGTGAAGGGCGGCATTTACTTGCGTACGAGCAACTTGTACCAGACCAACCGGCAAAACTTGAGTGTGAAGGTCGGCAGGTAGTACGAAAGGATGTTGTAAATTTTATTGATGCTTTCGATGCCAGTGAAGTACTGTACATCCAGGAAGTTGGCTACTTCGATGAGCTCGTTGGAAGACATGTCCCGGTAGTCCAGGTTTGTACTGATTTCGTAGTAGACCTCATAAAAGTTCTTCTTGAAGAGTGTGGGATCTAGAAACTACTACTCCGACTTGGAAACTTTGCGCATCAGCAGCATTAGCTTATCCTCCAGGTAGCTGAATGCCTGCTACTGCCGCTGCTCCAGCGAATGTGTGCGTTTGTTGTATGCCGTGTCGAACTTGAAGAAAGATGGGATGGAATTCGGAAACAGGTACAGGTACAGTGGCAGAAAGAACTCTGAAAGTGGTACCACGATGAAGAACGAGTAGGGGATGAACTTCAGCAGGTCCGAACGAATCCGGCGCATCTCTGCCAGCTCGTATCCCGTGCGTTGTTTTGGAGGCTTGTGTCGCCAAGTGTTTAGCATCCATTTTGCATCATTCCAGAGGTCTTTGTGGCCCTGAACAATAGTGTACTTGGTCTCCCTCCATAAGTACTTCAGCTTGAACAACAGCGGGTGCTTGTTCGGTTCTGCCAGCTTCAGTGCCTTCTTGAGCTTATCCATTTCCTCGTGGGGAAGATAGTTGTAGGCAGGCGTCATGCTCTGAAGTAACGGCTTCAATGCCGGTGAGAGCACTCTTCTAATGGCAATCATTTAGTAATTCGTGAGTTCGCAATTATATTTAATTGTGTCAGTTGAGGCTACCGCTTCGTTTCACTTCGACGGGTTGAGGGAGGAGGATGCAGTCCTCGAGATCCAACAGTACTTTGCAGGGCTTTAAGTTGGATTGGTAATTTGTAGGCTACCCAAATTTGTGTTCGTGTTGGATTTGGTCATGTCCACCGAGGATCGATCCACGAGCAACAATAATATAACTGATCATGAACAAGAAATGTTTGGTGGTCGGAATTTCAGGACCAACTACGGCAGGTAAGACGACCATTTCCGAACTGATCAAGGACAACTTCGACTGCCCCATCATTCATGAGGACCACTTTTTCAACTATGAGCGAGTGTTTAAAGAGCTCGGCGGCAACAGGGAGATACCTGAGGCAATCGATAGCCCAAAATTCGTAGAAGTTGTCAAGAAGGAGATCGCATCCGGCCAGCATTCACTCCTCCTTGTTTAGGGGTTCCAGATGTACCACTAGGATGCACTAGTTGAGCTCCTTGACGTTCGCATATTCTTAGAGATCGATGACGAGACAATCCATCAACGCAGGATGAAGACCAATAAATGTACTGAGTAGTACTTCCAACAGGACATCCTGAAGAACTACCATATCTATCGCGACAAAGCCTTCAAAGTAGAGAATCTGCTGCGTGTGGACTCCAGCCGCAAAATCGTAGAGGTTTACAAGTAAGTTTTGAAGCATATCAACGAGGCCAAGCAGCGACTGCATCTCCAGTGACTGTCGACGTCCGCGGAATGTGCCTGCGTCCATAATCGTTTATTTTATCAGTAACTAATATGAAAAGAAGCCTGATAGTGTTGCTATTGTTGTCAGCAGTCAGCTGCAGCTACTTCTTCAACGGCCACTGTTAGGAACCTGGAAGCTTGCACTTCAACCCCAACCATACACGTTGCGGTGAGTTCGTAAGTTCTTGGGATCACGCAGCGCGCAATACAGATGATCGGGCTAATAGTGTGCTTTTCGGCTATCTTCCTGAAGCTTCCCACGGTCCTGGCAGTTCTCGAGGACATGTCAGCAGTCAAGAACATCAGCTTCCGAGTGCTCTTCGCTGAAGTACAAAAAACACTAAGAATAGGCATTGCTGAATATCTGTCAAATCAGCTTCTGCTTATACTTCCATGCCCCATTCTATCGTTTTGGGGAGCACATGTTGCTCTTACCAATGAATGTCCTGCTCATGCTCATCTGCATGATCTTTCCAGAAGGCAAGCATGATAGGCTGCACTTTTTCATTGGGTTACAAGTACTGCTAGTCGTTGGCATCATCTACTTCCTCGAGGATGTGGAGGTGTTCTTTCTCGAGACTTCACCCTACGTGCTGGTGGCTTCAGGTATGCTAGTCCTGTATTACAGCAAGTGCTCAGTTTTAGGCTTCCACAAATTTACTCGATGATTAGCTAGAGAAAAGCAGGTAGCATGAACATTTATGTGATTTTACTGGCAGTCGGCATCAACGCAACGAGGGTTGTTGGATTCGTCATCGAGGAAATGACAGATTTACGCCCATACGTAAGCTATTTTGGAATTCTAGATTTCGAACATCACTCCATTACTCTGCAACATTGTAGTGGTCTACCTCTACATGTTTTGGATAGAACACTAGCCTAAGAAGACGAAAGAACTCGCCAAGCAAGATATCCAACCAGATATTTTGGACACATAACGCCCGGGGTAATCCCGGAATCAATGACAGTTGTTTCAAATGTAGCTTGTACCCCCTTGCTCGTATAAATTTGTAATACTTATTGGATGTCATCAAGTCTCACCAAAGAAAGGGGCGTCATTTACATTGGCAACGCTCAAGGTCTCCCTTTCTACGAAAGACTGATCTCCAACGAGTTCAAAGATAACAAGAACTTAGAGCTGAGGGCTATCGGTAAGGCTATACCGACTGCTCTTCGTATCTGCGAAAAGCTTGTCAACTACAGTAAATATTGAGTTGAGGTAGAGCGGGCAGCATACACCAGGCTGATCAGCTAAACTATCAATCATGAAGGCAGCGATGTTATAAGGGTCATCATCAAGCTGAAGAGGGAGGATGGTGAAAGAGGAAATACACAGGATCGAGATCACGAAAGAGATAATCGTGGGCGTGATAACAATCGAGATCGTGAAAGAGACAACACCAAAGGTGGCAACCGAGAATTTAACAGAAACAGAGAACGCGACAACGAAGACCGTGATAATCATCGGGGCGGAAGAGATACCAACAAGGACAGCAATAGAGATAATCGTGACAACAACAGGGATACCCGAGACAATAACCGAGACAACGCCCGTGATAACAACCGCAATCGAGAGCCTGAACAAAGAGAAAAGGAGAAGAAGAAATACGTCGAGAAAAAGGAATGATAGACATACGACGAAGTAGTGCAATAATATCAATTTCATAGGACTCGCTAGCGGCTCCGCGATTTCAGCTGCTCAAATCTATGGAGCAACTGCTGGAAAGACTAGGTTTTGTCAGAAGATTCGTGCTAATCACTAGCAATTTTGCTTAGTTGGCTATGTTGTGGCTGCCGCTTATGGCTGTTGTTGTACGTCGGAACCGGGCTACCGATCGGACTGATATTCTCATTTTATCGCCTTTCGCTGCTCATACCGCTTTTGTTACGACAGCGGCTTCGAATACCTCCAACCTTCCGTTGCCCACATTATTCAACCCGCGAGTCAGTCTGCTCTCCGGTGGGAATATACTGTTCTGTCATGAGAATATTGTCTTCTTATGATTCACTGCGTAAAGCAGCAACGCGCTCCTTACTGGAATCGTGAATGAGTTTGCCTAGAGCTTGGTTTGACTTGCTGGTTACCACATTTTTGTTTGTATTACCAAGTGGCTTCTTGTCATTGGCACTGGTGAGGTTAATACTCGCAAAATTGTTTATCGACATGCTGGAGGTCTGGTTTATTTGATGGTGGTCTTCATCTATGCTCTTTTACTCATCAAGAAAGGATGAATTGGCGACCTTCCCTCGATAGATATGTTGGCGTGATTGGGGCTGTTCCAACAATCTATCCCTCTCCAAGAGTTGGTTATGCTGATGTTGGTAACGGTCCCGCTCTTACTCAGTCAAACGTAGACGGGACTTAAGTTCTCTCGCCTGGGTTTCCACGAGTTTCTGTTTGCCAATCGCCTCGTTGTATCGTTCCACAATATCTTCGTACTTGCTTTCCAGTTTTTCGTACTTGGTGGAAAGATCTTGGTACATGACTGCAGTTTGTTTCAATGCTGGACGCTATTGCTACCACTCCTCTTTTTCCCTTTCGGCCAGCTTTATTGCTTACTGAAGTTGCATTGCCTTCTCGGTGGCCTTTTTCAAATCGCTCTGAAGCTCAGTTGTATACACTTTCACCCTTTACTGACTCTCTTTTTATTGCTATTTAGTCAATCCTAGTTCCCTTTCTACACTGCTTAGCTTCCCAGTAAGAGTACTGATGATCTAGTTCAGTCGATCCACTTATTGTTGGTAATCGGATGCAACTCTTTCCACCTGCTCACCGATGATGTCTTGGGCTAACGCCTCTCCAGACTGCCTCAGATACTGCAGTTTCTAGAGTAAGGTATTCTTCTCTGCTTGCAGTTATACCCGCAGTTGCCTCTCAACCTTCAGCTGCTCCCTCACCTCTTTAAGTTCAACTTACATGTCCTTTGTCTGTCGCTTATACGTTTTGTTCTTTCTCGCCAACTCATCAGCCTGCTCCCTCAACTAGAAGCACTCTGATGATTTCTGTTCAAGGTTGCTAGCCGCCCTGTTGTACTCTTCGTCCTTCCTGCGAATGCGTTCATTGAGATGCGTTACTGACGAACTGATAACGTCGATCCTTGACTTAAGCGTTTCGTTTTCCTCGAAGAGCTGCTGTGCTTGCTTACGCAGCTTTTAATCGAACACAGCCATCGAGTTCAAAGCTTGCTTCGGATGCTGCAACATTGATTATTCTTCCTGATGCGAAAAAGAAACGTGCATAGGGGCAGTACCGTAACTTACCCTTCGATCTCCGATTGCTGTATTTGAGTTCGCTCTTGTTCTCACCAACTTCAGCGGCTGAACGCTCGTCGAAAAGTTCATTCGTGCGGTCGTTATAAACAATATCGCTTAGTCAGTTTGCAATCAGGCGCGGTTGCTGTTCTTACGGGCTAAGACTGCCCTGTCTTCGAATATACGCTGCTTTCCAGGGTTCCGTTTGTCGTCTTCAGTGGCATTCAAGATGAGATTAAGGCTCTTCAGATCGCATATCTTCAGAGAACTCTTGATGATCTCCATGGACATGAACTTGACGGTCTTTAATGTCTTTTCTTCGTCGACTATGCATTCAATACTGTGGTACATTCGACAGTGGGGAGTGAGTCTATCATCGCGTTCATGTAAGTAGTAGCTCGGTCCAGAAGCTACTCGAAGGCTTTGGGCCCAGCAGAAATCTTCTGTGTAAACGTCATAATGTTCTTGACCTCCAGCAGAAAATCATTTGCACGTTTCTTTGGTTCGGTGTAAACCTTCATGACCACGTTGTTAAAGTTGGAGTAGTATTTGTGGCTTTGGTTGTAGCCGATCAGCGGGTCAATGATCTTTGAAAATATCTCGAAATTTTCCTTGTAGGTGCGATAGTAGGTGTCCAAATCACGGAACAGGAGCTCCTTGGATTCCGTTAAGGCCTGTTCAAATAGCGTCTCGATGATCTTCGTCTCCTCCTCGATCTGATACTTAATCGACTTGATGTGGTTTTCTATCGAATGGGCATGTCGTTATTTTTCCTCCTGCCACCTTACTAGTTACTCGTTCTCCTTTTTGCCTACTGTCTGGCTGTAGAGGTTCTGCATGGCCGGACGATCGCGTTCGATGCTTGCAGATAGTTAGCTGAGACCTTCCCATAAGTTCCTAAGGTTGTTTTCATGGTATAGATGCTTGCCTTTAAAGTCGAATTCATTCAAGCAGTTTCCACATAGAAGCGGGGCATTCAAACACTGTGGGTCAGTGCAGACTGAAGTAACTCGGAATTTCGGGTGATGCTGGCAAGGCAGTTCAAGTTTGGTTAGGATCCCGTTTTCAAACATTTATAATAGAGGTGTTCGCCAGTCTTCCGTCAGGAGGCCAAAAAGCGCAAAGGAACCATACAAACTAACCTCTCACAACTGAATCGCTATGGACTGGACACAACTGCAAATGTATGGGAATGTCACTATCAAGAACTGTCCAGCGACCGATCGACCAGCCGCCGGTGAAGACAATAGTGTTTGGTGTTGATCTCCGCCATTTATTTACAGCACATTGGAGGTGCAGCAAGTGGTAAAGGAGATCCCTCATCGATTGTTGTTGTTGACACTAAATGATTATAAATCGGACTGTGCGCTATGCGTAAAATAAATCGTCAGCATGTGTCCACTACCTCAGTTCAGTCGTTGAACTCGAAATAGGACGATATCTCCTCACTCGATTTTCTCAGCACGTTCGAGATGAAGTCTAAGTTGGCTGAGTCAGTACTGTGGGCACGCCGGTCTTCGTACTGGAAGGGGTCAGTTTGCTCATCATTCGGCGGTTAGTCAGCTTTGCCTATAATTGCCAGCTCCCATTTCGGAGTAGTCGAGGGATCTTACAACTTTACCTCTAGTTGTTCGTCTTGCCCTCGCTTTCGCTGTGTACGCGTACGCAGAGATTCTCGGATGTTGGCAGAGGTCCTGGATAGCATCTGCGGAAAAGCTTCATCGTCCGACGATGAGTAATCTCGACAACGAACATTGCCTTTCTTGCGACCACGTCTTTTCTTGTATGACTTATTGAAGTCTTCAAGAAGGTCTGCGAGCTCCTTCATCTTTGTCTCGTCCTCCGGCTTCAGATCATCACAATCTGCAAAGGGAAGCAGTCTGTTCTTTATCTCACTTGACCGATTCCACAGCTCTTCAGAGACGTTGAGCTTTCTCTAGAACCTGTCCTCAGCGACGGTAAGGACTTTAGATAGGAGCGTTTAGCCAAGTTCCCTAAAAATCCATTTATTTTTGTGAGCTTTTAGGCAACAGTTGAATCGTCTCACAGCTCTGCGAATCCGGCAATAGAAGTGGTTCTTGATGTTGTTGTCGGTTCTAAATGAACAAATAAATTACCTGCCGGGAAGATACCTTGCAATCCGTGACCATCTGTTCCCCACAAGATTGTGGTGTCGCAACAATTCCGACTCTTCCTCGGAGGTCCAGACTTAACTTCTGATGTCAGGGGCTAGATGGTTGTACCACCTACATGGTATGACTGCTACCTCTAACGGCATTGCTTGCCAGTGCGCCCAATGACTCCGTACTTCTCCTGCATGATTTGCGATACGATAGTCCACTTAAGTTCGGGTTCTTCAAGCACAGCCTCCCTGAGAATATTGTCTTCCTGTGTTAAGGAGTGCGTGTACCTCTTGACTCCAGCCCTTGCGTTCCATACCACAAAGTTATATTATTATACGGCACCTTTCCAACCGACGTTTCTGGATTTGGAAAACATCGATTTGGTACGTTGTCTAAACGGTCAGGTACATCCGTCCCATTGTCTCATATCCCTGAAGAGTGACGAAATTGAGTGCTCCGTAGACTCTCAACTGTCAACTAGCACGAAATGATCCAGATTCGAGCAACCAAGGATATCCAAAATCATCGTAAATGCGTCAGAATTTTATTGGTTCAACTTGAGAGTCGATTCTTTTGAACTCGAAGCGGCAAGAGAAAAATGGTAGTCTGCTGGAATGCTAGCGGGTTGATGTGGAGTCTATGGACGCTCAAATTTCAGTCGGTTGTTGTTGTAACTGTCTGATAAATTTAACAGCCATTCTAGACCTGCCGATTCAACCTGCTGCTCCCTCACACTGCTCTCTGAACCACGAACTCGCCGAGTTCAACCGAAGGCACTCTCGCAACAACCCAAAATAGCAGGCATGATGATTGTGAAGTAAATTGTTAATTTTAGTCGGAGCGCAGATGCTTAAGGACGGAAGTAACAATGTAAGTAAGCTCACCCAATTCTCATCCAGTTTATCTCCAACTTAATAACATCAAGTATTAGATCTGATATGTCATTGGAATAGTCAGCTGAGGCGGGTCTCAGCAAACATTTCAGTCATCTTCAAGCCTTCGTGGAACTTGCCGCAGAACGCCGAAAGATCACCAACCGCGACATCACTTCCGTATTCCAATCGTCTCATACAGTGCTTGGTTATCTATGCCTCCGGAGCCTTTGGTGCCAAAGGAGACAGCATGGACATCGTCAAGGGTCACCTCAGGAAGCTGGTGACTAACAACAACTTCTTTTGCGACAAGGAGTTTAGCAACGATCACCCCGATTGGATAGGTATCGCTAGTCAGAGTGCTTATAGTAACCCCACCGTTTCTGTCTAAGTGCCGTGTGAAGTACCAGATCACTGAGTTTGAGCAGATCATCAACTCATCCAACGCCGATATCGAGGAAGCCAGGAAAATAGGTAGGCTTATTAATGAAAAGTATCGGTACTTCGATGCCTTCATTGTGCTTGTTGGACTCGATACATCTTGCTACATAGCTTCGCTCCTCAGCTTCATGTTTAGCAACCTTTCCAAGATGGTAGCAAGCAGCAGCAATGTAGATTTTGTTTACCGGGGCAACCATCCCACTCTGCTATATGCGCAACGACGCGTTCAATAACCTGCTGGACGCGCTGGCCGTTGTCGCCGAATTCGAGATCTACGAAGTAGTAATTCTGAACAAGTTCAAGGTCTACAGAGCCAACCGCGCATCGAAAGTGGTACTTATTCCGTAACTGAGTTCGAAGGCAGGTTCGACACCATCTGCTCACCAAACTACCCAGCACTGATGGACATCAAAATTGATTTCAGTAAGCAAGGAGTTATACAGCCCTCCGGGAGAAGTATTTGCTGCCCAAGCCTAACAATGAAATGGAATACTTTGATCAGTTCTGCACTGATATCAAAGTCATCAGCTACAACCCGCTCCTAACGCTGAGGACCTTAGAGTACGAACTAAAAGACCCAACAGTCAAGGCTGTTGTGGTCGAAAGCTACAGCTCTGCTAATTTGCCTATGAAGGAAGATGTGCTCGAGCTCTTCAAAAAGGCTTCCGACCAATCTGGGCTTATCATTGTCAATATCTCCCAGTGTACCTACTAGTACAACAATTTTTTTACTGTAGCACCAATGTATCAAGTGCAAGCAAGAAATTATAGCAGTATGGCATTCTTTATGGCGGTAATATGACTACCGAAGCGACCCTTGCTAAACTTGCCTTCATGCTCGGTCGCAAATACACCCGCGAGCAAATCGTCAAGTCCCTCAGGACTGATCTACGCGGAGAGCTTTCCTAGCACAATCAGGAGCAGACCAGCATGGTTTTTCAGCGCCCTCCTGAGAGTTTCATGGAAATTCTGGAGGAAGTGTTGCCCCGTCGGCTTGAGAAGAACAAGATTTTGATTGAGAAGTGTATTGTGCCTGCCCTTGTTAGGGAACTCGGAAGGACATGCAGCGATGAACAACTCAGAGCGGTGCTGGCTATCCACACCGAAATGACAGACGACTACTTCCAGATTCCTGAACTGTTGCATATTGCAACCCGCGAGAACAACACAGCACTCATTCAGCACCTTATCGCAAAAGATGTCGATGTAAATGCTAAGGATAGCCGGGGGTGCTCGCCAATGTTTTATTCTCTGGACAACGTTAACAAAGTCTCGACCTACGAGCTGATGAAAAGCGGAGGGAAGATAATCTCACCTGATCACGTTCTGATGCAGCTGTTCATTGACAAGATCAGAGAGGATAACAAAACATTTATGGAGCTCGTTTACCATACTGGCTTCCAAAAGGAGGAGATGGAAGAGCTGGTTGACGAAGAGGGGAGAAACATCGGGCACTATTGCGTGATATTCAAGGCTCTGAACTGTCTTGCTTTTCTGAAAAGTAAGTAGGTTAGATTCAATCTCCAACTGAAAGACAATTACGGTAACAACGTGATAGATGAGGCAAAGCGGTTGGATATTGCGCTGGCAGGCGTGTGATACTGTTTTCGATTTAATACGACCATCATAGTGTCAGTATTGCGACCAATACTGCGAAGGAGCAGACAATAACGCGAGCCACCCATGTACATGCTCCATAGCTGTTCGCGCTCTGGCCTGTTGGGCAAGTTGACGTACAGGTGGTGTTGTCAAGCACATAGCCGCTTGCGCATTTGGTGCAGTTGCTGTCTCCGCTGCCTTTGCAAGCTATACATTTGGCGTCACAGGGACTACACACCGAGTTGGTTGAGTTTCTGTAAGTTCCAAGAGGACATGCATAATAGCATACTCCTCCCGACAAATACATCCCGCTGACACAGGTGATGCAATCTACGTAAATAAGATAGGTACTTGAACGAAGAGACCCACTGCATGTCAAACAAGTGGCATAACAAGGCAGGCAAAGGCCATGGGTAGTATATTGACTCCAGTAGAGCGTTAAAGGGCAAGATGCCAAACAGTACCCACCAGAAGAGTTAGTTAGAAGGAACTTGCTTGAGTCACAAGTCATGCAGCTATTGTTTGTTTGACTGTAGCAAGTGGCGCAAGAAGAGTCACAGTTTACACATGAACTGTTGGCAAGGTTGGGGAACTGGTTGCTAGCACATGAACCAGAGCAGGTGCCTGAAAGTGTCATGAAGGTGCCATATTTACAGGTTGAACATAAAATCACACCTGTGTCGTTGTGGCAGGTAGAACAATTATACTGTACTGTTGCTGGGCAACTTGTGCAGATGTGGGTAGTGCTGTCAGCATAGGTTCCCAGAGGACAGCTGTTTGAAGCAACACACATCCCCAGTAGAAAATAGTTGTAAGTTGTGCCACTTGTTGGACAGGAGACACAGCTGATCTTCGAA
>ERZ724508.207-NODE-207-length-42222-cov-6.116513_pt1 | contig 42222 bp, 63 predicted proteins | sample MGYA00376041_ERZ724508 | MGnify/ENA primary metagenome ERZ724508 (study PRJEB28724, sample SAMN07190887) | wastewater metagenome | isolation source: effluent of sewage treatment plant in Hong Hong | place: USA: Christiansburg, Virginia | collected 2016-03-01 ...
GCTTTACCATGATTTGGCCCCCACAATAACCATTGTCTGCAAAGTGCTTCCCCGATACATCTATACTCCGTTCAAGTAAATAAGTTATCAGAATAGCATCCGCTATTGTACATCGAAAGAATAAGGAGTACACCGAGAGCACGAATGTAAAAGATGCTTACCTTCAGGATAGTTTCAGTGCACTTACTCCAACATCAAGCTGAACAACCGACTGGAGGGTTTACCTGCTGCTCGAAGCTCACCGAACCATCACGAAAACACTGCTATAATCGTAGGCATTATTTAATACGCCGCTATCGTATGCCACCATACATGCATTTCTTGTTTGGTTGAGATGCCTTTGAAATTTGAAGGCTGGTAACCTAATCGATGATCCCAACGACCTCTGTTCTGGAAGGGAAGCACCTGCCACGTTCTAATTTGATACTGATGGGTCAGGGTAGCATGTAACTTTTGGTGTGCCCAGCAACTACCTCGATTCTTGGGTATTGTTCGAACGAACCAACACAGCCGTTGAGTGCTCGGTGCCTTGCACGAAGCTCCTCCTTCAGGGACCCTGAATTCGTACAAACCAGTTGAATTATCGGCTTCTCCCCTCGATGAATTCGTCGGATCATGGCTGTAGTTAGCTTGGCATCTCCTGCTCTGTCTTGAGAGTGGGTTGAAGAGTCGTTCCTCACCCCCTTTCTGAGCCGAACAATAGTCTTGGCCGTGCTATAATTGACTCTGAGGACTTTGGCTGCCTACATAATCCACAATCGTCGAAAGGAAAAGTTCGAAGCTGTCTACTTGTTTGATAGTCCTTCCCTCGACAGTGACTTTGTAGATGAGCTTGCGTTTGATTTCTTCCGGCGTGGCCTTATAGATCTTTCGGTTGTTTTCCCCAAATTACACTGCCGCACGCATTAATCCAATTTATTACGTTGAGTGGAGATCGTTGGTAAAATTTCTATCGGAGCTTCCGCCACTCAATTCTTAGATAATCATGTCCGTAGACCGATTCACCAAATTTACGTTCTTCTTCAATGGCGTCTCCAGCTTGCTCGGCTGGAACGTCGTGCTGGCCTGCTTCGACTTCTTCAGTGGGCAGTTTAAGGGGAAGTAGCCAGCCACTTACTTTCCTGTACCACTCTTCGTCGCGTATGTTGTCATCGTGCTACTGTACAATGAATTGCAGAAACGAATCTCCTACAGGAAGATGATCCTATGGGGGCTTGTCGGTACCAACCTCACACTTGCATCCATGCTGATAGTGGCACTCATCATGCCACAAACCACCATCGGATATGTGATCGAACTAGCGCTCTGCTTCTGCGTAGGGGCGTTCGGCAACATCACCCAGCTATCCTTCTTCGCAATGATCAACTATCTGTCTGCAGGTACAATCTCGAACTTCAACATCGGGACTGCAGTGAGCATGGTACTCACATCGCTAACTCGAATCATTATCCTGTCGATTGCCGGTTCTGCATCGGATAACCTGGGAGCAATTATCATCTACTTCGCCATTGGTCTGCTGATCAACTGTGTTGATATTTACCTCAATTGGCGATTCTTCAATAGTGAGATCTTCGAAAGGAAAATTAAACCTCACTAACTTCATAGCGCATAAGAGGAATCCGATACTTAGGAAGGAGCAGCTGCATCAATCAACGACAGCACCCCCGCCAAGTTGGTGAAGTTATCCTACTACAGGCATCTTTGGTAAGCTCACAAGGAAATCTTCCCAAGTGATGTGCTCATATACTGCAACTACATTCAAACCTTCATGCTGTTCCCAGCTATTACTCTCTAAAGGACCTTTAGTACACCCGGAGCTTGGTCAGTATGCATCATCATCATGTGCTATGCGTTAGGTGATACTGCTGGTAAAGCATTCTGCGCCAAACGAAAACTCTTTAACGAGAAGTCCATTATCTACACCTTCCTATGTCGCTTCTACTTCTTTTGGACTATGATCATGCTCTCCAAGAGTTGGGTGTCGGATCCACTTCTCAATAGCGACGCGTTCGCTTATGTGAACCAATTCTTCTTCGCGCTGAGCAATGGCATCGTCACCAGTAAACCCCTGAGTAATTGTAGATGGCTGCTTCGTGCTGGGATTTTAGAAGGCAACTGCCCATAATAAACGATACGCAGGATTGTTGCTGGGAATGCTCATTCAAGTGGGCATCATGACAGGCACTGTGCTGGCCATCCCAACAAAACTCATTTGATTCGTTTTACAGTGAATACCGTTGGGAGATTAAATATCAGCTCGATGGTCTTTGCCCAATCGCAAAGTAACGGAAGCCTACTTTGTCCAGCTGCAGTTTCCGAAGCATATTTCTGCCGTCGAATACATAGCTGGGCTTTTGCATCTTCGCGTAGAACTATGCGTAGTCGTATTCTGCAAACACATCCCATTCTGTCAGCAGGACGATTGCATGAGTTCCACTAGCCGCCTCCATCGCTGATGGTTGAATGCTGATCCTTTCGGCATATTCCTTATGCCATAATCCTTGGTACTCGAACTCCATCACCAACCGGTCCATATTGGCAAGTGGATCGAAGATTTGCAGCACTGCCCCTTCGACCAGCAGTTTGTGGCAAATCGGAATGGATGAGCTTTCGCGTAGATCATCGGTATTCTTCTTAAAGCTGAGACCAAGGATGCAAATTTTCTTGTTTTTCAGGTTCTTTTGCATGTTGCTAAACTATATTAGCCTTTGTCTTTACTATCATTGCGAAGAACTGGTGTTTACGGTAGTCGTTCAGCTTGACGACCTGTCTCCAATATTCAGCGACTTCAGCAAGGCCTTCAGTCTCTGCCAGATAGATCAAAGCCAGCAAATCCTTCTTGAAGCAACTCCCTCCGAAACCGACACTCGCATTCAAGAACTTGTTGCCTATACGGCTGTCACTGCCAATACAACGCTGGATCTCCATCACATCGCCACCAGTCTGCTAGCAGAGCAGACTGATGCTGTTTATGCTGGACACTCTTTGTGCGAGAAAACAGTTTGCTACGAGCTTGCTCATCTCAGAGCTTATTGTGGAGGCTGTGATGATTCTTTCGGCTGGAATGTAGTGGTGGAGAGTAAGCAGCAACTGCACCACATCTGGCCGTTCACATCCAAACACCAACCTATCGGGATTGCTGAGATTCTCGATGGTGGTGCCTTCCGCAAGAAATTCAGGATTGCTCACTACTACGAACCTATCCCTATTGTCCGGAATGCTTTGATTGCTCACAATAATTTCCTGCAGCATACGGTGAGTTAGAATTGGAACTGTTGACTTTTCGACGATAATGACGTCCTTCTTCAGTGTGATATTATTGTAGTAGCTGCTAATCGATCGAGCCACAGCCTCGATATAGCTCATATCGTATGCCCGACCGCATCCCTAGCCATGCTGCTTTGTTGGGGTCGGCACTGCAATGTAAATAATGTCGGTGCCATCGAGTGCCTACCGAATATCCGAAGTAAAGTAGAGATTGATGTTGCGCACAAGTGTAAGAATATCCTCCAGACCTTGCTCATGAATTGGGCAGCCTTGCAGCCACTTACCAATGAGCGTCGAGTTTACATCGAAGACGTAGAACTATTTGGCAGCATTTCATACCTTCACAGCAGGGTTGTTGAGTGCCATGACTGCCATCGTCGGGGTTCCCACGTAGCCAGATCCGAAGCAGCACACCTTTGCGATTTGCCTGTCCATCAGCTGCTTATTGCACCAATAGTTAAGATATGACAACGCGTATCGGTCTTTCAATGTTAAATTCATGCAAATGAGGTCTGGTAAGCCCATAGGAACAGTACTGAGCTGACATGGACATTCAAGCTGCGTACCTTGCCGAACTGCTGTATTTCCACTAAGTGATCGGCCATGTCGATAGTCTCGGAGGACATGCCTAATCGCTCGTTACCCAGCACCAGTATGCACCGCTTCGGAAATTGAAATTTCTCTAAAGGAACAGATTTGGTTGCTTGTTCCAATGCAACGATACTAAAGCCCCGTTGTTTTTGAACGCTCAAATAGCTCAGCATATCCTTTTCTTTGACCTCAACCACGGCCGTTAGCGGTTGCTCGTTGTATACTTCAAGACACTCCTGCTCACGGAGCATCAGTGCAGTCGGAACAACCAAAGTCGTGCACTTGTAGTTCGATAGAGTTCTCATGAGGTGTCCGAAATTCGGAGGCTTTTCTAGCAGGCTTGCCACAACAATCATTTCTTGATGCCTGTTATGGGCGTGGAGCTATATACAGCGATATTAGTACGTAGGCCGAGAATGAAGGTGGTACCAGTGAATTGGGCAACGGCAATTTTAACCTTTACAAAGCTCTCCTCAGTGGTTCGGATATCTTCTTCATATCCAGCTCCGATAGGAACTGTCTGCCCTCCTGCTCGAGAAGATCGTACACCTTTGTGGATATGGCGTCCTGCTCGACTTTTTCGTAATTAGCTGTCATGACCACCCTGATATCAGCCAAGTTGTCCGCTGTGTACTTAAAAGATTCGACGCCCTTGCCAATATTCTTCATCAGCTTCCTGGAGTCCTTGTTACCCACAGAATAGCTGGATAGTTCATCAAAGAAAAATCTTTCGGCAGGCTCAACTGCATCCTTATTGATGGAATAGAACTGGAAGCAGTAGTACTGTGCTAACCCTCTCACATATGCAATATGCGATGCGATGTAGATAGAAAGTTTTTTGAACAGCTCGGTCGAGTTGGTTTTGGTCATCCAATAGCCAAGTATGAGGATCAAAGGACCAAGTATTCCAACTTTCGATTCTCTGTGCAAAAGATCCAGCATCTCTGCCAGCAAGGTCCCATCATCGATGTTCAGCAAGTTAACCAGCAGAAGCTCGTAGTACTGGCGGATGCATGGTGAAACACTTCGGCTAAGTGACCTTAAGGCTAATGTTTTGAGCTCAGCGATCACGGGATGAGTGAGATCACCAGGCCGAACAGTCTTGGCAACTACAAGGGTAATAACCCTCCACCAACACAGTTTCTGGTAGTAGAGCTGGTTGATCTCCTCCTGTCTCTCTATCGCTGACATAACCCTTTTGAGTGAACAAAGCACTTACGAAAGAAGTTCAAACCTCTCCTCGTTGTGGACGGCTTCAGCCCTTGTACATGCATAAAGCACACTAAAGTAACCCGATAAGTTCGAGAAGTAACCTTACTAGTCGGGTTACGTTGCCTCTTCTCCTCGGCCAACATGCTCTACTATGAAAGGCTTGTCGTTGATCAGATCGCCACGGAAATTGAACTCCTTCACAGGAATCGGTGCTAACTCTTCGAAATGTTCCTTGAAGGTTGCAAAGAGATCTGCTTTGTAAAGTTGCCAGTTCACCAGCAACTGATCTTTGAGCAATTTTCTCCCTTCTCCACTGCTTCGGAGGTACCTTATCAAAGCCTCATTCGGACTGCTGAGCCGAGACTGCAGCATAGATTGCTTAAGTGTAATCCCGTATACCTCAGAGAGCCTCAGTAGCAGATCCATACTGAGCCTCTCCGCGAATGCTTCAGGGTCGTTGCTGAGTGCCTGCACTATTGGAAGCTTCTCGGATGTTTGGAGAACAACCAACAGTTCAACCAGCTCAACCCAACTTGCAGTGTCATCAACGTCCTTCACCGAGAACATCTTTGCCACACCAACAAATTGTGGCTGACATTTGCACATAACAGCCGGTATCAACTCGAAGAGGATTCGCAGTGCTAATAGGGGTGCCTTAGCTATGCCTTCACGAAGCTTTTATATTACCAATTCGGCATGTTCAAGCAACTATTACTGTTGATTTGCTGCCGCGAAGTAGCTGTACACTCTGGTCAGGTCCTTGGCAATACCAGTGTAATGATTGTCTGGCTTGCTTAAGATATTCGAGATTATTCTGAGAATAAGTTTGTCCACTTTCATCTGTTCGGCGAAGCATTGGCTGTAAAGTTACAGTAAGTTAGATGTGTGCTGAAGGGCAACCTTCAACAGCTCCGTACTGGCATACGGTCTACTGTCGGTTTCGAGGATGAAGCTGTTGACTGCTTGGCAGTACTACCCAATAACCACGACCTTCTTCTATTGTTAAGTATACTACAGTACAGTCGTATAATACGACAGCACTTCCTGGGTGTTCGATTGGCAAAGTTCAGGTGCAATTGAAGCATGCAATGACTCCACCACTCTGTCTTCTGAACCGGAACCTTTCAGTTAGACTGCAGTGTTCTCGACTTGCTTCTACGGAAGCCACCAGCCACATGCTATTTGAAGTTTCACCAAAGCTTTTGAAGTAACATTGATGGACATGGCCTCCTTGAGGAGATCATCAAGTTCCTGTTGAAGACTGTTTAGAGTGTTCGAATCTCCAGCTTCAACACTCTCATTTATCAACTAGAGGAGCCATTCCAATACGCTTACCTTCTCAGCTGTCGTCCACTCATTCCTGCGGTAGGCACGCACCATGCATACGCACCCTGTCGAAACTGCGATGTTGGATTCCCTCATTGAATCGATCACTTCCCTCGCCCCCATTGACCTCAACCTTTCAGGTTTGTTACGTTGCACCAACCGGACAGCTTGGCTGAACTGTGCCTCACAGCCTTTCTTACCCTTTTCAATTTTCTTCTCAGCCTTCTTTTGGACCTTCCCTTGAACTTTATCTGTTGCCCGCTTCGACTCCAAGATTGAGACCACCTCAACTGCATCATCGTATCTCTCAGATCTTAACACCTCATCCAGAATTGGATCTATCTTTTTCCACGAGAAGAGAATGTCGGTGAACACCCTGCTCTGCCGACATAGACACACCAATATAGGCAAGTTCAACTGGTTGAGTGCGTGCTATCTGAAATCTGTTGCCAACTGTGCTGCAACTCGCTCGTCAGCAGCCACCCGCGATAAAGTTTAGTTTAGCAGCTTTGCAAACTCCAAAGGTGATGTTCTGGAAAATTCGAACTCTCGAGCCACATGCTCGTACTCACTTGGCGATGGCATTGTCTACTGGCCAAGTATTTTCTACGATTGCTATTTCTACTGATGGTGGCTTGAGAGCAGACCTGCAACTAATGGCTCGTTGCCATGCAGCTCGTGTATACTCCTCCGCTCTCCTTCAGTGAGATTGTGTACACCTGAACGAAGCATGCACAGGTAGGTCGGCAGCAATTCCTTTGAGATGATGGGCTGGCCATCTTCAATCTGCTCAGTGCCAATCATATTGTTGAATAAACTCGATGAAGTGGTTGTATGCTGAATCCCTACCGAGTTAAATCAAGATAACTGGCACTTCTGATATCCATCGTCGTGATGTCGAATTTGCTTCCAGTAAATTTGCTAACTCTCCTCGCTGTATTTGGTGCTACTGCTGATTTACAAGGCGCTACCATAAGGCTAAGTGATGTTGAATGTCAGCAATCAATACAAGAGATAATTGTAGATGGAACATAGTTTGGGTACATGCAAGCAATCGACTTCAACTGGCTTATGCACCGTCGGCAGCTAAATGGCACCAGCTTCGATGCACTTTCACAATCCTTTCTGCTTGGGACTCATAGAGCGAAATCGCAGGCCTCCCGGATGTTGCTTTGGTAGTGTGAGAAAGCAGCTCAAGATTCATGCCCGACCTTGCACTTTATAATTCTGTTTGAAATGCATCATGAAGACAGGCTGTTCTTTGAAAAATCACACGAGAAGATAATTCGCAGTTTTATCTGATGGGATGCTGGCGACTCAACCAGTTCAACTAAGCCAAGTGGCGAGCCAAAAAATAAAGGTAGTAAGAAACAGGCCAAGCTGCCAACCCAGAGAAAGTACGATGAACATTGATCATATCAGTGCAACTTGGAGCGAGTGAGCCTCAGAATGTTCAGAAGGTTTCTCCTAACAGTCAGGTGCTATCGAATAATATGCTTCTTGAGCTTCTTTGAAGTGAGCAGCGATGGGAGGCTCAGCTCTACCATGTAGTAATGACTCATCTGCAGGAACATCGAGTGTAACCTCAAATCTTGCGCCTTCGGAGTAGCATTCCACACTCTGCTCATCTTTTCAAAATTCATGTAGCCATTGATGGTTCTCCGGATTTTACGCGCGTATTCGTAGTAGCGTGTGATTCCGACCTCGTCCAACTCTGGAAACAGTCGGAGGAGCAAGCCACAGCTCTTTTTCTCGGCAGAAACGAACCCAAGGACTTGATTTCCTAAGTTAGTGCATGTGTTTCTATAAGGATTTTGAGTCTTCGAGGTCTTCCTACTGACTCGATGCTATTTCATGGCATCCTCGTCGTCAACCCTGTCTTCCCTCTTGCATTTGACCTCGATCTCTGAGCAAATCCTTGTGGTCGCCAAGGCATTACTTGGTTTCAAGGCCTCCAACGCACTAGCCAGCATGTGGTTCGTTGCATATGCAAAGTCAGCCATTGGAGTGAACATCGTTTCGTTGGGCATCACGTAATAGAAGTATGGACCGACTGAAGACGGAAAGAACATACTTAATTTGTTGCACAATTTTGCAAACAACGTTTTCCATTTGAGTCCAGAGTGAACATTCGATCGAGATACCCGCCATACCCAACCATAATTGCTTGAACCACAATCTAGAGGCTGCAATGATAAGCTCTTCTGGTTAACTTTGCATGTTGGCAGCGTGAACGACCTCCGAAACAGCACTGCAGGTTCGCACCTGCCTGCTTGAATTAACATCAATGGAAATTCACAATAGAATTTGCCATGCTCCAAATTGTCGGTGCCCATGTCGCGCTGCCGCTTCTCAACTCCAAAGGTCAATTGATTATATTGACATTCTTGGTCAATGGGTTGTTCTTGCGGAATTCATAAACATTGCCCAAAACTGTTCAAGATTCTGGCTTCCACAGACAACGTTAGTGCTATCGTTTTTCATTGAGTATGGCGATGTTTTCTCGGTGACCTGAGTTAATCGGTAGTGAAGCATCGCAATCAATAGTTGGGGTGTGTGCTTGATAGTGCGACTTATGTTTGCCAGGCCCCTTTCCTGCTCTGTTCACCAACCAGCGAACCAAACCGGCCGTAGGTATCGCCACACAACAAGATCACTGCGGGTTTCGAATTAGAATCAAGCAGAATTGGTTGCCTTCAGAAACTATGCAACAGTATACAGTCCCGTATCAAGCTACTTGGTATCATGGATATGGATAGCCCAACCCGACTTCACTTCGTTCGCTTATTGTGCCCTGCCAATCGTTATTCAAATAAAAATGAGTCTCCCCTACAGCCAAAAACCTATTGACGAGCTCATGGATGAACTCGAAGCGCTCGGTGGTAGCAGTCAAGTTCGTATGAATAGTTTCGTGCTGCTGGCCATAACGGGAGACTGTCAGCAAGTGGCCAGCTACAACATCGACGATGAACAATAACAATCTAGCTCCTTCCTTACGCTTAAGGGCTACCGGAAGAAGTATCATTACCATCAACTCCACAGCTGTCTATCTGCTGCTCTGTTGAGCGAGCCTTTAGTTCAATTCTACAGTGGCTTCAATGTAAATGTGCTATTGATGGGGCTCACGGCTGATGAACTGTTGAGACTGCTGCCGAAGTCAGACGATGTTGCTCTAAGCCATGTCGGCTACAGCATTAGTAACGATAGGGTAGTTGATCTGATCAGTGGCGCTATACTTCAGCCTCGTTTCGAGTAAGATTTCTATCGCTGCAACGGTCACAATATTCGACTTGCCAGCCATCCTGAACAGATAACAGTCACCCGAATTCTGTATCCGTCCAAGACCAACAGCTAGCTTCGTCTGGTAACGCTCCCCGATCAATTGGTTGCTCCGACTAACAACCAAACTCGCAGTCAGCTCAGTCAGATTGTTGAGTACATTCGCAAGAATAGGGATAAGTTTTCTAAGGAAAATCTCAGCAAATTGTTTATTAAGAAGAGTCGTGCAGTGTCGATGCTCATCGATACCGTATTCGATAATTCATTGAATTGGCTTGTTAATGGCCTCAGCGACAGCCAACAACAACTCGAGAATGTTATGGAGTACGCAAACAGATTGAAAGGGATACCCAATTTTGCACGAAGAGCTAATAGAAAGGATTATCGAATCCGGTAGTATCAACCTTCCTCCGAGGCTCCTTCGAAACCCAAACACCCAACGGTGAGAGGTGCTTCCCGTTCTGGAAGTCACGAGCAGAGCAACACGATTGTGATTGAAGAATAGATGACCCACCAAACAGAACTGGACGTCGATCGTGAAGACTTTAATTACTGCAGGTCATTAGAACGGAAGACCCATAAATACAGCACCTCGCCAAAGCCTTCAGCGCCTGCCGAACAGTTTCAGCATAGTTCGATCGACCCACGCATCCAAGCCCTTCCACCAAACGAAAAGCTGTCAATTCTGTAGGCAGAACATATGATTGAGATATCGAAGTACCATCAGACCATTCAATCACTCAATACCAAGCTGCTGACCTTCTCGAAATAAAATGGGTTGGAGGAACTATGTGGAGAATACGAACGGGAAATTATGCAGCTTGAACTTCGACTGGACGATATGCGGCAGCAACTCAATCTCATGGCACAGGGCGACTAAGTCAGTCTTAAGAAGGTTGTGCGCAAACTTACTGAGCAGCTCTCCGAAAAATTCCGGTAAAAATCATCGGTTCCCAAGGAGCTCTCAAAAGTTTACACCAGTTCCGTTCAGAATCTGAAGAGATAGCTGGAAGCTTCGGAGAAGAGCAAACAGTTGCTCTCGGAATAGCTGAGCCTTTTAACGAAGAGGCTGGAATCTCGGTAGAACGAGATAGCAGATTTAAACAAAAAGTTACAACAGTACGAGCGACCCAGCTAGCAATCCATCGACAGACCAACCCTAAACGTGAAAACAGAAAAGCAGTATATGGAGCTGGTGACTCTCCTTCAGTAGCTGAACGAGGGCAATGGTCTGACTTACGTGTTCATTCGCAAGAAACTGTCAGCATTGTTCGAAACCCTTTCCATGAGTAAGAAAGCTTTGGTGGAATGCCACAGTTTCCTGCTGGAACTGCAAACACTCCTGGAAACAAAACTGTCAACGAGCAACCCCACCATTGTTCTCGACTGTAACAGGTTCATCCGCTCGTTTATGATGAAGACGTTGGAAATTCAGGAATGACATTTCATGTCCGCATGCTTAAACTTAAATTTGATTTTTAACTGTAATGAGCACCGAATACATCCTTGAGCCTCTGAACCCACTTGAAATCTCGTTCTCCAAGGATAAGTGCAATGTTAGCGGGACACCTCGACCTGTCAAACAGGAGGTCCTGCCTACAACCAACACGAACTCCAAGGATAGCACACCCATCTCAAAGCACCAGGAACAGGTCTATGTGAGACCGTTCAGTTCTAACTATCAACCAGCTCTGCTGCCCTTTGACTTGCCAGCTATGAGAAGGACTTGTGTCTGGACCATCGATCGCCCCGTACGAAAGATCGAGATGAGTTCTCCGAAGCGCCGGCTGGTAGCGACAGCCTACCCACGAAGCTCAGGTTCTACGGCAAGAAAGTCTCAACTCAACCAACCGCACCCCTCTACTGTTCGGAGAGCGCTAGACTTCAACCTCCGGGTGCACCATGAGAACGAAATCGATCACTTAGACGAGATGCTCAAACGAATAAACCTGCAGCTGGAGAGTAGTGCACGGTGCTTGGAACGCTTCACAGCGAAGAAGAAGTGATAATGGATGCATTCTATCAAAGCAGGTCAATTGGTTAATCTTTGCGGGCGAAGAGTTTGCCCATCTTGTCTAAGAAGGAAGGCTCCTTGACGCATTCAACATTCAGTTCCTTGCTGAAATCGGGCTCGAAGAAAATGTCGGAGGGAGTACAGCTGTTTCCCATGATAGAGGTGTGTTTGTTCAGCTCGCGAAAATTGTTGGTGCTGAACATACAGTCTTCTGAGAGCGCTTTATCTGTGAGCTTGAACTTCTCAGCGAAGTCGTTGTTGATGTTCGGCTGGTTTTCTTTATTTTCCACGAACGGCTCTTTTGGAAGTTCTGAAGGTAATGGCTTTGGTGTTCTCTTCTCGAAGGTGAAGTTCACATCAAACTAGCCAAACGGGTAAGCAGAACAGTTCTCTCCGGTGGATGCCTTACTCCCAATACAAAGGAATTCTGCAAACGGATCATGTCCTTTGGCGACAGTCCCAGCCGTATTAGCATTGTCGCTATGCAAGTGTGGATCGCTGAGTCCTACAACACACCACTTCTTACTGTCCTCCATCAGATCCGCAAAAGGTTTGTTGTTGATGCGGCATTCGAACTGTTTCTTATTCTGGCTGAGCCGCAAACAGTCAACTCCAATGCTATGCACAAACTCGAAGTTGACGTTGAGTATGCTGCAATTATGCTACTGTTTACTTCTTCTCATTGTAGATCTCCTCGCCGTTCAGAAGTACTCTCTTCTTCCCCGACAGAAATGAGCAGATGAGCTCGAGTTTGTATTCAATGGAGTCTTGCCGAAAATGCCAGTAGAACTTCTTCTTGGAGCTGAGTAAACAGATAATCTACTCCGAAACGTGTCGCCCACAGGTCTCTTCGCCAGTCTTGAGTGCAATGACCACCATAACGATATTCGATTTTGAACTGCAAAGTAGAATGGAAACATAATCATCACTTCAGCTATAGAAGCGAACACAGGCTCGAGACCAGTGTGAATAGTTTATCATTGGGCTTCACCTCCCGCAACAGGGTGCGCACCGTGGAACGTAAGTGTTCCTGCTTCAAGCCGAACTACTCGAGAGACCTAACTTTAGCTGCCATTGCTTTCAGCTGATTCTCCTTGGACTGTACCTCCATGAAGAGCTGTTCGTTCACTGCTTTCACCATCTTGTAGTTCTCTTTGATTTCGCTCGCATCCGTTACGATCGTCTGCTCAAGAGCACTTGGATGATCTTCGATTTCCTTTTCCAGGTTGTTGAGGAGCTCCTACTCGTTGTTGAGCTGTTACTCACTGTTGAGCTGCTCTTGCTGGTTCATTGCAAGCTTGGTTTAGTTGGTGAAGATGTGAGACAACTCAATCGTAAATGGAGCCACGCTGAGTTCCTGCTGGCTCGAGAAATGTTATGCAGGGCGTGCTTGATACTCTGTGTGTGAATTCAAAGTAGAAACTAGTCGAAGGAGATCGTCAAGAAGAGGCATTTCACTAATTGCGCCCTTTTGAATGTTGCTGACAAACTTCTCGAGTGTGGCATTATCTGCAAGCACTCCCGCAATACTTCTGCAAACAGACTCGCAAATGATGTACTTGACTTACCATTGGGTCAATGCCCTGCGTACCCTCGCTTACAACATTGCATCAGCCATCACCAATGATTGCCACCATTCAGAATTGGCATACAGCATCTTCATGGCCTCTACATCCCCGATGCACCCCTTCAGCTGCTTCTTCAGGGCCTCAATTTACTTTGTGAGTTCGTCTTTTTGGGTGATGATCGAGATAGTCGTTTTCCGGTTATCTTGTAAAGAACATCTTAACTTATCTGTTTCCAACTCTTTCTTGGTGATAGAATCCTTCAATGATGCAAGCTGCTCCTTGGCTGTCACCAACTCATCACGGCATTCGCGGTATGTCAGTAACAACTGGTCTAGCTCTGACTCAGCACGCTCCTTCTTCTCTTGCAGGGATTGGTTCTGACGTTTCTGTTCTTCGAATCTAATGGCCAACAGTCGGCAATCCTATCGTATTGCGGCAACCTCGCTGCTCATTCTGTTGCTATCAACTTGGTGCTCCACCTTTGCTTTTTGGAGTTCCCCTCGAACCAAGTTGAGCTCATCATTGTCGTGGTGTTTGAGAAAAGTAGTGCTGGAGTCCAGCAACAGCGTCTAATCCTTGAGACTCTTCTCAGTGAGCAACCTGACTGGTTTAACTTCCTCCATTTCCTGCATGAGCTTGAGAGTCTTTTAAGTTTGCAGCACAATGTACTTATTCTCCAGCACTGAGAATCTCAATGAAAAGATTTAAAGGTCCTGCTTGAGTTGATGCTTGTCCCGCTCCATTCGTGCACACTAACTTTACAAGGCGAACCTTTCCTGAGCAAACTTTGCCGAAATGCTGGAGAGTTGTGATTCGAGTTCCGAACGCTGTCGAAGGTTGTTTTTCTATTGGGAAGACAGCTCATTTTAGTAGCTCTCGATCTTGCACGAAAGTTGGAGTTAGGCTTGGTTACGCAATTGCCGTTCGAGTTCCAGTGACTTGGATATGTCTGCAAATTGAACCTTCAACCGTTACATCTCATCCCTTAACTCTTGCATGGCTTCGCCTTTAGAACGTTCAAGCAATCGTTGCTTTTCTATTTCTTGGACTAACTGTCCGCAGAGCTTCTCCTTATCAGCCTTCAGCGTGCCTATCCTATCAAGGTAGGTGGTCTACGCTGCGTGTGCTTCCTCCAATTGCCGCAGAGCTTAGTCGCGGGAAGCTCCAAGTTCGCTATTAATTGCAGTCAGTCGATCCACTTAAGCTGATAAGAAGTCGTTCTTCATCTACTCAGCAAGCAGGTCTTCCTTGAGTTACTGCATGTGCTGCTCCAACCGAGTAAGGCTATCTTTGGTTGCTTCGTACTGCTGCTTGTTTTGCTTGAGTTACCTCAGTAGTTGTAAATCTGGAGCAGATTCCAACTCAACGCACTCAATCCCGATTTCCAGCTTCCTTTTTGACGATCTGTTCCGATTTTCAAGCTTCGTCAGTATGGTCTGCCGGGCAGTAGTACTTTAATGCTGCAATTCAACCTCCTCGGTAGGTCGATTCCCGAGCGACTTCTACTGCAACTGTCGACGTTGCTCTGCTACGGTTTCCTCAAGAGAAGATATCGTCTTTTCATAGTACGCCCTCAATTCCTCTAGCTAAATGCTTTCGTTCAATGTCGCCAGTTCCTTCTCCTTCTGGTAAACGATCTTCTGCAGCCATTTCATGTAGGCCTGTTCGTAGGCTTTACTGTCCTGCCGATACCGCTTATTTTCCATGCAATAGTTATTATAGAAGTAATTTGCCAGGCAAGACCAAGCTGCAGGAGTGGAAGCCATCCCCATACCATCAGCAACCCGGAATAATATATTAACAGTCAAGCGCGCATTAATGAACCTCTACGACTACTTCTCTTGGAGAACACCATCACGCCGTTCCTAACCACTACTTGCTGGCAACCTGCTTGCACGGGATAATAGTCGTCGCAACCTAAAGAACCTATACCAGTAGAGAAACTTCCGGGAATCTCTGGTGAGAAGCAGGAGTCAGAAAGAACATCAGCTCAATAGCGAACTGCTCGGCGCCCGCGAACACAATGACTACGGACGCAAAAGCCTTATGGAAAAGTTAGATCGCAAATTGGAGAGTATCCGTAGTCGCAATCTCAACGGTTCGCAGCTCAAAAAGTCCAGTGCAAGTTTGCATCGCGACCGTGATTACGGATTGTTTGCCCAAGCATCTTCGCCCAAGCGATATTTGGTCTCAGAGCCGACCCCAAAAGAACATAGGCTGGGTTTCGGTTAGGACCGTGTCAGGCTCAAGTAGGAAATTGCTAAGTCAATTGGCAGATTATCGCGAGTCTCCCGCAAGCTTTATGAGTAGCGTAGAGATGACATGCACCATTTGAAGCGAGGTCGAGACGAGTACTTTACCCGTGCCACAAAACCCCAGTATGGGAGGGAGCAACGTATCGAAAAGAAAGCATTCTTGGGTGATAAACACGTATCATTGTTGCTATCTCAGAGTAGATTCGGTGGAGAACGCGATAAGTACAATCGAATCCTTAAGAACCAACAGCTCTTGGAGGACCAGCTCCGAGGCTTCGGGAGCTATGGGTTGCACAGTCGCAGTCGGCAGCGTCTTTGACCCGCCCTTGTATTATATTAGACGATGACCTTCGTGAATAACAATAGCAAGAACATCGCCAATCTGCTTCGGCAGAACGAAACCGATGATCTGCAGAACAATCGCATTCGACCGAAGGTAGGAGTACATTGAACTGTAGCGAGTCGAAAAGAACTCTTCCAGGCAAATTGGTAACGTTCTGGGTGGACCTTACGATGCACAGCTCAGACCCAGTTCACAGGAGCAGAGTGCAGGTGGTAGACTGGACATAAAGCAACCAGCCCAATTACCTCTCGAGCAAAGCTAGGGTACTTTTCCTAGTATCAAACGACGCAGGGAAACGCCACCGCAGCCTGACGACTCTGGTTCAGTCCAGTTCTAGCAGCTTACAAGCAGCGCCAACAACATAACAATGCACGTGCAGTCCCTTGAGCAGCAATTGTATGCCGAATCTAAACGCAACCGCAAGAACAATGAGGAAATCCAACTGACTCGCTTGAAAATGGAAGAGAACGCGAGATACTTTTAGGAGCGACAGGCATTCCTCGAAGCAAAGTTTCAGGCACAGTTAGCAGAGATGCAGACTCAGATGGCCCGGGAACGACAAGGAAAATTAGAGGTACAGCAAAAGGTTGGCACTGCTGAGCTCGGCCAGAAAGAAATGGTGTACATGATCAAGAGCATCCAAGACCAATATGCCTCGGAATTGCTTGGCCTCAAGTCTATGATTCAGGACAAACGCTCAGAGGAGCAGGCACTTTTAGCAAAATAAAAGGAAAAGTCGACTGCACTGTTTCTGTAACTAGTTCGACAGGGTGATAATCTTGAGAAGGCGAAATAGACACTTCAAAGCATTACCAACAATTTCGAAGGTCGCGTTCAGTATTTGTAGAGCAAGCTCACCAATAGTGAGAAGAACTTGATGCAGCTTGCCCAGCGAAATTCCACAGGAAGTGACATGATGAGTGAATTTGGTGAAAAGATACTTGGAAGGCTGCAGGCAGTGGAGTCTAACCTGCTCGTGCTTGGCGTATGGTGATGATTTACAGTAGAAAGAGCAACTGAAGGAACGAGAGAATATCAACAAGCTCGACGGGTCGACTACCCGTGTCATTGAAGATCTGAATACTATGCTACGGACAATGCAGAATGATTTTCAGGGGCGGCTGGAGAATCGAGTGACTGAGATAGTGAACCGCATGGTATATGAACGGGAGGAACGGATGAAGGCTCAGGAAGATATCAAGAAGAACCTTGATCTCCGGGAACGTATGATTGCCGAAAAGCAAATAGCTGAGAAGGACAAGATTGAGAACCGGTATCTCAATATGGACGGTAGAGCAATTTAGTTATACAGCCCAAATTCGGGGATAGTTCATCCGAAAGGAGGAGAGCATCCGCGCTCTGCAGGCAGCAATGGAAGACCAGCACCGCTACTTCCAGAAGTAGATTGAAAAGCAGGACAAGAATCGATAGTCAACAGAAGGAACCATTGCAATGGAGCTCAAGCGCATCCAGTAGAACTTCCGAAAGGTAATTGGGTACTTATGCAGGAATACGACATCTACAAACTGCACCAAGTGGACCTGGTCGAAAAGATTACTTAAATGATCAAAACAGAAATCGGTACGAGGCTCAGTTCTGACGTCGACTTAAAGAATCTTACCAGCGCTATAGCAACCGATCTTGTGAATGACCTCAACAATCTAAAATAGGCCTTTTCAGGCACCACGAAGAAGATGAGCGGCATGATCAAATAGGTCAAGGCTGAGTCTTCAGAACGCGCAGCACAGCTGTCACACTATGTCGATGAATAGGTAAGAAAGTTAGCCTAAGTGGTGACCGATAAGTACAACAAAATGAAGGGAGTCTTCACGAAGCTTAGCGAGCACTTTCGCAATCACTTGATCAGTACTGAGTCCAACCGAAAGAACTTCGAGGCAAGAATAGCATCCAACGAGCGAGACTTTGAAGTACTGAAGAACGAGGTGAACAGCGTGATTGACGAGTTCCATACTGACCTGGAGTCACGCTTCGGCAACTGGAAGGAAGACTTGGAGACACTTATGTTTAAGAAGCAAAATGAAAACACTATCCGGCTCAACAAACTTGAATAGTATGTCAGCCAACACTTCGAACTTATTAAGGAGGGACTGGAGGGCAACAAAGAAATGTTGAACGCGAGGCTCCAAGGGCTATCTTCATAAAAGGGTAGTTCTTCCGATGTTTCCACTCGTGAGTTCAAGGAACTCGTCGACTTGGTGCATCGCATCAAGGAGATTAACGAAAACTTTAAAGAGGAGAGTGAGGCAGAATTGAAACAGGTCCGGACCAGTCTGCACGATAACCTGCTGAAGGGCAAGGAGGATGTATTGCAATTAAAGACAGAACTATCCGACCGCCTAAATTAGCAGTCTACCAAGATCTCACAGTTGGAAGCAAGCCAGGGCACCTCAACCAGCAAAATTGAACGCGAAATAATAGAACTGAAACAAGTGGTCGCTGCAGACCGGTAAGCCAACAACGATAACTTCAAATCCATCCAGCATGATATAAGCACGTGCTTCAGCAGTATTGACAATTTACAAGGCGCAATCAAGCAGGCGCAGGAAAGGACCGACGAAGAAGCAGCTAAAGTACGCAGTTAACTTACGGTCCTGAAAACCGAAGTGAAGAGTTCCGATAGGGCTCTGCATGAGGATATCAGCAAGCTCATCGAAATCACAGATATGCTCAAGGCCCGCCCAGGCGCAAGCTGACCCGTTGCTAAGTATTAAATTTAAATTCAATGAGGCAAAGAACGCCGCTTACCTAACTGCCCGCAACGAAGTTTGCGAGGAATGTGTCCTAGCGGCCAACCAAACGTCGGCAATGGCTGCTGGATACCTCTGCTGAACACTCAACGGAACTGCTCGCGGAGTACAACCGTAGGCAAAATCACACAACCAAGCAGTCTCAGAGCTCATCCACCAGCGACTGTAGAGGAGAGAGTTAACGACAGCTCTATGAGCGAAGCTGCATGCTCAAGGAGGACATTGCAGGGAAACTCATCAAGCGAGTTGAGCTCATATCGGAACGTTAGCAGATCGAGCTGGCTGTATAGGCTGAGGTATATGGTGAGACCCACCGAAGCAGCATGAAGCTAGTGTAATGCAGCACTCGCACCGCCAAACTGAAGGAAGATCTGTTCGAGTACGGTTTCCTCAAGAGACGGCTGCAGGAGCGTATTCAAACCCTCGAAGTTGAAGTGGGTGAACACCAACAACTGCAGGAAGCACTGGATGTGAAGTACCGAGAAACAGCAAACGAATAGAAGCAACGGCAAGCCGACAGCGAATATCGTTTGTTGGAATTTGCCGACAGACACAGCTTACTGAAGGTTGTGATGCAATTTCTGTTGGAGTATCGGTAGGCAGCTGCAAGTCGGCGCGAAAGCATTCGTGTCCAGTTCGTACGATTTCAAAAGTCGATTTTGAGCAGCAATAGAGCCCAGTAGATCGAACGACTCACCGATGAGCTTCGCAACAGCTATCTCCGAATCAGTAAGGAGTACGTCCAAGCTTACAATTCAATTGAGCAGGCACGGTAACGGCTTCGACAGCTGCAAGAAAAGAGTATTGAATAGATTAAATCGCTGTAAAGGTAGCTGCTGTCAGTTAAGGTCAACGAGTAAATTGGCTACAATGAGCTTTCTGAAGCGAAAAAGGATTAGCAAAATTGCCAACAAACTAATGAACAGATAGTCACCGGCAAAGCCGAAGCGATATTTCAACACTACTGTCAGGAACACGCCACTGCGCTGGGTTAGCTTGAACAGCGTTATGGCGCCGAGTTTCGCAAGCGGTTGTTGGATGAGGCTCGCCACAAGTTCTACTGTATCATCCGTTAGCAAACAACTAATACTGCGCAAGAGGCGACCCGTCTTGCTGCTCGGTTGAAGTTGCTGGATGAAATCGTAGACTACAACACCGAGTCAGTTGAAAAACACTTGCTACCGCAACTCGCCAAGCTCAACAACAGTCGACGGTTAAGCACTGTGGTAAAGGATGTTCGCCCTAATGACACGCTGGTAGAATAATAGAATCACCTGCCGTTAGAGGATAGAAGAGATTCGGCCTACGAATATGTCGAGACAGACAGTAAGAATTTCAGCAAGTAGCTACCAAAGTCTCTTGGCAAGCGAAGCCTAGATCGAAAACGGCTACGCATGAGCGTTGACGATCGATTAGGTCGCACAAAGGAACTATTCAAACGTACCCAATATGCTATTCAGTGCGGAAAGATTCGCTCAGAAACGAGTAACGCTTGCTGACAGAAGCCATCGACATACGAACAACCGAACACTCCATCGGCCAGAAGACAATTGTTCTTGGTGGACCAACGGAAACTGGTCAGCTGCTGACAATAATTCGCCAACTGCAAATACAAGCAGCAGTTTGGAAGAAATCCTATGCTGTGGCTCCTACCTTCCAACTCGAAGGGAGTCTGGAAAAAATGGGTTACGCTGGACGGCTTCTATCACTATCCAACGATCTAAACATGTAGTTTAGGGTGGGCAAGGAACCCAACTATAGAAGCACAAACCTCAAGCTATCCAAGGTCGATCAAACCATCCAACTGCAGAGGGTGCGTCGGCTCGATAAGGTGCGTTCGGGGTTATGCTTTACAATTTGCCTGGATCGAGGTGTGCTCGATATAGTGCTCAAAAGTGAAGACGAATACTTAACCTGGTTCAATGGGCTGACCAGCCTGCTTCGCAATCGCTCATTGTTGAGCAAGCTGAAACAGCGCCTGTGATTTTTCAGAAGTTAAACTTGAAGCTCTTATAAAAAATGAAAAAGGAGGAAGACCCAATCGATGAGATTTTGAGGGTGCAAGGGCAAGCCGGCGAGAAGGTGAGCCTATCGACGCTAAAGAACAAGAACCGACAACTGGAACCGGACGATGAGATGTACAACAGACTCCAGAAACTAAAAAAGTACACACTCAACGACAGTTCCATCCCAGCGGATAAACTGAACTGCTACTTCTGTTCTTTGTGTGGTCGCATCGTCTTTGTGATGAATGCGTTAATGGAGGATCTTGACAAAAGACGCAGTGACAACAGCACATCCATAAACCTCCTCGAAACCTTCCTCAAGTTGAGTCTGGACCGGTAGCGAGTAAAGTACATCAAGCGAGAGGGAGGTGTGGAAACGCAATACCGGTGGAAGTGTGAATGCGGCATTACCATTGGTTACACCGGCATCAGCTACGACGAGTTTGAGCTGCTTCGCCAAGACGACAAATTGAAGCCATCCAACCGCCCATACTTCTATGTGTACGAAGGCGCAGTGACCGAACGAATGAAGGAGAGCAAACTTCTGAGCGAGGTCATCACCTACAAGTAAACTATTCTACTGCATCTCAAGCGTAAGAACAAGAAGTGATTGGACTACAGGCTTTGATGTGATAGATCACAATTCTTCGTCGGCAGCTTCCTCGTCGGAAATTTTGAGATCGCCTTCCTGCTGCAGAGTTTCCTCTGGCACGGTGTTGAAAGTTATGTCTTTACTGAAGGAACCGAACATTCCGCGTCCTCCACCTCGCCTACCCAGCGATTCCTTGATGTAGTTCTCGAAGTTCTCTTCAGTGAAGGAACTCTTCATGATCGAATATGCACGCTTGTTGGGGCCTACATGAAAATAGCTATGTACTGATGAGAAGGACAGCAGGGAAGCCAGACTGTAAGGAGAACTGCTCCTCGACCTCGGGATGATCGTTGGCTTGTGCCCACATGAAACTAATTGGCTTGTCGCGGAAGTTGTTGATGGTCTTAATTTAATCGTGTGTGTACCTCCTTGATCATTTGAAGGTGGACTGCACGTTCCTCCACCGACGAATCCAAAATGTTAGGGAGAAACACGATAACGCACAAAGGTCGCTCCAGTCCAATACAGTATTCCTTCCAGGTTTCCTCAGAGGCGATTCGAGGTACCAAGAAGCCCTTGGCATCCTTCATCTTTTCGATGGCCCATTCCTCCAACCTTTCTGCGTTGCGAGATCCATCGTAGGAGTAGTAGATCTTCTTATCTTTGTGCCCTCCTGGAATCAGAACAATGGTCGGATAGCCCTTTAATCCATAAGTTTGATCGAACTGTCGATTGACGGAGGCATCAAGTTTGGCAACCTTCGCAAGACCCTTTAGCTTGGTGGCAAGCTTCGCCCACTCCGGTCTGAGCGTTTTACAATGTCCACACTGAGTAAGTGAGGGGGTACCCATGGAGCATACAGCTCAAGCAGCCAAGTCTCATCGGATTCGTAGATGGTAGCTTCGAGGTTATCCTTGTCAAGCACCACCACGTCCTCTTCACTTGGTCCTGTGTAAACCTCATCGTCAGCGGCCCTCACCGCCAGTAGCACCACCGCTAGAAGCAGCAGCTTTCTCATACGATACGTGTGAAAATATTATTCTAGATTCTTCTTGGGCTTATTATACTGTTCCAACTAAGTCATTTCTTAGAGCGGCTATCCCCGCGTTTGAGAGGCACTGCAGTCTTGAATTCGGTTGGCTTGCCGATGGTTGATGTTACGGTGGGTTTGTTTGGAGCCAACAGTTCTGGTGGGCATTCTGGCTTTTTCAGCACAAGCTTACGTTTGGAGCTTGGCCGGGCATTGATATCTGGAAGCTGGGGTACCTCACCAACATAGTTCTCGTAGTCTAATTTCTTTCGATTTATGAGGCTTTCACTTGTCATGTTTGGGTCCTGCTGTTCTTCAGAGGCACGTTTTCTTAGTTTGGCAGCATCCATCACAGAAGTGTCCACCATAACTGGTTCCTCAACGGGTTTCTTCTTCATCTTGCTGAGATCGAACCCGCCTCCTACCATAAGCTCAGCCCTTCTCTTGCGGTCCTCTTCTTGCTTTCTGCGTTGTTATTCTTGCTCTCGCATATGCAGCTTGTAGGTCTATTCAGCACGTTTTTGGGTTTCTTTACGCCTCTCGATCTCCATTTACTGCTCTTCCTATCGTTCGCGCCTTTCGTCTTCCTCTCGCTGCTTCTGTGCCTCCCGTTCCAATCGGCGTCTCTCCTTCTCCTCTTGCATTTTCCTTTCGAGTTCTTCTTCTTTTTCACTGGTCTCTACAACTAACTAGAATGGCCGATTGTTAATCAGAACCGAGTCCATGAGCAGGTAAAGGTAATAGGTTCCCTTTCGTTCAACTGAAAATTCCAATAGGTGTTTGTCGGGCTGGCTTTCCTCCACTTCCCTCACCTTCGACACGACAAGCTCAGATCCCATAATCTAGTCCAGGAAGGGTTTGTTCTCCTTATACTTCCCAGCTGTTAGCTTGAGAAACTTTTCTGATTGCTCGATTAGTTCTTCCTTCTTCAGCACCTTTCTCGATAGATGAACGGTATATTTGACTGGTTGGCACAAATCAAGCCCATACTCGCCGTACTCATCACGCAATGATACCTACACGAAAATAGGCTCGTATGTTTTGAGTTCCTTGCTGGTGACTATGCCGGTACACAGACTGGCTACAGGAAGAGTTTTGACGCGATATACGCTCCCCCTGAACTAACATCAGCTGATACTTTGAGCATTCGACAATTCGCTGCGACAAGCGTTCCTTTGTCTTTTCAGGTTTGAATTTAACTGAGCTATCCACTTCCCAAACGTATGCCTGTCCATTCTGGTCGGTGACATAGTAGGAACCGGGATGTCCACTCACTGAGATGATCTTGGGTTCATCGGGGAACTCAGCTTGTTTGGGGAACTCCAGCGGCTCTTCTAGAAATAAGCTAATCATTACTGTTGTAGGAATGTCGCCCACAGAAATAGAGTTCCTCCTCCATGGTTTGCATAAACGAACACTCAAAGACACAGAATACTCGGGATAACCTGCCAATTTTGTTGGTGTTTATCTTGGTCATCTCCTTGAAAAATTTCGATCCTGGAGAGGCTAACTGCCCGTACTGGTTGCTACCGATTCCCCACAATTCACCACTGGCATCGACAACCAAAACGTAGTTGCTGCCACAAGAAAATTGGGCTGGCTTGATGAGCTTTGGCTCGAAGGGTTTTGGTTCATTGAAGATAGTTGCTTCATGATATTCCATACGACCCCACACGAACAGGCGAGTGTGGTTGGTAAGTGCACAGTAATGGTGATTGCCACGTTCAATTTTGTTGATCTTCTCACCGAGTGAATAGCTGAGTTCAATATTGTGGCGTCCATTAGTCTTCGCACCCCATTCGAACACATTTCCGCATTCGTCGTAGGCCAGCGAAGTCTCCTTGAATGCGTATACTCCTTCAATGCCCTTTCCGCTGAGGTCTTTCACGAGCACTGGTTCGGCAAAAGAAGTTTTGTACTCGAAGGAACCTGTGATTTGTCCAGCACGATTTTCTCCGAGCCCAAAGACCTAAGTTGCCCACCTTCCTTTGAGTTCCTTATCATATTAGGCAGCACCGACCAAGAAGAGAACATGATATTCACCAGCACTGACATTGAGTACCCGTCGATTTCGGAACACGCTAAACATTGGATAGATAAGGTTCAGTGTGGATTTCTACCAATAACAAATTCTGTACCTCCTTGGTCACTCGGATGTTGTACTCCATTTCAGTATGGCTGACCTCTCGGATTATGGAGTCCAACTCAGTATCGACATACTCCTCATCCGTCTAGCGATCCTCCATTGCCTCTTTCTTCTTCTGGCCTTCAAAGGCAATCATTAGTGATTTGGCTCGTTGCAGGTCCATATATCCCTACCAAACTCGTCCGAGTTCGGCTTTTGACTTGGCAAGGTAGTTACAAAGTTGTGCATATGCGACCTCGTTATGCTGTTGGTCAATTAGGTCGGTGGCCCTATCACAACATTCCTCGTAGGCTGCCAAACTACCTCAACCTAGCAGTTACTTGAAGAGGAGGTTGCACTTCATTAACCCAAATTTGCTGCGATCCTCCGCCGAAAGTCCTTTGTTCTCGAGTATGTAACTGAGGATGCAGCTGGCTTGCTGCGGGTCATTGTTTGTGTAGGCCTTCTTCAATGCAGCTAAGAGCTACTCCAGAGGTGCAGAGTGCCCGCCATCGTAGAAGCCCGCCTAAGCTTGCGCAATGAAGTACCTTAGACTGCTTCTTCGTTGGGTCAGGTTGCTTGGTCTTGACTCGGTTGATCTCGGACTCCTTCATATCGACTGTATGGTGTCAAACTGTACTGCCGCGTTCTTTCATGAGCTTCATGAGCTAGTCACCCTGCTTCATACTAAGCGTCATGTTGGACTCGCTGGGTGTCAGAGCCTTCGGGTTGACTTTACTGACGTTTTTGTAGCCCATTCGAACATCTTCCTACTGGTCGCTTTCGTACTCCTCGTCGAACATCCTTGAGTGGTAATTTAAAAACTAAATCAAATCTGTATGTCCTAGTCGCTCAGAACTTCGTAGTCGACGGGTTCCTTGCAACCAGCTCGCATCGAAAAGGATTGTGCAATGTACGACTCGTCGCTCCCCGATGGCGATCCTAACTCCGGTCGTTTCTTTTTTTATCGGAGAAGACCACTGTCGCCTGATTGTTCGTCCTATTATTCCACCTCGCTCATGTGATCGTTTCTCAGCGAGCTGAATATCTTGAAGAGTGCGGAATAGTTGAGCGAGGACATACTTGCGCTACTCAGAGCAATTTCGGCTACAACAAGTTCAATAGACTGTCTGGGCAGCTATAGGTTACCGAGCACAATCTCCAATTCTTCCTGGGAGATCGACCCACGACCATTACTTCGCTTCTCCAGCTCTGCCAACAGGAAATCTGTGTTTGCATCTACAAGTGACACAATGTTGGTCATAGTCTCCTTCTCTTCCTCTGAACTTATCAAGTGGAAATCATCGATAAGCTGTCGGAGTTTACTAAGGAAACTCTCGGTGGAGACTACCATGTCATCCCGAAGATTGTTGGTGTCGAAGATGAAGCATAGCACTGTTTCAATCTGGTCGTTATCTAGGTAGAAGGGTAGGTCGGATAGAGTTTCTGCCAGTTCATTGAGCTGGAAGCTGATCTTGCCGGACTGCAGAATATCCTTGCGAAGTTAGGAAAACATATATCTTTGGGCTTTCATTCGATAGGTCAGGAGTTATTTAATGCCGTTGACCTCGCGTAGTCTCGCACGCCGAGTCTTCTCGGCATCGTGCTCCCTATTTTCAATCGTCTTGCTTTCAGCGAAGTTGTATATTCCATGCCTATCCGACGGTGGCTATTCGAACTCGTCGAAGTACTCGTCTTCGTTCTGTTTGTTGCTGCTGATGGCAATGCTGCCAATTGCAAGATTACCCAACCGCTATTCCAGCTGGTGCTGGCTGGGCTACTTTATCGAACTTCGTTTGGAATTGGCTGATTTCTGAGGGGAGCTCGTCTTTTCCTCTTTCTTTGGCGATTCGATTTTCTGCACCTTGCTGTAGATGTTCTCCGCTGGTTGGGTTTGTGGCTATTTTTTCTTTATTTCTATCTGAAGTGCCTTAGCCTTTCGGTAGCCAGAATTTATTGGCTGTTAGGCTGTCTTCTTCCGGGTGTTTCGATACTCTATTGGTTCAATCGCATCTCCAGTCCCAATATTATCCGATAATTCTTCTTTCCTCTTCAGCTCTTGCGCCTCAAATGATTGAGCGGTATGCTGTTTGTTCTTCGACGACACCGTCTTGGATGTCTGCGGCCGCCTTCCTTTAAACTGATTGGAACCACCTGCATTTACACCCGAGACAGAGGAATGAGCTGACTGCCTCCCGTTGATCTGCTTTTCGAGTTCATTGTTCTTGACTCGTAATCTGTTGATCTCCTCTATCATTTTCTTCAGCTCAAAGTCACTAAAGTTGGAATGCTCAGAACGACCGTGGCCATTGCTTGAATGACTCTCGCAGTGGTTGCGGTTGCTCTGAACCTCCCTTCGCAAGGTTTGGCATTCCAATACAGCTTCAGCCAAACGTTTCTTACAATCGCTCAGCTATCGGTTCGCCTTTCGTTCTCGCTGAATGCATCGTTACTCGGTCTCTTTCAGCTTATCTTCGAGCAGTTCTATGTCCTCCTGGTAACTTTTGGTATGTTTGTAAAGTTCTTCATTTTACTTGTACAGTTGTTTTAGTTCCTTTTAGAGCTGGCTCTATCGGCTTCCCATTTCCCTGTGTTCCTGCAGCTGAGCTTGCAGATCTTCAGCAAGCCTGCGCAACCTTCCCGACTCCTCCAGAATCACTGAGTAATTGCTAACGGTTACTTCTGTTCTCAACTTGTGCCTCAGATAGTTTGCTATACTTCACAGACTTCTTGATTTGTGTATTCTCAGCCTTCAATACCTCAATGGACTCCTTGGCATCATTGAGGAGTCGTTGCATACTGGCAAGTTTGCTCTCCCGTTCTCTACCGGCGCCAGAATTGTTTAAATCGGACGAAGGTTGCGTTCCGGTGCGAGTGTGACTTCGTACCTTCACAGCTTCCTGCTCAATGAAGCGCATCAACTTGCCTTTCTATTTCTCGAGCATTGCTATCCGCGTCTTGAGCTTAACGTTCTCGTCGAGGGTCGCGTTGGTTCGTTGTTTAAGCTTTATTGCTTCGGAGTAGAGTTGCTCGTTGTCGTGGTAGAAGTTGTTCGGGATGATGCGAGCGTATTCGTTGCCGGAGAGCCTACCTACACGCGACCTTTGCTGATGTTGGTTGTTCGGTAGGTATAGCTGATCACGACTGCTCATATCACTGTCTAGTTAGAGCTCTTCGACGTTAACGTGAGCCACCCGACCCGGCTTCGCGGAGTGAGGGCGCATGTTGTATCGCATGATTGCTGGCTAGGCTTTCATAAAAGCTGATATAATCAGGATGTCTGGCGCATGCGCTCAGTGTACTGCCTACGGTAAAGCTCCAGCTGTCTGCTGGCAACTATGTTCCTCTTCATAATGCTTGCTTCAAGAATACGTCGCTTTTTATCGGGGTCACTGCCATACAGCGTTCGGTTGAAGTAGTAGTAGTCAATGTAAACGTATTCCAACCCCAATACCCGCGACAGTTCGTAACAGTAGAGCTGATGCTTTCTTTTGATGTTGACTGTGAATAAGTTCGGTGGTACGAGCGGAGCGTGCACGAATGTACCGGTCTTCATCGGCTGCCTAGTCCTCTTCACCCCTTTTTTAAGGTGACATGCTCTTATCGATTTTTAAAATCCTGCACACGTTGCTCTTCTGTCTTTCGAAGACGACTGCAAGGCTCTCCCTGATGTTGCTGAGCAAGTATGTCATGTTCACCCGAAGGAAGTCACTCTATTGTTAGTCTTGGTCGTACCTCATAGAAGAGATTCAGGTTCCGTACAACCCTCATTTCGCGAAGCTTTCTGGTTGCTCGAATGGCACTGTAGTAGGCTTCGAATACCTCCACAATATCATCCGGAGTGCCACGCTTTTGGCAGATAAGCTCGCTATTTGTATATCGGTTTACTGCGTAGACCAGCATTTCCTCCAACTGCCTGCATTAATCACGGCCTACACGAATTGGTTACGGGTTAGTTCCTTGCTCACTTTACCGATTTCCATCAAAAGGCTTTACTCCTTGTCGCTTCGGCTCTTCTACTCTTTCCGGATCAACCGAAAGTTGCGTATAATTTGACGCTTCTTTTAATCCTCCTTCAAACTTAGTAGTAATCGCTCATCCTCGTCTTCCCGTAGCATTTCCATCTGATCGAGACGCTAGCCAATGCATACCTCAAGCTGCGACAGCAACGCTATCATTATTATAGCGAAGGGCTGAAGTGCATATCGTAGTCGGGTGCTTATAATCACACAAACCCTCATGAACGAGTCGGAGACGCAACAGTTGCTTCGACTCACACAACTAGTGCAAGCCGTCAAACAGGGGTACCGTCCAACTGATTTAGCAATCTCTAGGAAATGGCGGCAGTTCTCGCAGACAATCCTACAGCCATCGTCAATCGCTTCCATATGGACCCGGCAGAAAGGTTTCCTGTTCTGCACTTCGCAGTGCTGTTTCCACGTGAATAGGTAGGACTACAGATGGTGAAGCTGTTGCTTGAGAAAGGAGCCGACCCCTGCTACAAAGACCTTTATGGGCAGACCATCTTGTATTACGTCGCTCGCGATGGTAACAAGTAGGATAATGCAGGCCATGAGTAGATTGGCAGACTACTGTTAAGCAACTATCAGATGAACACGAACCACCTCGACGGGGAACATCAAACCCCGATCTTTTACGCTGCTCGCGAGGATAAGTGCGGAATGATACGGTTGTTGGTCCAATATGGTGCAAACGTGAACCATAAAGACAAGAACCACCAAACCTGTCTATTCTATGCTGCGAGGGAAGGTCGTCTGGAAGCCTGTAAGTTATTGGTGCAGCTCGGAATTGAAGTGCAACACCAGGATAAGAAAAAGAAGAATGCCGCTTCGTTTGCTCGCGAGCGTAATCACAGACACGTGGTGGAATTTTTAAATTCGTTAAAGCAGGACGAGCGCAAAGGAAAGGAGATTGATAAGGTAAGCGGCAACAAGGTACCACCGATGAGCTATGGGTAGGACTCTTCTCTCAACGAACGTAAAAAACAGCTGAAGAAGGACGCTCCCAAGCTGGACTTCGTGCTCATCTATACCGATCAAGCCGGCAACGTTCACGAACTTGATGAGTCGGAGCTGGAGTCGTTCAAGAAGCACCATGAGAAGCTGTACAACCTCCTGGAGAACCCCGATCTATTGGACTAGGTAAGCACCCCCGCCCAGCAGTAGAAACAAAAGTTTCTGAAGATCGCCAACCGTATCCTGACGAACTGTTGCAAGCACAAACACGGTTACCTGTTCATGGAGCCAGTGGATCCCGTTAAGCTCAACATTCCAGACTACTTCAATATCGTCAAGCGGCCGATGTGCTTCAACGTCATCAAGACCAAGCTCGCCAATAACGCTTACGACAGCCACTCCAACTTTGTCGAGGACATGCTGCTGGTGCTCGACAACTGCATCCTCTACAACGGCACCGAAAATGTTGTGGGCAAGGCAGCTTTAGAACTCAAGTTCGACCTAAACAACATGATCAAGTAGTTCTACCAGGTTTGATTGGTTCAAAACAACCTGTCCAGCTTCTTGAAGAGTTGGCTGCTCGATGACTGCAGTTCCTCGGCCTCGCAGGCAATCCTCACCTTCGGTGGGTGAGCGAGTATAATGCTGTCCTCCTTCACGATGAACTTTCTTCGAGTTTCCTATTACTCTACCAGAAAGTACCGGTACAGTGAGTCAATTTGGCACAGTATGTCTACAGAACGCCATTTCCGGTAGTACTGGAGCAGCGCCAATGATTTAAATTACTTCAGTCGGGGTTTCCCCAGATCAGAGAATTCCAAATTCACATGGTGCTTCGTTTAGATGGCCAGCGACAGAAACTTTCCAAAAGGTAGGTTGGGTAGTGGTTGGGCAAGTTCTACTCCCCTCACAATAATGCGACTGGGCCACTTAACAAGTGATTTGTCCGGCGCTGGAGGCTCAACGTCAACAATTTGTTTGAGTATATTCAAGCGGAGATGATGAAGAAAGTTATCCAAGCAACTCACAGATCCGGGCAGCCGAAACAGGTGTTTTGGCCGTAGCTTCATCTTTCTGAAGGTTATCGCGCTCTCCACCTCAGCTGATTCCACTTCGCTGAAGAGTTGGAAGTCGTCGCCTTATGGTGTAAATATCACAGTCGAGCGCTGTTCCAGTAGGTACAGTTCGAACGATAGCTCGGGCACTTCAACGATGTCGTTGGGGTTGTAGGTTAAGTATCCGATCAGCGGCAGGTCCATAACTTTAAGGTAAAACTCGAGATAACTCAAGTGGGTGGATGGGACAGTCTCTAAAGGATAGCAGCTTAACATGCTGTTGGCGAGAAGACTGCCTCTAAGGTCGGCAGGTAGTTCTGCTTTGTGGATGCTTGCACACCTGATTCCATTCTTCTGGTACTCAATGAAGTAGTTGTGGCCTGTATTTGAGAGCACAGCACGGCCGTACACGCAACGAGAGTATTTTGCGACCTTAAAAAAATGCATGAGCTCGCCTTCTTAGCACTATCTCAGTCCATCGCTTGTCGGCATGGCTGTCATATTCATCAGCTGATCGGAAGGTATAATGTAGTAGTTATTGAGCCATCCCAACTGAGAGTAGAGTAGGTTATAGTTGTTTTCTGAAGTCTGGACGGTGGTAGCGTATTTGAGTAGCAGCGTTATGTCGGGTCGAATGTCTGCAGTATCCATGAAGAAATCGAGATAGCGCCTTGGTGGATCCAATTTGGCCTGTGACATTGTTTCCTGCGTTGGCTCTTTGATGACCAGTTGAAGATGCGCATAGTTGCAGTCGTCCTCCCCTAGTGTGTACTTCTCCTCCTTGAGCAGTGGCAGGACGAGGTGGTATTTGCAGTTCGATAGGATATTTCGAGGGCTGATTTTGCAGAACTGTGCTTGGGTGGTATGGTCAGGTAGCACTGCAACGATGACATCAGAAAGGGACTACAGCCGCATTTGCACAGTGAAGTTCAGCTGTTGCAGGCATTTATCAACGAACTGGTGTTACAACAGTTGCAGGTTGTTCTGGAAGAGGTACAGAGTCAATTTTGGGCAGTCCATATGAAGTTCCACCTTGTCCAGATGAAGCACCAACAACCGCTCAACCCGTTCAGCTTTATGTTGATAATTCGAGAACGCCGGGTATAGCTTTGGTACGATCAGGTTCGTCGGTTAGTCTGGTAGTTGCTCCCGATAGAAGTTCTACAAATCTTGTTTGAGCTCCAGGAAACGTGGAAGTGACAGCTACCTGCGAATCCGCTCAATATAGATGTCTCCGGCCAGTAGAAACTCATAGGGATCATTCAGATTCTTTGCAAGAAGCTTTACTGCAAACAGGAAGCTCTCAGCAGATTCGAATGGTGATTCGAGGAGATTGACTCGGTCCAGTAACGACATAAACAGCCCAATAAGGGTCAGATTATACTCCGATCGGATGATTTTGGCTTCTGTGACTACTGCATCCAACACTCTGAAGTAGGTCTGCCCGTCAATAAGTTCGGCGAAGAGTGAGACTGAATGGGTTCCAAAGAAGGCCTCCAGGTTGATTTCGAGCTTGCTGAGTTTATCCCATATCTGCCTGTTGAACAGTTTGAGAACATAAGCGAAGAGCAACGAGTTGCTGGCGAGGCCTTTGGACTTGCTCGTACATGACAGATAGTTTGGTGCAATTTGCCTTGCCAACACCAACGTAAAGAAGAATACAGCGGATTATCTGCCGACCTCGCTATCTTCGAACAGCCTTTCGTTCCAAAACAGCATGGTAGTCCCACTCACCATTTCCAACAATCTGAGAATCAGCATGTACAATTTCTAAGTGAAGACGATTCGGCGAGGCTCATTGTCGAACATTTTCAGAGCGTTGAGCAATCTTCGTATGTGGGGGTGGCCATGCTGCCAGATAATCTTCTCGACATCGTAGAAGAGAACCGAACGGGAGAGCTGCACGAAGTGTCTATAAATGATTGTGCCTCGATGCAGTTTTACCTCCCCCATACTTTTAAACGGTTCTGACTCGAAACCCTTGTTGATGAGATCGTCAAGCTCGAGCACTTCCGTGAACCGTCTCATCCAATAGAAGATGGTTTCTTCTGCTCTGCATCTAAGATGACGGTCCAACCGTTGTGCATAAAGTTGGTGCTGCACTGTCGGTTCATGATGATTTTAGCATCCCATGACTTCGGTAAGCACATTGTAGTGTTCAGGTGTGAACTGGAGTGGAAGCTTCCAGATTGGCTTGCTTGGATATTCTGGAGTAAACAAATACTCGAACAGCACGACGGGGTATGGTTGAGATGACTGTAGTGGTATGCCGATAATGCTCTGGTTATACTTCCACAAGTCGAGTAGTTGCATTCTTTCTGATTTCCACTTGGCCCTCCCGTCAACGATCTCCAGCACCAGCTCATCGCGAAGCGAAGCTTCGACCACTTCAGTAAAGTTTTCTTCAGAGCCCTTGTACATCAACTTGCCATGCTACTTGAAGGGGGTGAGCTTGCTTTCTAACAAAACCTTTCCAGCAACGTACACTCTCAAATTTGGCGATACTAAAGGTAGGTCTTGGTTAGTTTTAGACTTTAACACTCTGAATCTAAGCTGTACCTTCAAGAGAAGCTGCTGTCTCGATTAGGTGAGCTTTTGCCATGCACTCACGAAAATGTGCAGGGGGTCCACGTTCACCCAATTTTGCATTGCCTGAGCTACTGCTTTTAGTTTATTTTTCCTTACGACTACCTGCTGACTGTTCTCCCCTATTCTCGTCAAACAGTCGTTGAATTCTTGCAAGACTGCGTGTTTCCACCGTCTTGCATATCTCGACATGCTTTTACCCTTACTTCTCATGATAAGAGACTGAACGTATGCTCTGATTTCCTGACTTTCCGTAATGCTGTTGAAGTACACGTAGATTGGGGTGCGGTAATCGAACTCCATAAACAGCCGAATAGGCAGTCCCTGGCATTCATCATTCCATTTCCGGCCGCCTATCCGAATCTCTGTGGACACACGGTTCGGTATTGTGATCTCTTTACGTTGCTTTTCGGACTCTGCATAAGTATTGGGGATACATTGGAAAAGTTTTCCGTCCTCCACCATGAACCGCCGGTATTGTGAACTTCCGAATGTCTTGCCGCGCTTTTCGAGAAGATATACCTTAGATAGGATCTCCTGCCGGTTGACGTCATCAAGTTGGTACAGCTCCTGTCGGTGTTCTTTGTTGCCTGCCAGTTTGCTATATAGCTCGACAACCTGACTGCGATTCATCATTTATAATAGACCGCCTACGATGGGCAAGAAGAATCGGAAGAGGTCGCCGTCCAGTTAGACTAACGAATCTGAGATGTTTGTGGTGAGGTACTTTCTGCTGAAGAATACCAACGAAGTCAGGAAAGAACTGTTGGGTAGAGGATTACTTTTGCTGGAACCGCAATATACAAAGTACTTTGAACGGCTTGATAACTGTGACTATCTGGTCAGCTACTATTCCGTGCTTGATGAGAAGTTGCTTGGGAGGTTTAAAGTTAAGTCGACACCGCAGGAGATCGACAACTTAATGGAGGTGCCAGTGCCACCAGAGACTCCGTTTACCCACTTTTGCGAGGTGGAGTGGATACGCAAGGTGACGCTGCCGAAGGCTCGGTTGGTCCAATTCAAGTTTATTGAAAATGCTGCTTAACCCATAATCTTGATTGGCGAAATCGAAGGAGAAAAGTTTGCAGATTTCATGGACCTGCCTGAAGACTTCAAAAAAAGTCTTGGACCTATGTATCCATTCATGCCTCCGCTTCCTGGAATGCCTGGGTTGCCAGGTATGGGAGGTATTCCGGGAATGCCTGGAATGTCGATGTCGGGACTTCCTGGCTTGGGAATTCCAGGAATGATGGCAGGATATCCACATCCCTTTGGGAGACCTCCTGTTTAAGAATCGAATGTGTTCATATTCGCTGCTCAAAAGAAACCAAAGAAAGTTTAAACCAAGGCAAGGGAATCGGAAGACTCAGGCGAGGACTCAGACGATGAAGATTCATCAAATGAAGATAGCGATAAGGACAAAAAGAAATCAAAGAATCGGGATAGAAGTCGAAGTCGAAGCAGAAACAAAAAGAGAAGTAAGTCTGAACGCAAGAGGAAAGAATAGAAGAAGAGAAAAAGAGATCGATCTGATGAACGTTCCAAACGGGATAAGGATAGGGATAGGTAAAAGGACAAAGACAAGAGCCGGAGAGATAAATCGAAGGATAACGATCGCAGAGACCGCTCGAAAGATCAAAAAAGCAAGAAAGATAAGAAAGAGAAAGACCGAAGAAGTAAATAGAGAGATCGCAAGGATAAAAGCCGAGACAAACGCAAAGACAAGTAAAGTCGAAATCGAGATAAATCAAGGCAGAAGGATAAAGGGAAATAAGACCGAGACCGTAAGAAAGACAAGGACAACGACAAAGATCGAAATAGAAACAGAGAAAAAGAAAAGGAAAGAGAAAAGTAGCGCAGCAAGGCCAAGCAAAAGGAAAAGGGGATACAACGAGAGAAAGAAAAAGAAAAGCAGAAGGACAAACAGAAGTAAGACCCAAACAACAAGACAGTTCCAAAGAAAGAAGTCTCAGACCAATAGGGCAAATAAATGAAAGTCCAGAAATAGACAGATCCGAAGCAGTTGCCAGTCGTTCCGATCCAATAACCGAAGAAAGGGAGCAACATGGAAGTTGAGGATCAACAGAACGCTGCGAATAGCAGTGGGGAGAGGGTGGCTGTATCACCAGATGGTGGTAACGAGAAAAAATCTGACTCTGTATCCGATAAGTCGGAGAGATCAGACAGCTCAAACAATTTGTCTGAATCGGAAGAGAACCAAGACAGCCAAGCCGATAATAAAGAGTAAAACAAAGGTAAGCCATCCAGTAGCTCCGATCGGCAGGAGTAGGGTGAGCAACCAACTTCACAGCAACAACCTCCAGACGAAGGGGAAATCTCAGTTCAAAGGAAAAGCAAAAAACCGCTTGCCGAACGCTTTTCATGATCGTTCATTCAACTGTAATTAACCATGGACTGGCTCCTGCTGATTCCAAGATAACAGTGGAGCTTGCATTTCGGAGTATCGTTGCTGTTATTGACCTCTCGCCTATTCTGAAATGGCCTCCCGTCCTAACAGCCTATAACTATTTTATTCATATGCGAAGCAACTCGAAGAAAAAAGGTAACCGATTTTCTCAACGTAGGCGGCCCGGTCCGAAAGATCCAGATCCCCGCCTTCGAGTTTGAGAAGGCCAACCAGTACGAGCAGTTCTACCAGAATGAACTCAACACCTCCACTGAGGATAAGGGTGGGCGCTTTCGAAGTGTCAAGGCAGGGTAGGATAAAATCCCAAGCTTGCTGAAGGCAGATGAGAAGAAGCAGTCTCGGTTGGGTTCAGGCCGAAACACTCTTCTCAAGCCGCTGGAAGACGACAAGTTCAAATTGAATCCCAGCCTCATCGATAAGGCAAAGTTCTACGACTCTAATGTAAGCCCTTGGGTGACTTAGGCTCAATGGATTAACGAGCTCAGCAAGAAGTAGTCGTTTAAGAACGAAAAGCCAGCACGTAACCACGAACGTCTGAATGATTCGTTTGCCAGGATGGGAGGACCACCCGATACTGCCGAACTTAAGCGAAGACCGCTTGCGAAGGACGAACCAGTAGAGGCCTCGCCGAAGAAGATAATCGAGCAGCCTTCCAAAAACCTGAAGGACTACGACTGCTGGGATGAAGATCTCGAACCGGAGGAGTGGTTGAAGAAGTATCTCGGTTAGAAGCCACCACACGGCCAGTCACCCATCTATAGCAACGGATAGTACATATGGACGGACATCCAGCTGCTTAACTATGATCAAGCTTCGGGAAAGTTCTATGTCAAGGTGCTCGAAAATGGTCTGCTTAAGTTCGTGAACCGGTTATCCCTTAAGTTCAAGGATGAGGATTCAGCGAACTTTGAGAAGCGAGTGGAATTGAGCAAACAACGACAGCGCCACGCTGAGGAGCAGACTAGACTGCTGAAGTACATCAACAATATCCCCGATTCATTGGTTTCGGAGGTGCCCATCAAGCTTGTAAATGGGCTGAAGGGGCGCAAGAGCGACCGAAAGGATCAGGAAGGTCGAACCTACGAAAAGAACATAGTTTTCCCAACTTTGCTGGAAGACTTCAAGAAGATGCATATCGACTTCGAGAAACGATTCCTACTGCACTATCCTGAGTAAGCAAAGGCAATGTTGCTTCCATTGCCACTACCGACTGTTGTAGACCTTTCTCAGCGGTAGACTGTAACCTACAAACGCTACAAGTATTATAAGATTGACCAGGCCTTCATCGTTAAGAACCACGTTTCCCGCCGAACCAAAGAAGTGAAGTGCGAGAAGCTTATTCTACACAAGGGAACTGAGATAATAACCAAGTATCCGCTCTGGGGCGAGTTATTACTAACCAACAGCCCGATGCTGGTCACCGACTTTGAGAAGAAAATCGAAAATGAGAGCAAGAATGCCATTGAAAGTTGGGCAATGATTTGGCGCAGCCACATAATCTCTGAGATTCAGGATATCCTCAAAGAGGAGTACAGGTTCTTCGTGACTGAAAGGAAACTCTACGATGAGGACAAACTGAAGAATGTAATCACCAAGTTTGAGTTACTGTTCAACACCATCATCAGACAGAACATATTCGAGGGATCCATTGGAATCTATATGGACTTCCTCAAAAAGTACGTTGTTCCTGGCGAATGGGATGCCAGCATCTATAAGATCAGTGCGAACCCACTAATCATTCTTCAGCTGAATGTCAATCCAGTCAAACAGCAGAAGCACAAAAAGCGATCGAAGCGAGATAAGGGAGTGAAATAAGCCAAGGATGTTGAGTAGTAGGTGGAGGAGATCATAGTATTTGACCCCAGTTTGGATACAGTCGAGGATAATCTAACCATTCCCTTCGAGGTTCTGCACAAGTTCTCTTTGGGTTTCAATAAGTTAGAGAAAGACCTACTGCCATTACTGAATATGTAGGCAGTACCATCGTTCCCAGTAGCACAGGACGACCCTATTCTGCAGAACCCAAGCAATGAAGTGGTGGCAATCATTAAGAAATCGTGGTAGAAACCCCAACAAATCCTCGAAGACTTCAAGGCCTTTTCGTATATCATGGAAAGGCAGGCCAGTGAAATTGTTGAGAAGTTCTTCCCAACGGATAACAAGGGCAACAAAATCAGCCATAATGTGATGTATCTCGAGCGGGAGGAGATTGCTGCCAAGCTCAAAGAATACGCTAACGCACGCAGCATAATCCAAAAGCTTGCTAATGATGAGGTGAATTGCGGGCTGTTCCAGGTGCGCACGCATGCAGCAAAGGAGATTCTCGTGACAACCATTAACAGCGTCATCACAAAACTGTTGGACCGCATCAAGGATATGTGTATCGACAACGTGAAGCGAATCGCCACGAAGTACTAATCGATTCTCAAGGAGCTCAAAGTGGATCCTCAGAACGAAGATTAACTCTTCCAGCTTAAGAAGGTGGTGAGTGAAAACGAAACTGAAATGCTCAAAATCAAGAACGAGGTGGATATGATCAATCGGTACATCACGATGATGGAGGACTACCTCTATGCCATCGACAATGATCTGTTCGATGAGTTTTGGGAACTCAAATCGCAGCCGCAGCTCATCAAATACGAGGTTATGGAGGCCAACCACACCATCTCCGACAAGGATAGCAAGTTCTCGGAAACCCTCGAAAGCGAGAAGGACCATTTCGCCAAGGAGCTCATCCTTCTTGAAAGGCAACTCGATGAGATCAAAGGTTTTTCGGAGTACACCAACGTCAGCAAATGTTCCACAGAAGTGTCGCTGTTGGAATAGTCCATCAAAAAATGCCAGGAGAAAATCGAATCGTTCAACAAGCGCGAGGAACTATTCAAGATGGTACCATCAACATATGAATCGTTGGATGCCCTCATCATGAACTTCGAACCATACCTGAAGCTCTGGACAAACTGCATGGAGTTCGATATTGAGAAGCGGCAGTGCTTCGAGGGACCTTTCCTCAAACTCAACTATACCAAAATCGAAAAAAAGATTAACCAAGAATTCTATCGCAATAGCATCCAACTCACCAAAGCTTTGGACGACCTAAATAACGAGAGTGCGCAGAAGGTGGCAGGAGAGTTCAAGAAGGATATCGAAAAGTTTAGGGAAAAGTTGTGGCTGATCGAGCTGCTTACCACAGAGGCTCTAGTCAAGAAGCCAGCCTATTGGAAGGAAATCGCAAAATAGTGCAGCATCGAAAGCATCGAACCCAACGATGAACTCACGCTCCAAACCATCCTTAACCTTGGCATGGTCAACTTCAGAGAACAGATCGAGGATATTAGCAAGAAGGCAGAGAAGCAGTGGAGTTTGGAGAAGAAGCTCAATACCATTCTCGACGCTCTGAAAAATCTGAAAATTGAGACACTTCGATACAAGAACACGGGAACCTATGTACTCAAGGGTATCGATGAGGTGCAGCAGGTACTCGACGATCAGCTCAATATTCTTCTTATGATGAAGGCTAGTCCCTACATTAAGCCAGTTCTCACTCGTGCCACTGCAACCTAAAGCAAGATTATCCTTTTGCAGGACACCCTCGATGGATGGATCAAGTGCCAGCGAGGCTGGATGTACCTCGAGCCTATCTTCTCAAGCGATGACATTAAGGAAAAGATGAAGACCGAAAAGGGAAAGTTCGACCTGGTGGATAGAGCCTGGCGCAGTGCAATGGAAATCTACAGCAAGGACTCTAACATTTGGGAAACCATCGAAACAGACAAGCTCAAGAGCGACTTCGATGCTTCTAACAATCTGCTTGATGAGATTCAGAAGTCCCTGAGTGAATATCTTGAAACCAAGCGCAGATTCTTCCCAAGGTTTTACTTCTTGTCTGACGAGGAGCTGTTAGAAATACTGGCACAAACAAAGGATCCCGAAACTGTGCAAAGGCATATCAATAAATGTTTCGAGGCTATTTCTCAGCTCCAGTTCACCAAACAACAACATGTCTGCGCAATGATATCAGCTGAAAAGGAAAAAGTGGATTTCTTGAAGAGTGTGGACGTCAACGAGGGGGAGAAAAAGGGTAATGTTGAGAGGTGGCTCAGCGAAATCGAAGCAGTCATGATAGCTACCCTGAAGAAGATCACTAAAGACTCCCTAAACGACCCAACCGAAAGAGTCAAGTGGGTTCGAAAATGGCCAGCTCAAACAGTTCTTGCTGTGAACATGATGCGGTGGACTGAAGGAGCAGAACATGCAATAGAATCACGTACCATCAAAGAATTTGGTGGGAGACTGGTCGCAGAACTTAAGGATATTGTAGTTCTTGTGCGGCAATAACTCACCGAACTGGAGAGATTGACACTTGGAGCACTTGTCACAATTGATGTGCACGGGAAGGACGTTATCGAAGCACTCGAACGAGAGAACTGCCGAGACATTCAATAGTTCAACTGGATAGCACAACTACGTTACTACTGGGACGAAAGTGGGAAATCACCTGCATGCAAGGTCAAGATGATCAATGCTGAACTGCAGTATGGGTTTGAGTATCTTGGTAACAGCAACCGTTTGGTTATCACTCCGCTGACTGATCGTTGTTACCGTACGCTCATGGGTGCCTTCCATCTTAACTACGGAGGTGCTCCAGAAGGCCCCGCAGGAACTGGTAAGACCGAGACTGTCAAGGATCTTGCAAAGGCACTGGCTGTTCAGTGCGTTGTGTTCAACTGCTCCGACGGTCTCAACTACATCGCCATGAGAAAGTTCTTCAAAGGGCTTGCTTCATCCGGTGCTTGGTGCTGCTTTGATGAGTTCAATCGTATCGATCTGGAGGTGTTGTCAGTCATTGCCCAGCAGGTACTCACCATTCAAACTGCAATAAAAGAAAAACGAAAGATCTTCAACTTCGACGGTGAGGATATTACTCTGATCCCCTCATGCGCCATTAACATCACAATGAATCCTGGTTACGCTGGAAGGTCTGACCTTCCAGATAACTTGAAGGCACTTTTCCGACCATGCGCTATGATGGTGCCCGACTACGCTATGATCGCTGAAATTTACTTATACTCGGTGGGGTTCGAAGAGGCACGTGACTTAGCTCGCAAGATTGTTGCTTCCCTTCGATTGAGCTCCTAACAGCTATCCAGTCAGGATCACTACGATTTCGGTATGAGAGCTTTAAAGGCTATTCTGACAGCCGGTGGTAACCTGAAGCGTATCATGGCCAACGACACTGAGGATATTGTATGCCTGCGCGCGCTGATGGACGTTAATATCCCCAAGTTTACGTTCAACGATGTACCTGTTCTAGTCGATCACAAGTGACTTATTCCCTGATACCAAGCTCCCAAAAATCGACTATGGTAAGCTCCTTGAATCTTTGAAGACCTACTGCGAGCAGAACAAACTCCAACCTGAAGAGGGGTTCCTCAATAAATGCATCCAACTGTTTGATACCATCAACGTCCGCCACCGGGTGATGGTGGTCGGAGCTGCCTTTTCAGGCAAAGACAAAGTTATTGAAACCTTATCGCGCGGTATCTCTTCACTAAAGGGCATTGAAAACTATGTGGAGGTGGCGCTTTTGAAGCTAAACCCCAAGTCCATTACGAGCGACCAACTCTATGGTAAGCTGGACCCCAACACCAAAAGCTGGTCAGATGGTGTGGTCGCTATCATCATGCGTAAATGTGCTGAAGACGCCGATTTGAAAGAACGCAAATGGCTCATCTTCGACGGTCCCGTCGACGCAGTATGGATCGAAAACATGAACACAGTGCTGGACGATAACAAGAAGCTATGCCTGACAAGCGGTTAAATCATCAAACTCACTGTCTGGATGACCATGATGTTCGAAGTTGAAGACCTTTCGCAAGCCTCACCAGCCACCGTGAGTCGATGCGGAATGGTCTTCCTGGAAACGAAACAGTTGGGCTGGTTCGCACTCATCAAGACCTTCGTGCTGAAGCTGAATGAGAACCTTGCAAAATATGGAGAGTACCTCCAGAATAAACTCAAGTTCCTGTGCAACGGCACATTGGCCTGGATCCGCAAATACGGAAAGTTCTTGGTTCATAGGTCCGAAATGACCTTTGTAGCCACAATGTTGAAACTGCTCAACACGTTCCTGAAGAGCTACTACGGCGAAAATGCTGAGAAGATCCCGAAGGAGATGGAAGACGTACTTGGCTGTTTGTCACTCTTCTCTGTGGTGTGGTCTATGGGGGCAGCCCTTGAGGAAACCAGCAGGAAAGGCTTCAACGAATTCATGGCGAGGTTGGTCGTAGGCGACTCTGAGGTTTGCCAACAGTTCCGTATCGACACTGACTACCCATTTGAACCAAGCACCATCCACAGCAAGCTGCCCGAGAGACCAAACTTCTTCGAATACTTCTACAATAAAGAAAAGATGATGTTCGTGAACTGGATCCAGACGGTGCCAGCTTTCCTGCTTCCAAAGAATATCAGCTACAACGATCTGTTGATTCCCACCATCGACAGCATCCGTAACAACTACTTCCTGCACCAAAACATCAAGAATAAGATGCACATTCTCTTCAGTGGACCCACAGGAACGGGTAAGTCCGTACAGATTCTCAATGAACTCTACCAGAACTACTACAACCCCACCTATACGTTCCTCAGTACTGCCTTTTCAGGCCAGACTGTTGCCAACCAAGTTCAGCGGCTTATTGAAAGCAAAGTGTGCACCCGCCGAAGGAAGGGAGTGTTCGGCCCTGAGGAAGGCAAGAGTGAGATTGTTATCTTCATCGATGATCTGAACATGCCACAGAAAGA
>ERZ724508.209-NODE-209-length-42071-cov-6.268255_pt1 | contig 42071 bp, 61 predicted proteins | sample MGYA00376041_ERZ724508 | MGnify/ENA primary metagenome ERZ724508 (study PRJEB28724, sample SAMN07190887) | wastewater metagenome | isolation source: effluent of sewage treatment plant in Hong Hong | place: USA: Christiansburg, Virginia | collected 2016-03-01 ...
TTCTCTCTGTTCAGGATTGAACTGAGTTTGGTTTATACTTTCTTGGTCTGCTCAATGAGTTTGTCTTTGAGCTCGCTATGCAGTCGATTGTTGGCCGTGAGATTAGTGTGCTGTTGTTGCAAGGTGTTCCGAGTGCGCTCGAGATCAAGCAGTCTCTTAGCAATCTTTGGGTCGACGTAGTCCCAACTCTTGATGTCCATTTCAATTCAAATAACATCGGAATACAGCTGTCGAAGTGGGTGTGGGACTGGAACGACGATGGCCTGCATAGTCGACTGCTTCTGATATTTGAAAAGAAGGGTTTCTCTTATAAGCTAATTCGACATGAAATGAGTAGACAATACAAATGGGATGTTCGTCATTGATGTCTACTTGCACTGATTGTGTATTCTGCTTGACTTCAGGTATTTGCGACACTTAGAAACACTTTGATTCATTTTAAGGCAAGGTTCTGTTTTGTTAGACTTTCCTCAAGAAGCCGAAACCCTTTCAAAAACATTCAGTTTCCGTGGTTTTGAGGTTAAGTTGAGGTTAAGAAGAGTCGAGATCGCTCAGTTAGTGGATTGGCTGTATACAACCGCTGCAATTTTTGACAAAATTCAACGACTGCCTAAATCTTGAGAACTCCCGGAGCAGATGGTTCTGCGACCAAATTCCAAGCCAAGACCATCGGGATACCAATATAACGAACTTCCAAACCAAATCTCCGAAGCTCAGTTGCATACATGGTGACCTGAATCAGATACCGTTGGGATTCTCTATTTTAGGAATGGCCAGCTCTTATCGGATGTGGTCGCTTTAAATACTAATTGGTCTGCTCGTTCAATATTAATTAACTCCACTCCTCTCGAATCATCATGAAGATCATCGCTCTCTTCCTCCTTATCGCTTCCCTGGCCTTCGCCTTCGAAATCAACCACAACGCCGACAAGACCACCGTCAAGGCTACTGGTCCCACCGGCCCAGTTTCTGGAACCCCAGCCACCCCAGTCACCAAGATCCTTGCTGAGGATGGCCTGAAGTGGAGCTGTCAGTCCTGTGCTGCTTCATGTGCCTACACCGGTTTCCCAGGCTATTGCGCCGATACTTACTACTGTGTCTGCACCTACATGTCCTACTGCCCCTCGTGCATCGGAAACATCTGCTGATCGTCCACAAACCCCCATTGAATTTAGTTAGAATTCCTTATCAGACTTGTTAGACTTTATAACTAAGTCCATAAGAGTATGATTAACAATGAGAGAGTGATCAGCTAACTTGGGACCCCTCCACATTTCCCAAAAGGAGGCTAGATAAGCCAAACAAACTCATTTGGAGAGTTACCGTTTAAAATGCATGAATTTGATCAACCCCTTTCTGAAAATTTCTGGTCACAGCATGCGAACCTTGAGCTACTTGAACCGAGGAAGGTACTGCTCGTTGCGTGTTTCGATATCAGCTGCTGATTGCCTTCGCTCCAAACGTAATCGTTCAATCCTTTCTTTCTACTGTATGCGAGCACGAGATATTCGAGGCTGATAGGTGTGGTGCTTGGTGTTGTCCATTGACCTTCTTTTACCTTTAGCATGATCGTTTGTTCGTGGAACAGTGAATACTATTTCGGTTAACTGCAGCAACGGGTCCACCCTTGAGAATAACGGGAGCCCATCCTCCTGGGAAGTGCTCATACGCAGTGTACTGGCAGTCTGGCATCGCTTAACCATCGACTCCACTCTTTTGTCGAACTGTGATGGTTTCTGAAGCATGCGTGGAGAAGGAGAGAGGTGCATCAGCGAAGAGGAGTACGATAATTGACTGTGCGGACGTTTGGCTTCTGCAATGAGAGCAGGCGTGAGTTGCTTTCTATCAACCTGCCGGAGAGGCTTCCTTGCTTTTCGCATAGAGAACTATAGAAAGGGTTTTTTGCTAATTTCTCCAAACAAGGAAATAACACTTGAGAGACCGAGATAAAATCAAGGTGAAGGAGAAGGGTTGTATTGGCTGGTTCTGGCCCAACCTGCAGGCGAAAATTGAGTTTGTGCGCCTGTGGATCTTAGGAACGACTTGCTCTTTGGTGATTACATTTCCACTTACAGCGACTTCTTTCTGTATTGACGTTGTGAACTTAGTATCCTTCGCCGTTCTGCCGTCAGTCTTTGTACCTTCCTTTCGAAGTCATCAGCGATCAGCAGCTTCTCGAAGTCCACACCAGGATGCAGCATTTCGAAGATATCCTTAGAACGGTTGGGCGGTTTTGGAACCATATGCTCATTATCTATATTCTTTGCTCTTTTGATGTCCTCCCACTTTTCGAATAGCCAGTTCTGCACACTCTCCATATTCTTGATTTCGTGCTTGGCACGCTCAAACTGGAGCTTGGTGAGCTTATCGTCATTCTCGAACTGAATCTGCTCGAAATCGAACTCCGAAACGGCATACAAATAGAACAGGTCGATGTCGTTGATGAGCCAGTTCAGCTTCATACGGTTGGTTTTAATGTCTTCGGTCTTGGTAATGTAGTGCACTATCTTGTACGTTTGGTAGAGGGCAAAGTCTTCAGCGTTTTCACGCAATATCAACTCGAACTCTTCCGAGGCCTCCCTTGAAATGTAGTTTGGGGAGATTTGCGAGATTATTTCGAGAACAATGTCCACTTCCTGCTCGGCTCGTTCGTATAGCAGCTTATTAGCTATGCGCTCGGATGCGTCAAAGTATGACAGGATCATGCAGTTTGACTCACTTTTTGGTCGTATGTAACTCTGTATGAGTTCAATATCGCTGGCTGCGCCTCTCCCACCCATTAATGTGACGAACTGCACTTCGTTCATGAGCTAGAAGGTACCGTCCAACCGCCTAATGAGGCAAACCTCATCCGTATCGTTGTTCTGGTGCTTCACAAGCGAGTCCATCATCAGTCTGTTGTCCTTGTGTATTCGCATGTACCTAAAACCCTTCTGTTTGTCGGTTCCTCCTGGCTTGAAAACAGGGAGCAATGATTGCAGGTACTTCTCATGAACTTCCTGGAAGTCAACGTGTTTGATGATAGTTGATTCGTATTTCTCGCGTAGGGCTTGCTTGTACAGTCGCTTCTGTTCAAGGAAGGTATGGAGTACCTGCTTGTTCTGAAGCTTCGCTGGCTTAAATACCTTGACCTCCTCCTTGGCCGTCATGAAGATGCTGGAGGGCTGTCCATCTTAGTAGAAGCAAATCTAGGGAATTTGAATCTTCAGCCCAGCTCTACCCTTTTTCGGTGTGAGAAAGCTAAGCAGACATTTCATGCTAGACTTGCGTTGGAGCAATGCAGCAGTAGTTTCCTTGAGTTTAATAAAGCTACTTAGCTATTCCTTACGCAGCTGTGCGTGGAACTCCTTCTCGCAGATTTGACAATGGCAGATGAACTTGGGATCTGCATGGTAGCTCATGACGAGGAACTTGTTTTCAATTTCTCGCATGGTGCTGGTTGGTTCCTTCAGGTCAGTGGACTCATCTTTGGGGCGGCGGTTAACCTTGCGAATGCTCATACGCTTGGGGTTGATCTTCGACATTAAATTTATTATGCTGCAATTGCTGTATGGAGCAAGTCAGTTGCGCAGGGATACCAGTCAAATTAGAGTCAAAGGTCAGATTGATAGACCAATATCGGCAAAGCAGTGCGTTGTAAGAAACTTTCGAGCAGCAGGCAACATTATATTTAACATTAACTTACTGTCAACGACTTCTTCTTTGCAGTATACTTCTTTCTCCAACAGAGTATGACAAAGTCGATGCTGAGTTTATTAATTATGCTGCATACAGTAACTGTCAGGCTTTCACTGGCTCGGTGGGGAGCTCACGGAATTACTACTTCTTCGATTTAGGCTTCATCACCCAATCGTAGTCTCCGTCACCCTTTATTTACTCCCTGTCTGCTATCGTCCGCAGCTTATCGCTCAGAAACTGATAGTTCGGCTAGTGCTCGAAATGCAAGCTACGAACATACAGCAGCATCTCCTATATCTCATGGGGGAGACCTCCGCACAACAGGTTCATAGGTGTAGCCAGCTTCTTTTAAGTTATTCTCTCGTACTTCTACTTCTTGTTTGCGGCTTTTAAGTTCTGCCACGGAAGGTTACCGCGAAGGAAGTAAATCATCACGTACACCAGGCTTTATAAATCGTCTCTTCTGCCCTGCTATATCCCCAAATGAGTATTGATCGACGCATATCTCGCCGTACCAGTTAAATTTTTGTTGTCGCGATATGGAATGTGTTGTCCTTGCTTTGTCAAGTACCGTTTTGCTAACCCGAAGTCAATAATGTAGACGCGGCTTGCCTTCTTCTTGGTCCCAATTAGGAAGTTGTCGGGTTTGATATCACGATGCAGAATACCCTTGCTGTGCACGTACTTGATGAGGTCGATCATCTGCAATCCGAGCAGGATCGTCGTCTTCAACGAGAATTTCTTTTAGCAGAGGCTAAAGAGGTTCTCAAGAGACGGTCCCAGCAAGTCCATGACCATTACATTGTACTTCTCCTCGGAGGAAGTGAAGTAGACATTGGGAATGCCAATTTACAGGCTTGGGTCGTGTTCGCTGAGCACAGCCAACATTTTGGACTAGGAAAGCAATTGCTGATGCTTATTGTTGCCGCATGCTTCAATTTTGATTGCTACCTCCGATTCGTTTTTGATGTTGACGCCCAGAAAGATCTCTCCGAAGGCTCCCTCACCAAGCTTCTTGACAATCCGGAAGTTTTTGGCGATTACGCGACCCAACTCATTCTGCATCATCTCACCTATTATTTTATCTATTAGTTCGACCGAAGTGGACAGTCAACAACCACCAGCAGCTCTCAGCTGGTGATATAAGAGTTATTGGGCTAAGAGAAAGGATTTAACAGTGAAGTCCACAAAAATGTACATCAAACTGTTCGTCTTGATTGAACTTCCGCAGTTGAAGTGGCTGTCGACTTTGGTCGTTTGCTTTACTAGAGGAGCATGTACAGCACAACCAGGACATTCATCAGACCTCGAATCAGAAGCTTGGGGAGGCATTTCGCGGTGACCTCTTTCAGCATATTGTACTACAGGAACATTGTGCCGACATTGTATGCGGCTGCCATGAATGGAAATGCAATTCCTATAGCAAGGCTGCCCAGATCATTAAAGTAAAGGTTGAGCATGGACACGTACAGGAACAGATGGCTTTGTGCTTGAATGATAAACTTGTACCTTTCGTTCTCTTTCAGCTTCAGCTACGGCTCTTTCAGAGTTGCGTAGGTCTCTGAGAGGGGCATGACTACCGACCATACAAGCTGACCCAACGCAAAGTAACCTGCTAGTGGCGGGGTAGTTAACCAGTATCCAGCCAGCATGCTCATGCTTGGAACAACTTGAAAAGCGAACCTCCTGTAGTTGACGATGACATCACTGTCCTCCTTCTCATCAGTGTCCTTGGTGTTGCTAGCTGTGGGCATTCCTGAAGATGAAATACCCTTCTTATCCTTCGCCTCTTGGTTTTTGACCTGCCCCTTGTGTATCGGTGGTTTATTGCGCGAGAAGCACCGCACCAGCCTGGATAACATCAATTTGATAAAATGTAAAGGTCATTTGTTAACTGTTGTGCTGCGCTTGGAACTACTCTTTAGTCGTTTGGAGACCTCGTTGATATCGTCCTACTTCTTCTTTGCACGCAGAGGAATTATATCCAGTTTCAGGTCTGTGGGATTTTGCTTGAGGCTGTTTCGAGAGGTTCGTTCGACAGCAGTGAAATAAGGAGGCTGTAAGCCGCTTTGAGCTGTTTCTGAAGGCTTCCTTTCGCGCTCTTTTAGGATCTTTTCAGCGTACTTTTTTACTCTCACATACTGCGCACCGTAGAAGCCAGTTTTGAAGCAGGTCTACGCTGAAATAGTTTCAGCCTTCATCTCCTGAACATCGACACCTTCCTGCCGAAGCAAGTGTTGGTCTGGGTGAAGTTTGGCCGATCTTGTGCCTGGCGCAATATTGTAGGGGTACTCCACAAAATGCGGATCGCTGCTCAACAGAATTTGGTCGAGATACTTTACCCTTCCGTCGGTTTCTGTGCGCTTCGCATCGATGTACTCGGCATGCCTCTGAGTGAAATATTTGTCAGGTTCGTAGCTCTTGAATGTTTGGCTAGCATCTATCTTCGACATCAAACTCATAGCTTTTTTTCTTCGTTAGGATTGGTGATTAACAACATTGCTTACTTTCTTCCGAAAGTTCTTGACAGCTGCCAGCGCCTTCTCTTCTGCGACCTCGAAGCCTGACAGTTTCGTTGATCTGTCGATTTCGCCACCTTTTGATTATCTGTTGGCTTGCTTCAACTAATCGAGAGCCTCGAGGACTTTCTCTTCTTCGATTTCGCCTTATGAAGGTTGTGACTATGACCCTTCGCTCCCCTCTTCAGTGAACAACACGTTGCTATCCTTCTTGAACTCTTCTTCTACATTCTTTTTAATCGTAGCCACTGTTTCGACCGGAGATTTGAGTAAATCACTGAAAAAAATATAAAAACCTCTTCCAAGATCTGCACCGACTTTCAACAGATCAGCGATCTCGAAGTTCTTCTTCGATCCCTCCGCGCCGCAAAGTGAGCACTCTAGAGTGTACACAAATGGAATCTTCAGTAGCTTCCAAAGATAGATACGAGCAGTTCCTTCTTTCGTTGGTTGTACCTTAAAACAGCTCTTACTGTACTCATAATAGGAACTGATCTTGGACATCAAGTAAGGGAACTATCGGACTTTACTGCCTGGAGATCTCTCCTATTCGCATCCGTAGAAGAACACACCCTTCTTCCGCGAGTGGCCGTGAAGGTCGACCGTCATACGGATCCGCTTCACATCGATCTATTGGATGTAGTTACGCAAGTGGTATATTTATGGGTGTAAACGATGTCCAGGGTTCTTCCATTTCCGATTCAAGTCGGTTCCAGCGAACGAGAAGCGATGATTACCACGTACCACTCCGTCAGGGTTTATCATTGGAATAACTCGGATTTCGAACGATTCCAGAAGTTAGTGAGCTTCTTCCGAAGAGACCAACCACTCCATCACTCCTTGAGCAACAAAGGACGACACTGTCTCGCTAGGATGCACTCTCGCTGAAACCACAATGACCGGTTTTGTCGGTGATGCAGCGAATACGAGACACTCCACTTCATTTCCGAGAACTGATCGACCGATAGTTTGCCTCTGCACCAGCTTCGGATAGCGTTTGCACATCTGTTTGAACAATGCCTGCACCTCCGAATAACCATATGGGAAGCAAGTTGCAATCTCTGTTGGTTGGTCCATCCTGCTGAAGCTCAACTGGAACTTCAAGCAGTACTCACCATTTTCCTCAGCCTCACAGTTAATGTATGTACCACCACGCTGCCACTTTTCACCCTCACGAATGCACAGCTTCATCCCTGTGCCATACAGAAGGTTCGGTTTTGGGAGGCCTCTTACCTAAAATGTAGCTGCTCTCAGACCTCGAACTTTGAAGAAGAACCAGCTCGACTGGTGTCGACTGTTAGTATCGCTACGCAATCGCAGTACGAAAATGCTTGCGTTTAGCTGTTGGACGGACTCGAGGTTACCGCCTTCAAAATTGCAGGCAAACGGATAGTCTTCGATGCTGCCATCCCTCCTGAATAGTCCCTTCTTGAACTTGCGAGTGCTCTCCTGCGTTAGCGGCACAGCTCGAAATGGCAGTTCCTTTTCCAGCAATCTAGTTGGGCTGATCACTGGCTTTGCAGCCGAGATTAGTGGGTAAATGTTGACCTCTTCGATCACTTTATCGGGCTAGTGATCTGAATCGCTTTCGTTCATCTGTGCTGAATAAACATAATAGAGCTCCACACAAAAGTGACGGCTTATCGAACTGAATTGCAAGCTCCCACCCACGAACATCTAGAACCATCGTCAATGAAGGCACCAGCCAACAGTGAGTGCATTTGCCTGCGGAATTCCACCAGCAGCATATCCGATAGTTTCGAGAACTGGAGATGCTCTCGGATGAATTTATAACTGTGCATATCTGATAATCGCTTATTAGTAATCGGACGGTACTTCACCGATTTCAATGGGCAGGGGCATAACACCAATGTCATTGGCTTGGGCCTCTCTTGGGTAGTTCACTCCTGAACATTTCTGCGCATAATCTTCCTTCTATAACTCCAGTTGACGGTCTATTTGTAACCCTACCCATCAGGGTTAAACAACAACACAAACGAAATCCATGGTAATACATCAAATAGTTGATTTCCTGCGAACAGGAATGCTTTCCTACAGGTCTTCGAAAATGACAAGTATCATCAGCTCTGGTACTATAGGTGCATGGCGACGACTTTTCTGAAGTCGACTTCCGACATCTGCCAACCTAAGTATTCATATTTTTCATGAAAAGATAGGTAGACAATTCCAAGTGAGTCACTGTCGCTGCGAATTCAGGAAATATAGCTTAAATATCAATTTGGTCCAACCCTTCCGCCCATTCACTTTAAAACCCTCTTTAATCCACCGTTCTCCCCCCACAATCCCGAACAACTTGCGGAAAACTTAGTAGTAAGTATATATCCAGCATCACCAACTTCATCACTAGCTGCGTGGCTCTCACCGGTTAAGCTATCTTCTTTCGAATTTATCGTACGATAACATCCATAAGGTTCCAAAGCATTTTTCTAAAAAGGGAATTTCAAATGGGCATCAGCCTCGTCACTGCTCGAATCAACTACTGCACCCTCACCATCAATAAGATGGAGTACGCACAACTGGCTACCATCACCCATGTCTTTGAGGGAGTCAATTCCTTCCTAATGCTCCTCCTCTTTACCATGTTGTCACCTCTGCACAACCAAATACCCATCCTCAGCAGCATTCACATCAGCCAGATGTACCTAACTGGTGGTCCAACGTCATGGCTGCTCTTCGGACTCGCCTTTTCAATTGCTGTGAAACTCTGCACTGCGATTCTGATACTTGTTCGAAAAGATCAACCCAGACCGCTCCATTACCAAGCTGTCTTTGCTTTGATTGCAGCTCACGAAGTCCTGATGTTCACGTTTGACCTAACAACAGTAATTTGTAGTGCTGTCAACGGGTTCAATACCTACTTACCACTGGCTGCCTTCAATGTTCTAATATGCCTTCTGATAAAGCTCTATCGCGAGCTTTATTTCTCTAACTATGCGTTTCTATGTGGCAACCCCTATAAGAAGCTGCCTAACTTGCTGTGCTTTACCATCAAGACCTCAATGTATGCTGCTTGTGTCTACCTCATTCCCACTGCCTATACTCCATATGGACTCGCGTTAGCCGCCTTCTACATCTTTGGCTCGCTAAGTAAGAACTCATTAATTCAGAATCTCACCTGCTGGACACTCCGTATATAATCGACCAAACTGCAGATATCTGTATAGTGCAGACTGGTCTTAACTGCGCCTCAGTGGTTACTGGCGCACTGGCCTACATCGGTGACCTGTACCGAGATAACTCATTGGTGACATTTCTGCTGTTGAGTGTGCTAATCCCTGTGGTGCTCGTACTCACTCGAGCCAACCACAATAGAGTACGTGTGTTTCTTAGCAAAGAACCTCCTCCTGTTGGAAGCCGACAGCATAGATAACTTCAGGCAAGGTAGTATCCGACTTCAGAACCTGTACACTATGATATGCTCGGCGAGTGAAACAGCAAATCGAACACTCACGTCGTTTACACACCTGCACCTGACCAGCTGTGTAATTGTTGACTGCTCATGCAAGTCAACCAACGAGCTTTGGGACTTCCGGAAGAATACGAGAGTGAGGGGTTCAACTACAGCAGCCAAGAACAGCAATGGAAGAATTTTTTTGAAGTACCTACTGTTGTCGCAATGCAAGGAAAACTAACTGAAGTTTCCTAGCAACCCCTCAGCCTATCTCCTGCACTTAAGTGCAATAACTATGCTGGGCATCTATACTCAAGCATATCGGCAAACCTGCCATGTCTAACAATCGTTCAGCCGAGAGCTATCGCTATACGATAGTGGAGTCCTTTACTATCTCAAAACGGAGAACGAAGAGATTCTGAAGAAGCGGCAGCTGTCACTCAATCTTAACAACATTTCGGCGTTGCGGGAAATCCAATAGAAACAGCAGCAGCTGAAAGGTCTCGTCTCCGAAGTGGTTGACGGACGATTCAAACTGTGGAACTACATGAACAACTCGTTCAATGACATGGATATCGTATTCGGTATGCACGAGCAGGATTTTCGACTGAGAGAGAAGGTCATCGCCACATACGAGGAGTGTTACAGAATGAATAATTCTTCTGAGGAGCTGCTGACCATAATGTCCGCCTATGCGAGCTACATTGTGCAGGACCAGCAGTTATCCACACGCATTAGTCGCGAAATTGTGTTGGATAGGCGAATCGTTTCCAATGGACTGTTGCGAAGCTATATTGAATCGCAATCAAGCCTTTCACTGCTGGACAATCCCAATACCTGCCTCGTAAAGGCCAGTCACCACGATGAGTCTATCGGGAAGATCACTTGGCACTGCAAAAACTTCTGTCAATTGTTCAAGGTTCCAGGCAAGTCTTCTATGGTCGGTTAGAATGTGGCAACATTGCTGCCTTCTGCTTACAGGCCCCACCACGACGGCTACATTAAAAGATGGTTGGCCAATCCAGTACCAAATCGCATGAACCGTTACCTGGACACCTATATCCAGACCTTCGATAACGTAATTTTCAAGTCCATACTGTACCTCCGAGTGTGTCCTGGTTTGGACGACCTCGAGCTGTTTGGGATGATGCATAAGCTCGAAACGGAGTAGTATTTGCTACTTTCTAAGGACATGAAGGTACTGACCCGTGCCAAATTCTTCAACGAGATTATCCCCAATCAGGCCAATAGGGTCGAGTAAATGGATCTCGGACTATTTTCCTTTGAAATGCTGTAGCTGCAGCATGAACTCGAAGACGGCTAATTCAAGGGAACAACCAAGACACTGGATATTGGGCTGGTAGTTCCTGAGGATTGTTCGCGCATATTGCAGGAGTTCTAGCAGCACCGACGACAGTTGGAATCACAGAAACTCCCCAGCGATGTGCTCAAGCAGGCTTTGCGAGGGTTAAAACTCCAATACAACTCTTTGGTGGAGTCGCAAGCAATCGGCAGAAGATAGTGGCTGTCTGCTGAAATATAGGTTATGAAGATTCCAACTGCCAGTGACCCGACTTATTGTCTGGTGATGAAGACAGTCAAGAAGGATTAGTTCGAGGCAATTGCCAACGATTTCTTTAAGATACGCATCAAACCGATAATGCCAGCTGCAACCATGCAAGAGGAGGCAGAGGAAAATACCATCCACAACCATGATCAATCCGAAGCAGCTTCAAAGCTTCAGCGTAGCGTTGACTCTGCAGAGGCTGGCGAACCCACAATCGACCAGATGTGTGCAGACATCCACAAGAACTACCGCAACCGTGAACTCATATGCACCGGCGTCATGCTGCTTGTTCTATTCGTGGTGTTCGTGACTACGGCCGTACTGCGTCTGGTTGTCTTTGGAGGGATGGCTGACCGCTTCCACTCAGTCCTTTCTTCTGACCCCAGCTAAATCTTCGAGGTGCTCAAACTTGCAGTAAGTGATCTAGCACTTATGAAGTACTACCTGCAGAACCTACTGCCGATGCAGGAGCTAGAGCCCATACACAAGTAACTGACCTACCTCATGAATCATGCCATAGAGATTGCTCAGGCTATTAATCTGAACTCGCTCAGTACCTTAGGCCAGGTTTCTCTGAAATCTCACGGGCCAGACCGAATAGTATCAGGCACTCTATTCGTCGACAGTTTCCTCAGCAGATGCAAATAGGTTAACGATCTTATCTGGCAGAATTCGGATCTCGTCGATGAGCACTACCCGTTCCTGCCTGATAATGTGGATGCTTTGGTGACGCTCAGTCGCAGCTCGGCAACAGCAGTGACTGCTGAGGCTGGCCTTGTTCTTAAGAATTTGAACGTGGCTAATCTGTCACTTATGGTGGTGGTAGTCATCACTGCTCTGCTGGTTATCTACGTCATGAACAGGTACTACCGAGCGAAGCAAAATGAGAGGTATGCACTCTTCATGAATTTCGTGAGGGTCGATATGAGGGTCAGTAACGCCTTGGAACAGTATTACCTCTACTGCAAAAGTAATTTGGATCGGTTGTCTCAATCACCTCCATTATCGTACGAAGGCTACAAAAGCTAATCCTCTGAGAAGCGGCGCCCTGTCAAATAGCTTCGTCATCGATCAACCTTTTGGCTCAGTTGCATTGCTTTTGTGCTTATGGTGGTCTGCGAGGTGGTAATGGTTAGCATGACCAACAACCTTAAGGATGTCTGCACAAGGATGAACGAAGTTCTTGACCAGACCCTGCAGACCAGCAACTTCGTGAGTAGTTCAGGCCTGTACTTCATGCAACTCAACTTCGTCAAGAAGGCATCAGCACGACCGGCATTCATCAGCGCCACAAGTTCTTCAGTATCACCAGGAAGTTAATTACTGCAGGTGCTCAATGACTTCTATAGCAACGAAATGCCCAGTAGACTCAGCCACATCCGGACTTTGCTGACCGGCGATCTCTGTACAGTGCTGCAACCAGTGCTCCCAAATAGCCAACTCAAAGATTGCTTGAATTTTCAGCCGCAAGCTCTTTTTTAAGTCGGCTTCGTTTCTGTGAATGGATTCTATCATAGAACGCTTCTCAACCTACAGCTCTCCAATGAGCTTGCGGGGCGAACAGCAACCATGCTTATCAAAGACCCTACCTTCAAATCGCTGAGAGCTACTGTCTATCTTCAGTATGAGGCACTCGATCTTATTCGACAAGAACTCTTGTATGTGTCACGCTCCCAGACCACGACACTTTCCAACCTGAACCGAACATTGCTTTCCATTGATCTCCTCATCAAGGCTTTACAATTGCTCGGCGCTATGCTATGGCTTTTGCACGAACTGCGCCATTTCCATAGCATCTACCAATACCTCATGGCGATTCCACAATCCGAATTTCGGTAGAATGCCTACCTAAAAGCCTTCCTGTTTCGCTTGTCTAAGCAGAATAGTCAAAGCGTTTGATGATATTGTGTAATTTAAATGGGCAGCGGCTAGTCGTTTCCATCAGCTGCCAATAGCTTCGGTCTGGAGCTGCTGCGACAGTACAGACCCGACCAATCGCTAGTACACGAGAGTTTCGGTGGCATCGACCTGTACGCATCCCACCAAACGAAGAGAGTAGAACTTTTCCTGAAGGAATTTACATTGCCACCCGAGGAACTCGCACTACTGGAAAGTCGGTTGAGGCAGCGTATGCTCCTCCCGCACCCCAACCTGTTGCGAGTGTACGATGTGCGCCGAAACGCTAATGACGAAATCTGCGGCACCAGCGATTCATTGTTGGTGTACTGTGAATACCTTCAACACAGCCTGAAACACGAACTGAATCGTCGAAGGCTGAACAGCATGATGCTGTATAGCCAGAAGCAACGTAATTAGGTTTGGAGTTAGTTTGCAGGATGTTGCATGGATTGTTAGCTGCACTGTCGCATCTTCACAGCAGCAGGGAGTTCCACGGAGAGATTAAGGTAGCAGACGTGCTACTGGACAGCCAATCAGTGAGATTGGTTGATCGGGTGCTGGTGGTTAACAGTGGCTGGCAGCTCGATCTTGCCCATGACAACATAACGATCCTCCGTGGAAAGAACATTCTGTTCGCACCGTCCATAATGAAGTGTCTGGAAAACCAGAAGACCCAAATGCAAGCCTACGATCCGTTTAAGGCAGATATCTTTTCGGTCGGGATGGTTATGCTGGAAGCAGCAACCCTTCAATAGTCAACCGAACTGTATAATTACGAGAGGTTTGTGATTGACCGATCTTAGCTTAACAACCGGCTGAAGAGCGTGACATACCGGTACTCAAAATAGCTGGCAATGCTACTGGGGAGCATCCTCACCGAGTTCGACGATCAGCGCCCCACTGCAATGGACCTGCAACAGCAGCTATTCAGCTTGTAGCCCATCACCAATTACTCATTTACGCAGCCCTTCAACGAGCCGTTGATCCTGTGATGCTAATAATTCCACTTGAAAAGGGATCAGAACATGGACTCTTTGTCTGCTTGCCCAATGTTGAAGCTGAACTTCACGTGCTGCAGCTGCTACCGTTAACGATCGGCTTCCCAGTCTATCTTTAACAACGCTTCGTATTTCTTCAATATTTCGAGGTTGCTCCGCTTGTTGTACTAACCCAAGAAAGATAGGTCCTTCTGTCGCTCCAACCGAATCTATTCCTCCCGACGTTTCTCCTCGTCTTCTTTTGGAGGTTCGACGCGGTAGCTATCCTTACCACCGAACTTCTTTGGCTTGATCTTTTCTTTGTTAAAGAGAGAGTGTACTTCCGATATCATCGATGATGGGGTCGCGCGAAACGATGTAGCCGTTCTCGTCGATAACCAGCAATACCTTAGTGTCCTTCTTGCGATCCTCCTTAATGTCGCGTTCGAGTAGTCTCCGGAACTATTTCATCTTCTGCTCATAGGACTTTGTTTCGGCAGAGAGGTTGGAGCGAGTATCGAAGTCTCCTTCCTTCTCGTTCCCCTCTTGTATGATGCTGACCTGTGGAGGCTTCTCAACAGCTTCTTGGGGCTGTAATTGACTGTTTTATGTCGGTATGGCATCTACGTTGGATTGTTCTGGCTGTAAGTTCGGCTCCAAGAATGGGTTTTCCAGCTTTATCTTGGTTGACTTGTTTTGAATACGGCGATACCGCACCACCTGCACAATAACCCTTCTGATGGTTCGGCAGTTGATTAGAAACTTCTCCTTCATCTTATCGCCGAGCACGTGCTGGAAGTCTTTGATCCAGTAGGCAATCTGCTTCACAAACAGCTGCAGCCTTCGGATATTAAGAGACTTGACCATATCGTACTCCTCAATGAACTTGATGAGGTGCGGTGGTACTGATAACCCTGCATACTTCTTGCTGTTGATTATCTTCCGGAGGATCTTCCTGTCGCACCAGCTGATTTTCTTCGACAGAATTTTACGGTATTTGTCGAGTTTGCGCTTCGCGTTAACTTCGAAAGCTTATGCAATAGCCGCTTCACCAAATGAAATGCGCATCCGCCCTCGTTTTTACTCCTCGCTGAGCAGGTGAAAGTTCTCAACCTTCGTCTCAAACTCAATGAAAGGGTCGTCTGTGCGCAAGCTTTTCTCCTCATGCATGCTCTTCGTGAATTCATCACTGCTGACGTGGGTGTAGTAGTCGTACTCATTCTCCCCATAGCGTCGCTTGTTTTAACTCTCCATCATGCTACTATTCGCTGGTGTAGCCTTTCTCTTCCTGCGCTTCTCTTCCATCGCCAGCAATCTTTCATGGATGTCCGAAGTGACATCCACAATGATGCTATCGGTGATGTTCATCTTGCGCTGCATTTCCTTCATGAAGTTGCCCCACTCGGTTTTGATGCACTCCTTAAATGCTTCAGCCTTCTTGATGATTTCGAAGTTGTTGTAGTTGTAGTCCAGACAGTTGATGATGATTTGGTCGAGGTCGCGGTATACTTCCGAAGCATCGTAGTACTTACCTTCCTTCAGGTTTTCAGCAATGGTGTTTAGATCCATGGGATTGAGGATGCGTTGGTAGTAGTCGGGTACCTGCTTAGCATCCACCGGCTGCCGGAACAGCTCGCTACTCTTCTTATCGTTGAGCCGAAACAGCATTTCCATGATCTACTCCTCCACGCCGTAGTCGATGCGACTGGGTTTCTTTCGTTCAGGAGCTGGTTGCATTATTAATTGGAGTGAGGCGCGAGCAAGTGCGATTCCGCCTGAACAGCGATTATTATTAGAGAGCCCGAGCGCATAACAGTATAGGCATTCAAATTTATAATATGCTGGCTTGTGGCAACCTCACCGTCTTGCAGCAGTACCAGAGCATAATTCTTGATGAACTGCACCAGTTGCAACGGCGTACTCTCGGGAGCGCAGAGCAGTATGGGTAGGCCTTCAGTGGAATCAAGGAGACCATCGCGATGATATTTTCAAAACTTGCTGAGCATGAGCTGCAGGCTCTCGAGAGTACCAAATGTATGAACCTACTCGCCGAGCAGAACCAGAGCTAGTTTACATCGAGGAAGAGCACTGAGCAGCACCAACAGCTGTACAGCGAATTGGTTGCACGCAACAATGATCTTGAGCGTGCCGACAGGAAGTTTCTGAGGAGACTGGAAAAGTTGGAGATTCTTCTGTACCAAAAAGATTATGAGTAAGCACTACTTAAGATCGACGGGTATAAGAAGAATAACATTACGTTTGAAACGGAGGATGAGGAGGAGTTGAAATCGGTGAACGATTCTATCAATCAGGCATTCCTGCAGAGTGAAATGAGATAGCGGAGGGAGGAGGCAGAGGCAGTCAACGCTTATACCTCGGCCATGCGAATTATCGAAGATGAGTAGGTGGCTATGGAAGTGAAGGAGCAGTTGGTGTTCGGGTTGGTAGCTGTCCTAAACGCCAATCTTGAAGACGAAGAGGAGGAGGAGCTGTAACACGTTACCCTTGCACAAGTGCTCGAGGCCAAACGAACATACGATCGACAGACATCAAGTCCCTTCTGTATGGATTTGCTGGAGCTGCCAACCGATCGGTTCAAAGGCAATTAAGCACTCTTCACCAGCGAAAACAAGCATCCCTTCGAGAACAGGATGATCCTAAAAAGCTTAAAATACCTGGACTAAGAAAGCCCCATTATATCGCGAGAAAGTTTGAAGCAGATCGAAAGGAAGTTGCATATTCCATAGACAAAGTACCAGCAGACAGGCAAGAAGAGGCCGTTGGTTGATGTCAGTTGCTTCAATAACATGTCTGAAGTCTATACCAACGATACGGGAAAGAAGCTACCTACGGGCAACAAACGCTAGCGTTCAATGACCAGCCGCAAACGCTAGCCGACGGACGACAAGAAATCGAAGACCTTGACCAAGGAAACCTAAAAGAAGCGGCTAACCCGACGACCTGCAGCGCCGGCTGTACAACCCATCCACCTAAAAACCTTCCGGTGATGATGCTACTTTGCAATATTCGTTAATTTTTGCAGTGGAAACATCGACATTCATTTCCCTCGATTGTCTGATGTCACTCGTCGTACCACTCCATCCACTGGGGGCTTGTTAATTGTTCCGAGGTTAACCGTTCGAGTGGGTTTACTTTAAGCAGCTGTTGTATCAACTGCCGGCTGCGCTCGCTGGTATCCTCGTGGATGTATTCGTACTGACCCTTCCGAATCTTCTCGAACAGGCCATTTTAAGACTTAGCTCGGAAGGGGTAGTTGCCTTGTAGCATGACATACATGAGAATGCCCATGGACCATATATCGGTGTACATTGCCACGTGATCGCGCTTACTGACAATTTCGGGTGCCATGTAGGTTGGTGTTCCGCAGAACGTATCGATCGTATCTGGTGGACGTGCTAGGTAATAACTTCAGTTACAGACGAGGCTGAACCCGAAATCGATGAGCTTAAGTTCTCGATGCCGGTTCAGAAGGATATTCTATGCCTTGATATCCCGATGCACAATGCCCTTATTATGCAGGTACGCAATAGCAACCAAAATGGTCTTGAAGAATTGCTTGGCCTCCCGTTATTCTAACCGGTGTTCCGGTTTCGACAGTAGATACTTGTAGAGAGAGTTTGCCCCACCATACTCCATGATCAAGTAGATCTCCGACTGTGTCTCGATAGTCTCCAGAATGTGTGCGATAGTTGGGTGGGCTAGCTTAGACTGGATAGCTATCTCCCTTTCGATGTTCTTAATTTTGTTGGGTTAATCCAACCGCCACTTTTCATAGATCTTGACTGCTACTTTCTGCTTGTTCTCCTTATCGTACGCCATGCGCACCGTGCCGTAAGCACCCTTTCCCAACTACTCATACATTTCGTAGTTGCGTAGGTTATCCTCACCATGCAGCTGGATCTGCGGATCATCAAAGAATCTCTTCTTCTGGCGTACTGGCACGACCGTCAGCTTCTTTTCGTCCTTCTTGATTTTAATCTTGTTGTAGTAGTTGGGTAGCGGTTGGTGCTGCATCAGGTTGTTCAGTAGTTCCTGGTTCTGCAGCTTAGCTCGTTGTTCCTACTTGTCTAGTGACTACTCGTTGCGCTTAGGCCCACTGAATCGTTACTTGCTCTTGATGCGGATGAGATTGCCAGAGCTACGTTTCCTTGGCATGAAATTGTTGCGGTGAGTGTTGCCCATACAGATCAGATTCTCCCGTTCGTAGGGGTCCGGTGACTAGCGGTTGCGGTCATTGCTGGTGCTACGTTTGCTCTCCGCGTCCCTGATGATCTTATTCTTGACGATTTCCATGATACGCTACTCGGGCTTCTTCTTCGAATGGATGGAGTTGCCTGCAATAGCCCCATCGTGTACGTAGCTTGCTGAAGTTTAAGACACGCTTCTCGTAGACATCGAAGCTACACTTGCTGGCTCGGGAACTGCTACGATCACTCCCACGATTCTCCTGGTCAGACGGTTCCTCCTTCTTGCGTTCTGCTTTAGCTTTGCTCGTACTTTTGAACCGCAGGAAGTTGGGAGTGATGTTGCGCTGAGGCTGCTGCTGTCGCTCCCGCTACCGATTCAATATATTCATGCAACGATTATTAGCAATCCGACGCTAATTCGTATTCTACAACTGCCACTGGCAATCATCCGCAATACTGCGTTTTGGAGCGAAGCTGGCCTCGGACGGATGACTGCCCCGGAGAAAATTCCTCGATGATGAGACCGTACTTCAGCCGTAATTCGTACAGGCAGCTGACCAGCAGCTCGATTTCCTCCGATTTTGATTGGTTGAAATCCACTATGATGTTCTCCAACTTCATCTTTTACTTCTAAAGCTGGTGCACTCGGTCTGCCTTGGCTTTGTACTTGGCCACGTCGCGCTCTAGGTCCTTTAGTCGCTTGTTCTTGCGCTACACCTCACGTAAGGCTTAGTCAAGTTTGAACTTGCTCGAATCTTCGCTGATCTGTGGACACAATTCTGTGAGGGTGTGCCGACCCACCCGAACCTTCTCCTTCTGCTCAAGGTTCAGGGTACGGCGAACTTGTGACTCCAGCTCATTGTGCCTGATCGTTAGCTTTTCGTACTCCATTTGGGCCTCCAACAGCTCCTGCTACAGCTTGTACACCTTTTCATTGAGATCGCTCACAGCTTCTGTCTTTTCACTCACTAGCTGCACATACTCTTCTATTTGAAGTGACATCTTCTGCTTTTCCTTTTCCCATACGTTGATCTTGCTGAGATGCTCTAATGCTTCCTCATAATTTTCCTTATACATGTCCACCATAGCCTCCAGCTAGCTAATCTTGTACACCTTTGCTTCCATCACCTCCATCTCTTCCTTGTATTTCATCAGTTAGCGTTCGTGGTCGATCGACAGCTGTAACAGCTTCTACTTCATCTTCACTATCAGGTGCTTCTACTGAGCAACGAAGATGTCCTACTGATGTGGTGGCTCAATTATACTCGAGGCTTCTCGACCATTGCGAAGAGTATCCAACTCGAAACGAGCAGCCTCTAGTTTTCCATCCATATCGGTGAGTTCCTGCTGCGTTCGGGCTTGCTGCTCCACAGCTCGGCACATCTCCGTTCGTAGACGGCTATTCTACTCTTCTAGCGCATCCAACTGTTCTAGGAGCTTGCGTTACCGATGACTGTCGTCCTACAGCTCTTCCGATTCGCCAATTGTTCTGCGAATGACTTCGGCAAAGTACGCCTGGTGCTCGGTAGGCAACCTGAGTATCCGCTCGATGAAAAATTCCTTATTACTGGCTTGTGTGAGCGCTCCCAGCACTAATCCAAACAGCTCCACTATCTGCTCTTCGTTGCGGTTTTTGCAAATCTCAATTGGTTCCAAGTTGTGCGAAGGCAACACTTTGCGCAACACCTTCTCATAGTAGTTGTCTAGCGACTTGAGCAGGAGCTTGATGTTGTTGAGTCCGACTGTCCAGTTATCTGTCTACCGCTGCATCTTCTATTTTTCCAATTGGAATCCGTCGATCATTAGCAACAGGTCGGCCAGTACCTAACCGTCGGCAAGCTACGCGAGGTGCAACTCGCTTCCACCGAGTTCCAGGCTGCGCAGGAAGCTGGTGATTGCATTGGCTGCCTCGGCTGTCATGGTCTATTATTTATCAATTCTACAAACACAACCGATATGTCCTGGGCTAAGTATGTCATTCCTTCAGCTTGTAAAGCGTGGTTGATGCAGTCGTCTTCGCAGTTTCGAGCTACATCACTATCAAGCGGCAACAGTACAAGAAGGACAATGGTGAGATAGCGCAGCTCAAGGCAACCGGCCGCTTAGAGTAATATCTGAAGAACCTTCATGACAGCATGGCGTTCCATCTCGATGCGATTCTGAACCAGTACGAAAGAACTACAAAGATTGCTGATTACCGAAGAGCACTTGTTGAGTACTGTGAGGGAGAAGTGTTGGAGACTTGTGTTGGAACTTCTCGCAACGGAAAGTACTACAAGCCAGGCACAGAAGTCACATTCCTCGATTGGAGTCCAAACATGATCGAAGTAGCCATTTCCAAGACCTACCCATTCATAAATCCAAAGTTTATGGTTGGGAACGTCAAGGCAATGACCTTCCCCGACAACAAATTCGATACGGTCATTGATACCTTCGGGCTTGAATACGTCGATGAGCCTGAAAAGGCTCTGTAGTAGATGAAACGAGTCTGTAAACCCAACGGAAGTATACTGTTGCTTGAGCACGGCATGCCAACTTTGTTAGAAGCACACCAATGGTATCACTTCAAGAGCGGTAAAGAACTCAAGAGTGGCGGCTACTTTTGTGATCGTCATTGGGACGAACTGTTGAAGCAGTATGGCAGCGACTTGTAGATAGTTCGGGAAGAACGCCGCATAAACGGCACTATCTACTTCTACGTGCTACGCAACTGCAAGCCTGAACCAAATGCTGATAGGTCTGATAAGTCTGATCAACTGTGAATAAACTCATCATTCCCGAATCATGACGCCCTTGACTCGCTTGCGTTGAACTCCTCCGCCGACCTTGATTTCGATCTTCTCTCCCTGGACGACCGGTTTGATAGCTTCCTTGACCGGAGGCTTGCCGATATTCTCAATCATCTCGTATAGATCGAATGCTTTGGAGAGCTCCACGTCGGTTCCGAGGTATCCGGGTAGCATTTCTAGTTTGATGTCATCAATCATGTAAGGCCAGAAATCTAGTCGTGCTGGTAGGAATTCCATTAACATTTTGTTGTTGGGAATCTCTGCAAGGATTAGGCAGCGTGCAGCGAGCCTGTAAAATGCTGTGCGGAACTCTTCCAAAGTCGGCATATCGTTATCTCTGCGGTTTTCAGCCTCATTGGAGCGCATCTTTGTGAAGAAATCACCGAATAGCTTCCTCTGCTCTGGGTTCAACTTATCCTTTCGGTACTCATCTGGCAGGACGGCGAAGATCTTCGTGAAGATCTGTCCCTCAACTTCCTCATATAGCCCGACAATGTTCTCCATGTATAGCGCTTTGATGGGGAACTCCAGCATAATTTCAGGTGGATTTCGGATGCCATACTTATTTATGAAGTCGCCGATGGTAGTGTTCTTGTCTGGCAGGTTCTTGTAGTAGATCATGATCTTTTCGATGAAGCCCTGAACACCCCTGATAAAGTTGAAGAAGTTGTTGTCGTTCTTTTGCTTGATATCTTGGAATTTGGCACGGATGCGTTCCTTGTCATTAGGATCCAGGGCTCTATTGGCACCGGCTTGACGTACTTCCGTGATGTAGTTGGAGTACTTACCCGCACGTGTGAAACCTTCGCCAGCGAACGATACACTGCTGTAATGTTTCATATCAGTAACCAGTCGTTTTTTGCCATACAATCCATTTGTGAGCTTGTACTGGATCAGGTCGAAATTGTAGAGTGGGATACCATTGCTGTATTTAACAGAGCTGCTCGAGCTGGACGCAACAAGTGTCTCGATAGCCTTAGTGTCAAGTCGAATTATATCGTTGCCAGTGATCTTCTGGGGGAGGTACTGGTTTTCTGAGAAGAGTTGAACATCCTTCATCTGTGTAATGGTCTGCTTCTTGGCTTCAATAGTGCCAATCAATTAGTTGTGGGCAGCAGCGAACAAGTGCATGACTCCTGACATCATTTTGCCGAAGTAGTTCGTTGCTTCAACGGTCTCCACCAAGAATGCAATAAGCTTTTCATCTTTCGTATAGGTGTCGTTCATAGCTCCCAATACTTTGCACTCGTACTGCACAACTCCAATCATCTTGGCCAGGGCGTTCCATGAGCTGCAGCAGAGATCCAACATAACCAGTAGCTCAGTCTTCCTCTCAGGTGGCACTCTTAACGCGTTGATGTAATCACAGGCGCTAATTGACTTGGCCTCGTTTCGTGATGCCGAGAATTCCACGTAGTTGGTGATTTCGTTGACGAAATTCATAACATTCCAGTACAGGCTAATATTATCGATCTTGCCAAGGTTGCTGAGCAAGAAGTCAAGAATTGGGAACTCCTGGCTGATGCGCATACTGTACTACTTGGTCATGTGCTTGTAGTTGGGGTTGATCGCCAGACGCAACACTCGTAGGAAGCTGAAGTCTTTGATCCGATCAATATTCTCCTCCAGGAGTACTGCATCGAAGGGGTAGGCCAGCTCCCCCTTGATGGACTTGCACTGCTTGATAAAGTTTATCTTGTCCTAGCCAGAGCAGAACTTGGTAACTTCAGCCTCCACTAGCTTCTCAAAGAAATCGCGGTTCCAACATTTTCGAGCTGTGAAGTCTTCGATCTTGGGGAAATCTGCAATGGTACCATCCTTAATGATGTTGTCAATGAGCATTTTGTGGGTATTGTCCTTAGCAGCAGCTTTTGCCTCTTACAACCTTTTGATCTCAGCCATGCTGCTCATCTGCTTCTCTTCCAAGGCTTTTTGGTACTGAGCAGGGTAGTTAGCAGCCATGCCGAAGATGATGTTTTGCATGCCCATCAACCAGCTAGCCCAATCGTTATGGTTCAGCAGCTCCTTGAGTTTATCGGATTCATTAATCATGAGGTTGTGAGCGAATATCCTCATTTGGTTGCAGTCACGATTGTCGAAGGCCTTGACACTCTCCTCATCAGTAATCCAACCGAAGTCAAGGAAGAAGTAGACCAGCGAATTCAGAACTGTTAACAGAATGTGATTGGTGTAGTTGTGGATGCGACTGAGTCCTTCGGCAGTGAACTTGGAGTAACCAGTGAATTTGTATGTTACCTCTTTCTGAACAATCTTGTTTTTGTTCTACCTGTCAATATTCTTTTCAGTGATTACTACCTCTGGTTTTTCAATGATTCTGTCTATCTCTTTCCGCAGATAATAAGGTAGGGACTTCCAATAGGCTGTCAAATTGCGAAGGGAGCCGTTCGAGACCCAGATATAGAATGGTGAGTGATTGGTATTTGCCGATGCGTAGTCGTTGGGGTCCGTAAATTTACCGTTCTTGAATAGTAAGTTGGGTCCGAGTCTCCTAGCACCTTCATTTTGGTAGCGGAGTAGTTGATGTCCATCGCCTGATATGTCGCTATCACAGAACTTACATTTGCTCTTTCCGGCAGGCCAACCGCATCCTTCCAGAGTATAAACGAAGTCGCACTTGTTGGAGCAGATATACATAGCGACTTCAGGGGTCGCCGAAGCGATGCTCTCAATAATGCTGCGGAACGGGTTATCACTACCGCAAATGAGGAATTGCTTGCCGATGTGCTCTGAGAACTTCTCTGGAATTCCTCCCTTCTCGTCGAAGAAGATTGAGCTCAAAGGAGAGGCACACTTTCGGATCGACAATAGCCAATTCAAGTTGTTCAAAATCCAAGTTTGTTCACCGACCTTGTCGATGTTGATTTCCTTGGAATGTTCGATTTCGAGAGTGACTTTTCCGTTTGCGTAGCGTGTAAGAACATCCAACTCAAATTTAGTGATGTAATCTGAAGGCTGTGCTGCAGCGAGGAATTCCTTGATAGTTGTTGTCGCTTGTTCTCCGCACAGTCCAGAGTATATTTCGGTCATGAACATTGTAAACAGTTTATATCTGGCAGTTGGGCTGTCAAACCGGAACATTTCTTCGAGTAGTTTGGTATCGAGGTAGCCAGAAGTCTCAAACTGCTTCATGAGCCGGTCCATCTAAGGAATCTCTGGGGTCTTTGGTGGAATAAGGAATTGCTTGCTTGTTGCTTCTCCTTTAAACTCGCCCTCGAAGCTTCTCATCCAATTTGCACGGTTGACATTAATGTACTTTAACTGGACGTCACGGAACGACTTCTAGCTGGACCGGACCAGCTTCATACAAAACATTCTCAGGTTCTTGCAGATAGATGTGTCCTTGCTCAACAGTTCGTCGATCTGGTTCATAAAGTTGTTGAGATTCTCCAATTTTTCATATCTCTCGCCTGGCAGCACTAAACAACCCACGTAATGAGTGAGGAACTGACGGCAGAAGCCAAGGAAGGCTGTAGTTTGTACTCCGTTTGGCGGTTCTTCCTAGACTTTTTTCAGCACCTCCTCGAAATTCGGATAGAGACTTTGAATGCACTGCGATAAATAGGCATCTCCTTCTAAATCATCTTCGACATCCGGCTCATCGATGTTCCTGCAGAAATAGTCGACCAACACCACTGCCATATTATTATCGTACTTGCCTTCGATCACATCTCTGTTGAGAGTGCTCAGGAAGAGATCGCTATTGATTACCTTATCGGAGAGATCATCGCAGATCTCTGCTATGGTCTTCGTCAGGTCGATGTTTCTCAACATTTGTCGAATTACGTTGGTACAGTAGTGTGCAAAATCTTCCTCGCGGTCGATTAACCTCACAAATTCGGTGACAAAGTAGTTAAGCTCCTCGCCCTCTCGAACCTTCTTCTCCTGCAGATCTTCGATCCAATACAGGAAAAGGTTGCTTGCTTGGTAGCGAACGAGCACTGACATCTTACTCTCGTAGCGTAGTTTCTCGACTTGCTCTCCTCGGTCGTTGGCAACAACACTCTTCACCACTTTGACTTCCTCGATAAACTTATGGATACGCATATAGAGATTGTCCTCCTTTTCCTTGAGGAACTTGGCAACGAGTTCTTCCCGGTTTTCCTCAGCAATCATTCCGATGGTCTTGAGGAAGTTGCGCATAAGTCTGAGCTTAAACGGTACGGCAACATTACTGCTCTTGAACTCGTTCTCGAGTCCTTCCAGAATGTAATACACATTGTTGAAAATCTTCTCGTAATTGCGGAAGCCACCCAGCTCGTCAATGTTCTTTTCGTTAGGGAACAGCCTCGCCTCACATTTTATTGTAAAGAACTTAATGAACTCCATTCGGATGATGAAGTTCTAACGGTGCTGTTCAGGGTGTGGGTTGCGGAAACCATGCCAGTATTATTCCAGTTGGTGAGTCAAATCTACTTCGCGGAACACTCTCAGGATAACAACCAGCTTCTTCCACAGGGACTCTCCTCGCAATAGCGTGATCACTTGCTGGTGAAGAGGTTCCTTTTCCTCAACGAAATATTTAAGAACCTTCTGCAGTTCGAATGAGTCACGGACATCGGCTTGTAGCGAACTCTGAACGAAACAGTTAAAGATGTCCAGTAAGAACAGCTTCTTGAAACCTGCCCACTGTTCATCCTCGTTGATCAGCTTGAGGTAGTCGTAATCGGGTTCTTGGCCGGCCTCAACTAAATGGGCCAGGCATGTCTTCCGAGCGATGAAAGCTTTTGCCTCGTTAAGTTTACTCTCGATGTTGGTCAATGCCTCTTCGTCACGCTTGTTGAGCAACGCCATGTCCAACTCATCGATCTTTTAGCAAAGCTCCTCTAATGTTTCGTCAGTCCGGACATCATTTTCCTTTTTGTCTTCCTCTACTTCGTTGTTTCGTTCCTTCTGTAAAATGTAGTTGCGTTCTTTTTTAATGAACGGGAAAAGTTTCGGGAATGAAATTTCCCTTCGTTCTTCACCTACAGCCTTCGAAATCTTTCGTAAGGGCTTGTTTGGCAATGGAGTATTCAGCTTGAGCAGGTGCTCAAACATGCTGGTGTAGTTGGGGTCACTGACTATTCTAATTAGTTCAGCTTAAGTCTCCCTTGCCTGTGGGGCGTACTATTTGAGCAGTGTCACACTACGCCTACCTTCAAAGCAGTACACCACTTCATTCTCAATCAGGAAGTTCAAGTAAAGTGCTAGGTCCTCTTCAAACCGCTCTTCGAAGCAGAGTCGCATTGCTATTTCAGTGGTGGGTGCTAAATTGGCGATTTCCTTGTTGTAGATGACCTCTCTCTTCCACTTCTTCTGACTTCTTTGTTTAAGCCTACCAATGATATATTCTTTGCATTGTGTGCGGAATATGTTGTTGTCAGAGAGACTGTTCACCAGCTCGATGTACTCTTTGATGATCTAAGGTTTGTTCTCCACTCGACTCGTAAAATTGAAACGTTTTACAACTGCACTAAACAATTTCGGAATGATTTCGTCGAACGTAAACATTCCTTTGAATTTATCGAGAATTTGACTTCCCTCGGCTGGCACTTTGGAGACATCAAGAGCATCATGTGAGAGGTTCTCGATAAAGATCTGTTGGAATCCGTTGAGGTAGCTGATTTGTTTGTACCGCTTGTTGTTGGTCAGGAGAGTCAATCGGGAAGCAACCAGGATAATGTTGATGCGTTTGTTGGCAGGGTGTTCATACTTCTTGGCCATGCTGTCCAACAGGAACACAATCATACACAGGTGGTGGGATTCCCTTTCGAAGTTCATCTTGATGTGACACACGCGGTAGTTGGGCTAACGGTAAAAGCTTTCAAGGTCTGAACGAAGATCTTTTTCACATTTGAGCTAACAGACCTGGATAACCTTGGTGCAGTCCTTATCACCTTCTCTTCGAACGTAGAGAATGTTGTCGTTGCTTATCTCGGCAGTCTGATCGTAGGTGTAGATGATGAGAGCATTAGCATCCAGTCGCTTCTCTTTCAGGAAGTTCTCCTTATACTCGAGAGCTCTGTCCAAGATTTCGATATCTTGCTCATTCCGTGGTCTATTCTCTGCCATCAATAACTTAAAGTCAGTAGTACTGTTCAGTAACAGGTTCATCTTGGCTCGTTCAATGCACTCCTTGATATCCAATTGGGGATTCTAGTCGTGTTCATGTTCTTTCTACCACTCCATGATAGATCGAATGGCAAGGGATGCTAATGACTCTCGGCAGATGTTGATGATATAGTGCTCACTGAGGAGTGGATTGTCCTTGGTGATGTGTTCCTTGAGAAGTCTGTCAATCCAACTTTCGAGCTCAGCAATGATCTGGTTTTCGTCGGAGCTGAGGAACTGGTTGAAAGTCAGATAATGCTTTTCGAAACGGTTGAGGAACGGTGGATCCACCTCCTTAAGCCTGTCCTCCATGATATTGACTATGCAGTTGAAGTTCGGATGCACAAAGCACTTGGGATTGTAATGAGCCCCAACTGAGACTCTGCAGAAGTTCTTCAACCCAACTGTTTGGTAGCTTTTGTTGAGCAGATCGTAAAGGGATGTCTGTACGGAGTTTGGCACATCTTTCATGACAACGACATCGCCTCGAGCGACGTAAGTGATGATGTCACTGATAACCAGTAAGTTATACTCGGCAGAATGCTTGTCCAGTTCGAAAGTGCTGCCGTGTAGCATAATGATGTTGTTATTAGCTTTTTTGTCGATTCCAACTTGCTTTTGGTTGATGATGTAGATCAGTGCCTCACCCTTCACAATCTGCAAAAGGCATCGGCTATTCTTGTCAGCATCGGAGATGTTCTCAGAGATTAAGTCTAGGATGTCCACCTGCTCATCGATACGCTCCACGAGGGCTTCATGCTTATAAATGAGAACAAGAATGCGGAGGAATGTTTTGATGCTGTCGGGTCGACCGTCGAAGTTTCGTTCAACTGACCTTCTCATTATCTCCGCGCAGGCCCTTTCATTGTCCTTGCTTACGTTTTCATTGATGATACGGGAGCAGACGTACTTGATGAGACTGTAGAAATCTCTAAGACCAAAGAAGTCTTTGTGGTCGTTGTTCTGCTTGTTCTTCCACTCCTTGATGAATCGGAAGTAGGCTTTTGAAAGAGAATCCATAACAGATTTGAAAGCGTTGACTTATATCTTTTCGTAGCTCTGGAAGATCTTTTCCGCGGTATCGGACAGGTCCACTTCGTCAGGGATCGGCCTGTTAATAACAAGGAATCGAGCCATCTTACTCGCATCCAGTTCCCAGTTGCTGATACCAATGAAGGCGATTTCAGTCTTATTGACTTACAATTTTGCGTGAAGTACTTTCAATGGGTTGTGGACAGAGAGTTCTGCCAATCCGATTTCGTCGAATAGAATGCATGGAATGCTGCCATGACGCTTGTTGTTCTCGGCACGTTCAAACACCTTAAGTACTCCTTCAGAACTGCATGCCTCACCTCCTTGATATGGGAACAGTTGTAATTCAGGGAGCTTTCGGAAAAATTCATCGTGTGAGTTTCTTCCTCGAAGATTTGACACCAGAAGTCGTATAGCTAGCGATTTGGAGCACCCAGGCATACCTACGATAATGATAGGAAGCTTGTTCATGAGGCAGACTAAACACGTGAACACATTCTCCCTCAGAGCGAGGTTAAGCGCGCATCCTTTGGGCCGTTGCATCCTACTCAGATAGTCCAACTGTTCATTCTCGAGCACCTTACTCATATACTTTTGTGGGTATCCCATCAGCTTCTCCACCATCTCCAAATACTTCTGCCGGCTTTCGAATGTACCGAGTCGCATGTAGTAGCAGAAGCAGATACTGAGGATGAATGCCCTTTCTCCCCGGTCCATTCGAATATTATGGTCGTAGTCGATGTAACCCTGTCGGTTATACACGCCAACAGCCACCTCTGGCATGTTTGCCATGAACCAGCAATACAGAATCTTGAAACGGCTGACATCACGCAAGTTCACTGCTGACTTCTCCACTTATGCTTTGAACATTTCGTGGGTTTGATGAATCACGTTAGCGACCTCCTTTGTCCTGTAGGTAAGGAAGGGGCGAGTCTTTGGCTTCTCTTAGACCTTGTTCTCTGGTTGATCCTGTTTCCCGTCCTTGTTCTCCACCACTTGGGGTTTTTCCTCAACAATTTTGACATGAGAATGGACGATTGTTTCTATGTAGTTTTTGCTCTCTTCCTCCTTCAGTTCCTGGAAGTTCCACATGATCTCAATCATCGACTCAGGAGGTGGGAGTACCTTATACAGCATATTTTGACTGATCGCTTTGGGGTTGTGCTTCTTTTCAATTCCGACTTTGATTACGTTGGCACGGACCTGCTTAGTACGGAAGGGGTTGCAGGCAGCCAAGAACACAACGTTATCGGGGATAGCATTACCCATGAACCTCCTTTCCATGATAATTTCCTTCACGTAACCAACTTCTTCGGTCGTGTTGAATTCATCAAGGAAGACCCAAAGCTTTTTTCCTTGAGCTAATTTGGCACTTGCGGTTCTCATATCTTTGTCGAACTCAATCAACTTTGCTTCGTTAGTACCGGCGTGGATGTTGAATTGGATCAGCTCATCAAGGAACACATTCTTGACGAGGTGGTCAATGAGAGCTGTCTTCCCCACCCCAGTTTCTCCCATGATGATGATAGGAATGTTGGCTCGCATTCTCTGCACAATAAGGCACATCTTAAAGAAGTTATCGAGAGTGAGGGAGTAGTTTTCGTCAGGCTTGAGCATTGCATTAGGGTTTTTATGCGCTACTTCTCGCAACATTCGCTTCATTTCCTCAACAAGTTGCACATCCTTCAGAGCAGTTAGTGATCGCTGGCTAAAGCTTTTGAGGATAGCCTAGTCGTTAGTGTATTCTTGCTGTCGAAGATAGCCCCCTTGGAGGGCAGTGTACTTTCTGATAAGGGGATCCACATTCTTCGCCTCCTTGTAAATGAAGCTGTAGGAGTTTTCGTCTGCATTAGGAACGATACAGAAGGGGAAATCTCGAAGCCTACGACTGAATTAGTCAGCAGCTTGTAACTCCTATTCGGTTGGATTTTCCTTGAAATTATTTTGTGTAATAGTGCGGAACAGGAAGTCTCGTGAATTTGAAACTAACAGCTCAACATGCTTCGATCTATAGCTTTAGAGTTGGCTTCCCTTGAAGTCTCCTGTTGAGTACTCCTTGATGACTTCGACACCATAGTATGGCGACTGGGCAAATGTGTTAAGGGATTCGAACATGAGTGACAGGAAGGAGACCATTTGGATATAAGAAGGCTCGTTGTGGGCCTGCCTCAGTGGTGAGAACAGGTAATGCTAAATGAGTTCGCTGATGCTGCCCTGATTGAGGAGCATACCTGCTTTTCCATTATTGCACTCCGTTTGGAACGTAGAAAAGGAGAGTTCTTCCTTGTCAATGCTTTTGGATTTCAGTAGATCGAGGTACTTCAGCACGAACATAAACTTTCGGTTTTGTGGATCAATCCTGACATCGACGGACTGAGCTTGCTGAAGGTGCTGAACAATCCCCTCCCCCCGGCTGAGAATGGCCAAAACTTGGAGCTGTTCCAAGTGTTTTTGGTCAAGAACGTTCTGCAATTCGATGTAGATGGAGAGGTTAGGCGGGAGGTATAAGAAACCGTCGTACTTGATGCACTTGAAAAACACCACCTGGAATAGGAATTCGTCAAGAGTCTTTTTGTCCTTAATATTGTGGATCTGAATGACAAGCGCACTGTTCTCAGTGAGTTTGAGGTCTCGAATACGCTGATGGAGCCTACTCAAGCTCAAGTTTCCTGCTACTGGGAAGTAGTGCAGTTGTTTTCCTTGTCTTCTGGCGTCTTGTTAGATCCAGAATGTTTTTCCAAGACCGGCCGCTGAAGAAGCAACAATTTTGGTCGGTCCTGCTCTCTGGTGGAAATATTTCAGAGCCTCGCTTGAGACTTCCTCGCTTCGACTGACCCTGAACAGTTTATCCTTGTGATTGGTGAAGTAGTTGTAGATGCGCTAGTTGAAGGAGTTGTCGATCATGTAAAGATTAATGCGTCGGATATCCTGCTTGAGGCGTTCGTGTTCGAGAGCACGTTCTATGGTGTCAACGAAGCTGTTCTGAATCTCAGCGTTAAGGTAGTGAGTTCCAATGACAAAATAGGGCCTGGAGGAGTCCAATATTGCTCTCATGAGGAAGGTACGCACATCGTAGACCGATGTATTTTCGCGACACAGCAGAATCTGTGGCATGTTGACACTTGCAAGGGTATCCAAACCAGGTGCAAGCATACCGCAGTAAACCTTTTCTTCAAGAAGGCCGATAAGCCGAATCGGAATACGATTGTCATTGAGTCGTCTCTCGCTTGCTAATGCCTTATGAGGTAGTGCAAGATACTCGAATTTTAGAAACATTTTGGTGATGCACTCAAGCAAGTCCAGTGGGGACCGTACCCTCCTAAATTCGAACGAAACATCTGGATCCGCCATGTAATCTCTGAATCTTGCTTCAGTGAGGCCAGGAATAACTTCCTGAAGTGCTGATGAGTAAACTTGTTGTCCGATGCTCCAAGCAAGCCTCTTCAAGTCACGACCTTGGTAGTGTGCAAACGCAAAGCTCTTTGAATACGCCACATTGACGTCTCTCTCCCATTTTTCACACTCCTTTCTCACCGTATCGTTGTGATCGATGATTCGGTCGAAGCTACACCTCTCAATTCTGAACTCCATTTTGGTGAGAATTGAATTGCTGACGAAATCCACGAAGTAGCCAAGGTCAGTCAGTTTGTTGTAGCTGTTGAGTACATCTTCTAGCGCTTGGTACATCCTCACAAAGCTGTCGAGCTTTTTCAGGATTTCTTCCTCCACCTCTTCTTTGTTCTTCTTCGCAGCGTTTATCAACAAAAGGGTCTTATCCCTCCACTCCAGCAGATTTCTGAAGGCGATATCTTCTTTTTCGCCGAAGTTGACTTTAACATCCTTTTCGCCGGTTTCAACGTTGTGCTCAATTGTAATGACACTGTTATCCATGAGCTTCTCTACCTTAAATTTGAAGGACTGTTCTCGGTTACCAGCCTCCTTCAGGATCGTTTTCAGTTGATTTTGAACTTGCAAGCACGAATCTAATGCACTAGCCAACGATTCGGAATCTTTGCTCCTGCTTTCCTCCAGTAAGAAGTCTTGTAGTCGCTTCAAGTAATCTCCAAACCCTGTAGCTTGGTTTAAAACTGTCATGTAGTAGCGGTACACGTGCTCAAACTCAATAATATTCTTAGAGGTGAGCCCGTTATTGTCATCTTGGTCGTTCATGTAGTCCTTTAACTCTTCAATCTGTCCCTCTTTGATCTATTACCTTATCAGCTTGCTAAGTTCAGTTGCCTTTTCAGTGTTCTCCATAACCTTGTTGATGTCGTTGTCTGATTGCTCTACACGAAGTTCGTAGCGATGGATCAAACTGGTAAACTCCTGCATAGCTCGCAGAAAATCTTTAGCCAAGACACGGTGGAACTGGGAATTTCTCATTTCAGTAAAGACTTTGTCGTCGATTACAAGAGTATCTTTCGTGTGTTTCGCAATGTATTTGATTGCACTATAGAGGTTGAGGCAGTAGCGGAACTATTGGTTGTACTTGAAAATAGCAATGATATCGGTGGCTTCGTCTTTCTCAGCGCTCTCTAAACCTGACTTGCTCAGAAGTTCCAGTAGTTTCCTTAAATCTTCTGTCGAGGTGAGACTCTTATTCAATGAAAAAGCGTCTTCCATGGTCAAACTGTTGTCCCTGAATCTTATTAAAAACTGCCCAATGATGGTGGATATGGCATGCAGACCCTTGCTTAGATTGTTGCAGAACTCCGAAACACTCATATCTCTCTTAAGTTCAAGTTTGTCTTGGAAGAGTTTGGAGGTGTAGAAAGAGAAGATTGCTGGATCAAGCCTTCTGAAGAATTCCAGTTCAGGGCACAAGTAAAAGTCAATGGGCTCCGTCTACCCCCGGGAAAACTCGGTGTACTTATCTTCAGCCAGTTGATATATTTCCAAAGCAACACCCACACTGTTCGAGAAAGCTTTGCACAGATTGCTGATTCTCTTTAATTCGTCCATAAATTGCTTGCACTTGTTGTCGAGAGTCTTTAAGATGGTGGATAAGGGTTCGGCTCCTTGATCGGCACCGAATAGGGTGTCAATGTGCTTCATGCTATCATCCTTGTGGCTGATTACTCTTGTTAGCACAGATCGCTTGATCCTTGATTCACGGTTAATTTCTCGCTTAATTTGAGTAACGTATTGTTGAATACGATTTTTGACATTATGACTTCCTCTCATTAGCACAAAAGCATATTGCTTGGCACGCTGTGGCCACTCTGATAAGACCTTCCGCAAATCGTCTAGTGAAATTGAGTCTTGATCATTGAGGTCAGTGATGACCCACATAACCTAAGCTCGCTCCTCCTCTGTAATCGTTTGGCAGTCAAACAAGTCGGCAGCCATGATATCTGGCAGTGAGTTATATTATGGGTAGTGACTGTCTCTCCAGGGTTTAATCTTTTTGGCAATCCTTTCAAGCAGGAAATCGCGGAGGGGTTGCTGCAGTTTAAGAATGTTGAGCCATTATTTATTCTGAATTAGTTTTGCTTCTTGGAAGAGCTGAGCCTTATCTAACATGTCGAAGATCGTTGAATAAGAAGATTGTAATGCCGTTTTCAGATCTGGTTCTCTCCAATCCTGCTGACTTTGAAGAGGCCCACCCAAGATTCTGGCTATTGCAGGGAAATCCCTACTGCTGTAAATCAAACTGTTCACCAGATGCTCAATCGTGATTTTGCGATATTTGATTGTATCTTTCCTCAGCAGAATCGGGTAGAGGACCACAGAAGCAAACATTGTTTGGGCGTTTTCACTCAAATAGTCGCGTTCCTAAACTATTTCAATGTTCTCCCCAAAACCATAGCGTCCGGTGACCTTTCGCGTAACTGTCTTATAGAAGAAACGTCGAAGAACCTCCTCGTAGAGCATCCAACCGATGACCATAGAGCTGGATTGTAAGAATACTCGTTGAATGGTGATAACAGCTTCTTCGTTCTTCAATCCCACATTACTGAAAATGTGGTCTTTCAACAGTTTTTCCAGCCTTTCATTCATCAAGCTCTTCAAAAAAATTGGGTTTAGCTCTGCTAACGATTTGAAGAGCTTTATAAAGCTTTCGTTGTTCGGGTACAAGAGATAGAGCTTGCCGCTGCAGACCTTGTCACTTTCTCTTTCGATAGCCTTCTTTAGAATTTATTCGTAAGGGCGGATTTCCTCTGTAATATACAGTTAGCCCTCAGTAGATTATGTATTCACGATGCAGAGGATATCCAGAAGCCTGTCGAAGGGATTCGTACTGCTGTTGATAGCGATATGAGAAAGCACCACCATCATCATGTACAAGTGCTTCAAGATTGGCGTTTTGTATCTTTTTACAGCTTCGAACAATTTATCCCGTTCTATCCTCTGGAATTTACGGCTTTTCTCCTCTTTCCCGTTGTCGATGTAAAGCAAGCGGATGAGTTGCTCGAGATTCTCATTGCAGTAGTTGTTGAGTAAGCTGTTGAAGAGTTGTGCTTCCTTCCCATAGGCTTTCTTGTAATAGTTGATTCTCAAGAGCACCTGGCGAAAGGTATTATCTGCAAATTCAAGGTTCTTGGATAGATCTCTGTTCTCGATTCGTTCGCAATCCCAGAATAACTTTTCAATGAGGTTGCTATTCGGGGTAGGCTCTGCATCTGGCGCATACTGCTCGTTGTAGATCATCGCCATCAGGTAGTACAGATAGAACATTCCCTTCTTGTTGGCATACTCCTTCAGCATAGTTTCCAAGTCTTTATTATTCTCATGGTATAATTTCACACTGTTTGCGAACCGACTTTTGTAGTCACGCTTTCCGTTCAAAAAACCCATAAGTGCCATGAAGTCCTTGTCAGTGGGAATCAGGAGCCCAATACTATAAAGTTCTTCGACTGTTCCGATCCTCGCAATATCTGAACCATGCTTATTATACTCACCAAATGGCAAATCCAGCATGAAGTTTGCAGGTTGATTAAAGTCATTTCCACAGAGCCTATAGCTGGTGACACCTTTTTCTTTCCGAGAAGAAGAATATTGGAACCAAAAGTCCTCAGTAAAGAGAGGAGTGTTGAATCCGAACAGCGCGTACTTATCGAAGGTTGCAAGCAGCTTAGAAGTGTACTATTGTTTTGAATTCACGACTAGTTGGATGTATTTGCCGATTCCATTTTTTTCATACAGCAACTCATTGAATTTGACGAGGACATAAAACTATTTCTTGCTTTGGCTCGGTTTGCTGTCTGAAATTACCCCTGACATTCCAATAGCTCCGGATTGGGTAATGGTGCCAGATGTTTGAAGATCCATGCCAGGCTAGTAGTCAGGCTTCATTGCTCCTGAGGTTGTGAGGAGCTAGTTGCCTACAGATGGCTTCTGTTGAACCATAAACGAGCCAAGATCGGTTGGAAGTTGTCCGAATTCCAGAATAATATCTTCCGACCTTAGTTCCTCCACCCTCGGCTAGTCGATGTTCTGCTGAAGGTTAACAACTAGTGATTCGTCTATTTCTCTCAACATTTGTTCAATCCTCTCTTGGAGTTAGGTTTCCTCCGATTCAATCTCGGCCAAGGTCGGAAATTTATCCTTCTTGTTGGAAAATAATCTTGGAACTGTAGCTGGCTCGTTCTTGGGCTGGGGCTGAGGTTGGCCAACCAATGGGTTCAAAGAAACAGGTTTTAGTTGAACAATATTTTGTGGTGGTGGGGGTGGCATCGGTGTGGACTTCCCTCTATTTTGATTGTCGAAATCGCCAACTGGCTGAGCTGAGGGTTGAATAGACTGGTTTCGGATCGGTTGAGTTGGTTGCATTGGTTGAGCTGACTGAAGAGATATTGTAGGTTTAACAGGCCCGACTGGCTGTGTTGTTGCTTTCGATTTTGCTGGATCTTCGAGTGTCAATGATCTTCCAGAGACCTAAACTATTGGATCAGGTTTCAGAGTTGCTGGTGTAGAAGTCGGGGAAGTGAAAGTAGGCGTTGGATCGTGTCGTGGTGGGCCAACAACTGCAGTTGTGGGTGGTGGTGGAGGCAGTTCTTTCTTTATTGGTGGTATTGGCGGGACAGACTGTTTTGGCGGAACATTTTCAATTTTTTCAACCTTCTCGGACACCTTTGCTGCTTCAGCTTGTTCCTTAGGTCTTTGGGCAGCTCTTATTTCTGGAAACTGTTGGTCGAGGAAGTCCTTCAGCATATTTGTGTGATTCGTTATATCGTCCTCACCGTAGTACTTCTCCAAGATTGCTGCTATTGCTTCCCAATTGTTTGTGCAGCTGTCTTCAATCACTGTATCGACATCTTCCTTCTCAACGAATTCCATGTTGTCCATTATGAACTCCCTGATTCTGGCTTTATCTCCCTCGGTATAGGTCGGTATATTTGGCGAAGGGCCAGATCTGGACTGTTCAACCAGCTCGAGGTATTTGAGTCGAATATCTTATACCATTTTGTCGTTGTCCATTTCGAAGTTCTCGATAAAGGACTTCAACTATGGCCAATCTTCTTTCAGAGCAATATCTAATGCTTCCGCATGGTCTTTTTCTTCGGCTCCAAACCCTCCGATGGTATCAGCTATGAAACCTTTGAGCTTCTCGATGTTTGCCGGTGTAATCTTAGCTGTTTCCTCCTCCTTGTCGCTTTCGATCTCTTTTCCAGTCATCCAGTCGATGGCCATCTAATGGATTTTGTCTGCCTTCTCACTTTTGATCCGACTTGACAATAGCTCCTTTATAGAATCTTTTTTGCCGGAGTAAATGCTTTTTTCCAGCTCCTGGAGATCCTCTTCCGGGATGCCGTACTTTCCAATGCGAGTTTTTCTGATGAAAGTGTCGAAGGCTCCCTTTCTCAAGGTTTGTAGCTCTTCGTAAATGGCTTGAAACTTCTGGAAGTGCCAATCACGAAAGAGCTTGCCGACTTTTGCCTCGATGTATTGATTAATCTCCTGGAGTGTTGCTCCCTCTCGCAGCATCCGGAATAGATCGTCCTTCTTGTTGAAGTTGACCTTCTTCTCGGCGGAGGCTGCTTCCTTAACAAGGTCGCCCTCCTTACGAGTGAGATAACTCTGGATCTCGTTCATAGTAAAAAACAATATAGACCATAATACTAGTTGGCAGTATTTATAAGGTTAGGATAGCTTATCTTTGAAGACTGTTGCAGGCAAACGCCTTTTGACAAATCCCAACCAAATCCAATCAGCATTTAATCACATATGGCCATATCAAAAATTCAGAGAAAGCAGCCGCCTCATCTATCTCCCCCGAGGAAGGAACTCTTCATACGTTGTATCTACTGGTTCTGCTTGAAGTTGCGTAAAGCTGTCTCCGCTTTATTGATGGTTTCGTGCACGCGCTGCTTTAGATTCGAGGTTGACGGCTAGTGTGCAGACACCTCTTTCGATTCAGGTTTGATTTGCTTTGGTGGAAGCTCCTGATGCTTCTTCCCTGCTGTCCTCCCGGAAGAGCTGTCTTGTGTGAGTTCTTGAGACTTCAACGATTAGCTGGCATCGTCCACGAGTAGGTTCATAAAATCCTGGAAGTACTCGTTTCCCTCAAGCAAAGTATTCGGCACGCCCTTGCTATAGATCAGCCCCAGCTAGACTTGCTTCATTGGATCGTGCTCCTCCGCTGACCGATCCGTTTCTTGACGATTGTTTCGGGAAGGTGCCGATTTATATGTCGGTTGTGACAGATCGCTGCGCTGATCACTCCACGACTCCGGCTCCTCTTACATGGGACTTCTCTTATGCTTCTTCATGGAAGTTAGCCGGTTGGAAATCTTGTTCAGAATCGCGTCGAGTTTAGCATTGGTCAGCAACCCGTTGGGGCGAGGCTGTGTGTTTGGTTCGGGACGGTGGCTGTAATGATGGCCCACTGGTCTGTCATTTTGATGGTTGTCGTTCATTCGGACTCAGAAAACGATAAAAAAATATTACTGAAAGTGTGGACAAAGCAATCTATGTGAGCCATTGACACGATTTGATTCAGCAAGTCTACGATCTAATTTCGCGCCAAACGCTGATAAGCTAAGTCAAAAAATGAAGAGCTCATTCCAGTATGAATTGCAACATCTTTTGGAAAAGTATAGCAGGCAGCAGTCATTGGTTATGATTGCTGCCGATCTGCAGTGCATGTGCAGTCTTCGGACCGTCCGAGAGGTTTTCTTCGTGTCGCTACTTGGATCGAGCTAGCAAGTTTGCTGCCGAGAAGCGTTCGTGTTCCCTGAACTAGATGTATATGACTACCTTTTGAGTTTAAATCCGCGTTGGCACCGATAGGCATACCTACAGTCGCAAGATTGCGTACCTCAGGAAAGTGATGATCAGCACCAGCATATCGAGCACCTGGAAGCCTGTGAACATATGATGGTGAGGAGATCCCTGTGAAAAGCAGACTATCGTCACTAACAACGTCATATTGGTGAAGGCAAGCATTTCAAGGACATTGTAGCTGCTCCGGAGGAACGACGGGTTGTATGTGCTCCTGACGTACCTAAGCTTGGCAGAAGATGGTACATGTCAACGTAGTTGGCAGCTAGGAACAAGTACTGGAGCGTAATCACATATCGACTCTTCAATACGGTGAGGTTGTAGAACAGCACCAATTCAAGCACGATGCACGAGATGCACTGAGCAAGCATGAATCTGAGGTATGCTTGACTATGCCTGAGCTTTCTGTTTTCCACCTACCATCCGAACGGTTCCATTCCGAATTACAGGTATGTAAATGATAGAGTATAACCAACTTCGCTCCGATCAGCTTTATTAAGAACGGATAAAGAAGATAGATGACGCTCTTAGGAGGAAAATGCGATTGACAAAATAACAGTAAAGAATTACGGGGGACTCGAATGTGAATGTAATATCACTGGGCGAACTGGAAGCTGACGGTAATGTCGGGCTTGATACTGTCCGCCGGGTACATGTGGAGTTTTATTTGTTTGGTCTCGAAAATAGGGTCGAAAGTGAAAACGCCGCTAGAATCCATGTTCTGGCGATCGCAGTTCTTCCAGCAGCTGAAGGTAGTGCCGTCAGTGCTGGTTTCAACGTAGAAGCTTGGGAAGGTAACCGCAGAGCTATTCTTCTTCCAAGTCATACTCTTGAATTTCTTGAGGTTGCTGTAGCTGAAGCGACTGACGAAGGCAGTCTTCTTGACTTCAGCAGTTGAGTTTATTGTCTCTGAGGATTATAAGGAGTCGCTTCCAGTGTTCAAAGTACTCACAGCTAAGGATTAGGCTGGAACGGATTCAGGTGCCGGCGCGATAAGAAGAGGTAGAGCGACAGGCCTGGGAGCAATAAAGATAGGAGGATCCACCAGAATCTGATTATTCTCTTTGATCATGACAACTGGAGGGTCGATTGAAATCGGAACTGGCTTTGGTATAAGTTTGTCGGAAGCTACAACTGTGCCACTAGTCTTGGTCTCGGAAGTTGTAGCAACCTTTGCATTCTTTTTAGCAGCCTGTTGTTTCTTCTTACTGGCAGCCATCTTTTCCTTCATCCTTTTGGCAGCTTGGAGGAACTGTTTGTAACGTTCATCGACATACAGGAACTCAAACCTTGCGGCAGGCCAAACTTTCCAATCCACACAGATAGCACGTACTTCCATGGCGTACATCATCTGGTCGAACTGAATGGTAGCAACTCCATTGCTTGAGAAATTGCTGACGGGATAGACCTTGTCAAGAGTTTTGTAGGTCTTCAGATCCTCACTGTACTCAATCTTGACAGCAGTTGGATATTCTCCGTTGTCGGTCGGTCGAATCTCCAATCGTTCGACCGTGACAGCATATGGGAAGATAACACCGAAGAATTCTCCAGTTTCGTTATTCTCTGCTTTCCATCCAACACCATCGATTCCGTAGTCGAGATTGTCCTCACTTTCGATGGAGCTGTAGCTAAGTACACCGATCTCAGAGCCGTAGAGGAAGCCTTAAGTCTTTACACGTTTGCTGGCATTGTACATCGAGATGAAGTCGATGAAGTCGTTCGGGATCACTTTGCGATTTTTGTCGACCTGAACGATATCCATCGATCTTACGTAATTTTTGTTGTCGGTCCGTTTCTTGTTGAGGACAACGTTGCTCTCGTAGTCGTACTGGTCGTTGCTATCGGTATCCTCAGCAGCATCTTCGTCGCTGGTGCAGGACTCGTCAGTGAACAGGAAATCAAATCTGGCAGCGGGCCAGTTTACGTACTTAGTGATTACGAAGCGAATAGCTAAGGCTCGAACTTCGCTGAATTAAAGGGTGACTGGCTTGACTGGGGCTTTGCGCAAGATAATTTTCTTAGGAATGCGCTTAAACGTGTTGGCATCTTCAGAGTACTCAATGTAGAACTCAGAAGGGTAGGACCCGTCGTCGGCAGTAGCGATTTGGACTTGAGAAATATTGAATGGTTCCATGAACTCCAGACCAGCCCATTGTTTACTATCGTTGAACTTGGCTCTCCATCCAATGTTCGTGTTTATCCTGTACTTCCGGTACTCCTTACTCAAGAGACTGCTGTAAATAATCTTTCCTTCGCCAGAGCACAGGCCAAACTTCTTGACTTTGATCTGAGTCTTGATGACCTTCATATACTGTTTCTTATCGTTTGGCCTTGGTTTGATGGTCTGATTCTTCTTACCACCCTTGCCCTTAGTTGTTGAAGAGGTCATGTTTTCAAGATAGTCACTTGACTCAGTATCCATGGACATGGACTAATCTTCGGGAACGGGGAGAACATCAGTACTCATCTAATCCTGCTTTTGTTTCTTTCCGGATCCTGGGGTCTTTGTCTTCTTTCCAGAAGGATACTTCGTTTGATCTTCAGATTCGGAGATCTTAGAAGAATCTTCAGTAGTCTTGATTAAAGAATCGGGCGAGGATGTGTTATCACCAAATTTCTTCCAAATCGACTTGTCAGTAAATGTTTGATCACCCTTTTGAGGCCTTTCAATTAGTTAAACTGAAGAATCGTTGATGAATTATTTAGTGAACTTCTTTTGAATTGGCTCGGCTTAAATAATGGGTTGTGGCTTTTCCTTTTGCTTTAAATCTTTGAAGTCCTTGACTGGCACATAGTCAGACTTAACGGTGTTATCCATAACGATCTCAGAGACAGAGTCGAAGGCGAACCCATCAATTAAAGTTTCATTCGCCAAAGGTTGAACAGTAGGTTGAATCTTTCTGAGGCGTCGGTAGAATTTAAGAACTCGTTCTCCATCGGGAGAGCGTTATTCAGGGCTATCCACATCTTGAACAGTTTCATAAACAAATCCTTCAGGAGCTGGGTCTTCGCCTTCAAGGGGTTATGGTGAGTCATGAATCGGTCTGAGCCGTCTAATTCTTCGGTAATCAAAAGGTTTAGCGGGGTTGCTAGTTGAATAAGGTTACATGACCGTTTCATATATAAAGCCTTAAGGTTAGGGTTGTTAACCAGCTTCGGCATGAGGATTATCGTTGATCTTCCGCATAATTCGTAAAGGTTTAGTATCAAATGAGAATACTTTGACTGTTTGATGAGTTGAAGAAACAGTTGTTGACTTAGAGCCAGGAGTGGAGGGCAACACTTCGGTGGTCTTAATGGTCTTGGAGTCACTGACAACCGAGGTGGTAGTGGAGCCGGGAGTGGAGGGCAACACTTCAGTCGAACTGATCTTATGAGAATCGCTGGTCTCGGTTGTTGACTTAGAGCCAGGAGTGGAGGGCAACACTTCGGTGGTCTTAATGGTCTTGGAGTCACTGACAACCGAGGTGGTAGTGGAGCCGGGAGTGGAGGGCAACACTTCAGTCGAACTGATCTTATGAGAATCGCTGGTCTCGGTTGTTGACTTAGAGCCAGGAGTGGAGGGCAACACTTCGGTGGTCTTGATGCCCTTTGAGTCGCTCACAATCTCAGTAGTCGTCGATCCAGGAGTGGAGGGCAACACTTCGGTGGTCTT